>Ga0181565_10003324_pt1 | contig 12335 bp, 13 predicted proteins | sample 101ome_16_FD_129661 | JGI IMG/M metagenome (GOLD analysis project Ga0181565, IMG submission 129661) | Coastal salt marsh microbial communities from the Groves Creek Marsh, Skidaway Island, Georgia - 101401AT metaG (megahit assembly) | ecosystem: Environmental > Aquatic > Marine > Intertidal...
CGGATTTCTATTATTTAACATAATATACATCGTAGAAAGTGATGAAAAGACCTCTGATAGGTCGCGCCCGTGAATAAAAACCCAACAACCTTTGATGGTTTGGTGGGCACCCATGGCGCCATCAATCTGTATTTTCTCTTTAATATCAATCTATATAGTGGAATATTTAACGTGCTTTCTTAGCATTCAGTGTGTCTCACGCATACGCTGAAACAGCGCGCGCACATTGTTGCTGGTGTGCTCAGCCACCACCTCCAATGGCACTTGTTTGATCTCGGCTACTTTTTCTGCCACGTGTCGCACCCAGGCTGGGTTGTTGGGCTTGCCCCGGTGTGGCACAGGCGCCAAATACGGGCTGTCGGTCTCCACCAGCATGCGCTCCAACGGCACCATGGCCACCACATCGCGCAAATCGGCGGCGTTTTTAAAGGTAATGATCCCCGAGAAAGAAATATAAAACCCCATGGCCAAAGCCTGCTCGGCAAAGTCGGCACTTTCGGTAAAGCAGTGAAACACCCCACGCACCGGGTCTGGTTGATCCAATCCCCCCTCTTGATGCAGCAGCGCCAGCGTGTCTTGGGCGGCACTGCGGGTGTGCACCACCAACGGCAAGCCGCTTTGCCTGGCCGCTCGAATGTGTTGTACAAACCGGTCCCTTTGCCACTGCATGTCTGCCTCGGTGCGACCCTCCAGGCGGTAGTAATCCAAGCCGGTCTCGCCAATGGCCACCACGCGCTGGCGCTGCGCCAGTTCAACCAAGGTTTGGGTGTTGGGCTCGGTTACGCCCTCGTTGTCTGGGTGAACGCCCACGGTAGCCCACAAGTTAGGGTGCTGGTCCGCCAAGGCGTACACCGCGTTGAATTCTTCAAGCGTTGTGCAAATGCACACCGCCTCGTCCACGCTGTGTGCCGCCATGTCTTGCTGCACCTCGGCCATGCGCCCAGCAAAATCAGGAAAATTCAGGTGGCAGTGCGAGTCAATCAGCATGGCAGGTGGGGCAATGGGTGGCAAACAAACTAGGGCTTGGCCGCGCTGTGCAACGCGCGCTGGGCCATGGCAAGGTGGGCGTCAAGCATAAGGTTGGCCTGAAATGGGTGGCCGGCATGGCGCCGGTCGTCCACCAGCTGTTTGGCCCACTGTTGCAACGCCATGGCGCGCATGCCGGTGGGCCACTCGGCTTGCACAAAAAAACGCGGTGCGGCGCCCGACACCACGGCCAAGGCGTCGTGTGCCACTTTTTGCAACAGGTCAACCAGTTCGGGGCCAGCAAAGCGCTCGACACCCCCGCCCTGCCCCTGCGCCAGCGCGCTGGGCAAACCCTGGCAGGTTTTGGCGTTAAGTCCAGCGGCAAGCAGCGCGGCGGCTTTTTCGGGCAATCCACCGGCGGCGTGCCAACAGGCCTCGTGGTCGGCGGCTGACGCCTTGGGGTGTTGCTGGGCCAGCCACTGTCGCACGCCTTGGGCATCAGGCCACGCCAAGGTCTGCAACTGGCAGCGGCTGCGCACCGTGGGCAAAACCGCGGTCAGTTGCTCGGTGGCCAGCACAAAACGCAGGTTGGGGGGTGGCTCTTCCAACGTTTTAAGCAGCGTGTTGGCCGCTTCGGTGTTAAGCCCCTCGGCGGGGTACACCAACACCACACGGCCTTTTTGGCGCGACTGGGTGCGCTGGGCAAACTCCACCGCCTCCAGCGCGGCCTCCACACGTATCCGTTGGCTGGGCTTGGCATCTTTGCTCTCCCATGCCATTTGGGCACGGGGCGCCAGCATCAGACCCGTGGCTACCGACACGCTTTCAGGCACCAATACGCACAAATCGGCGTGGCTTTGGGCCTGCAAGTTGCCGCAGCTGGGGCACGCACCGCACATGCCGTGCTCGGTGGGGGCATCGCATAACCACGCCGCGGCCAAGTGGTAGGCCAGCGCCAGCTGGCCCGCCCCACCCGGCCCACCCAGCAACACCGCGCTGTGCGCGGTTTGCTGCAGCCGTTGCAATTCAGGCCTCAGCCAATCGGGCAGCGCAAGCGCGGGGCTGCGGTCGGTCATGCGCGCGTGCTGCCGTGGTTGCCCGCCACCATGATCGCCAAGTAGCCGCGTTGCACCAGGGCTTGGGTTAGCTGCTGCCATACGCGGTGCTTGGGCTGGTCGGCATCAAGCCGCACAAAGCGGCCAGCGGCGGCTTGGGCACGCTGCGCGTAGCCACCGCGCACCCGTTCAAAAAATGCCAGCGATTCGGCTTCAAACCGGTCTGCCGCTCGCGCTTGGGCCCGGCGCTGCGCGGCGATCTCGGGGGCTAGGTCAAACCAAAACGTTAACTGGGGTTGCAGGTCGGGGTGCACCCACTGCTCGAGGCTGCTCAACGTGGTCAGGTCAAAACCACGCCCCGCCCCCTGATACGCAAAAGTGGCGTCGGTGAAGCGGTCGCACAGCACCACTGCGCCGCGCGCAAGCGCCGGCCGAATCACTTGCTGCAGGTGGTCTTGACGCGCGGCAAAAACCAGCAGCGCTTCGGTGAGCGGGTCCATGGTGTCGGCCAATAGGCGCTCGCGCAGGTGCTCGGCCAAGGCCGTGCCGCCGGGCTCGCGGGTCGACACCACCTCCCGCCCTTGTTGCGAAAAGGCGGCGGCCACTGCGTCGATGTGGCTGGATTTGCCCGCCCCATCGATGCCCTCAAAACTGATGAACAAACCGCTCAATCCGTCCCCACGTTACTGATAACCGCCAAACGCTTAGCATAGCCTAAGCCACGGCACCGCTACGGTTGACCAAGCTGATACCGCCGCACCGCCTGGTTGTGCTCGCGCAGGGTGCGGCTGAATTGGCTGCTGCCGTCGCCCCTGGCAACAAAATACAACGCCTCGGTACTGGCCGGGTTGAGCGCCGCCTGCAAAGACGCCAGCCCTGGCATGGCAATGGCGGTGGGTGGCAAGCCCCGTCGGGTGTAGGTGTTGTAGGGGCCATCGCGACGCAAATGCACGCGTTTAAGGTCGCCGTCAAACGCATCGCCCAAGCCGTAAATCACACTGGGGTCGGTTTGCAGGCGCATCCCAAGCCGCAGTCGGTTATGAAACACGCCGCTGATCATGGCGCGATCGGCTGCGCGCCCGGTTTCTTTTTCGATCAAACTGGCAAGCACCACCGCTTCATGCGGTGTTTGAAGCGGTAAATTGGGCGCACGCTCGCCCCAGGCTTTGGCCACCACTTGTTGCATGGCGCGGGCGGCTTGCTCCCACACCACCCAGTCGCTGCTGTTTTTGGGATAGGCGTAGGTGGCTGGGAAAAAAGCCCCTTCTGGACTTTGATTGCCCAGCCCTAGCCTTTGCATGATGGCCGAGGCCGGCAACGTTGCACTGTCTGGGCGCAAGTCCGCCGCCTGCGCCAAGGCCTGACGCCACTGGGCAAAATGCCAGCCTTCGGGCAGCGTTACCCGTCGCATGGCCTGCTCCCCTCGCACCAACATGCGGCGCAATTGCGTGGGGGTCACGCCTGCAGGAAACTCGTAACTACCGGCTTGCAGGTGATGCGCCACATCGCTCCATACAAACCACAGGCTTAGCACCCGGGGCGGCACCGCCACCCCTGCGCGCGCCAACACCTGCGCCACGGCGCTGGCCCCCGCTCGCTCGGGAACGGTTACTTCTAAAACCTGATCTTGGGCAAACGCCAACACCGGCAAAGGGCGCTGCAGCCAAGCTTGATAGGCCCAGGTTGCCGCAGCGCCTGTCAGCGCCACCAACAACGCCATGACCCACGCCAAGGTTTTTAAACGCATGGCCCGCATGATAGCCAAGCCATGGCAAGATAATGCAGCCATGAGCCAACACCACCCCAACCACGGCACCGTTGCCCTGCCCGATATGGGCGTCATTTGGGCCCACGGGCCCGATGCCGCCACGTTTTTGCACAACCAGCTCAGCCAAGACGTGAGCGGCATGGCGGTGGGCGAGACCCGCGCCAGCACCTACTGCAGCGCCAAAGGGCGCATGCTGGCCAACCCCTGGTTGCTGCGGCGCGACGATGGCTTTGTGATGCTTGTGCCACGCGCGGCGGTGGAGCCGCTGATTAAACGGCTGCGCATGTTTGTGTTGCGCGCCAAAGTAACGCTTAACGACCAAAGTAACACCTGGCCTGTGCTTGGCCAATGGCAAGAAACGCCCATTAGCCCACAACCCCTTTTCACGGTGGCGTTGCCACCAGCGGTTGCTGCCAACCAAACGCGCGTGGCGCGCGCCTACTGGGTTGGCGATGACCACACCCAAGCACCCACCGCCTCAAACTCGCCGCAAGACCAAGCGGCATGGCAATGGTTGGAGGTGCGCAGCGGCATGGTGCCCCTGCCCCCGGCCTTGGCCGAAGCGCTGGTGCCCCAGATGTTGAATTTGGAGTCGCTCGACGCCGTGCATTTTCAAAAGGGGTGTTACCCCGGCCAAGAGGTGGTGGCGCGCAGCCAGTTTCGCGGGGCCATCAAGCGCCGCGGGGTGGGGCTGCACGCGGCGCAGCCGTTGAACGTGGGCGACGATGTACTGGACGCCAGTGGCGCGCCCTGCGGCGTGGTGGTGGCGGCTGCCGCCGATGCCAACGGCGGCTACGACGCGCTGGCCAGCGTGCAAACCGAGGCTTGGCTGCAAGGGTCGCTGCGTGCAGGCGAACAGCCGCTTGGCACATGGGCCCTGCCCTATACCCTGCGCGACGATTTGTAGCAGCCCAACGCCATGTGTTTGGTGGTTGCTGCACTGGGCGTGTGTGCCGACTGGCCGGTGGTGCTGGTGGCCAACCGCGACGAAGCCTTTGACCGACCCACCCAGCCGCTGACCCGGCATCGCGGCAACGCCGAGCACCCGGCGTGGTTGGGCGGGCGCGACTTGTTAGCCGGCGGCACATGGATGGGCGCCTCGGCCAACGGGCGGGTGGCGGTGGTCACCAATGTGCGCCGCGCCACCCCGGTGACGCACGCCCAAACCAGTCGGGGCGCACTGGCGGCCGATTGGCTGACCGGCGCGCCCACACCATGGCGTGACCATACCCCTTCAACCGTGAATGGCTGCAACCTGTTGTTGCACGATCCCGCGCAAGGCTGGGCACAAGCCACCAACTGCAACGCAGACGGTAGCATGCAAGCCCAATGGCAGCGGCGCGCCCTTGGCGTGGGCATGCACAGCATGTCCAATGGACACCTCACCGAATGCTGGCCCAAGCAATACGAACTCATGCAAGCCGTGCAAGACGCCCTGCGGCAGCCCCTGCCAAGGCGTTTAAGCGCGCTACACCACGCCCTGCTCAGTCGGCGTTGTCCGCCCGATGCGCAACTGCCGCGCACTGGCGTGCCACTGCAGACCGAGCGGCAATTGGGTTCGGTGTTTGTGCACTGGCCAAGTCGTGCCTACGGTACACGCAGCAGCGCCGTGCTGTGGACCACCGCGGAGCAACCGCATACGTGGCGCATGTGCGAATGGACGCACCTGCCCCATGCCTCCGGCACAGCCCGAACCCGCAGCCTACGCTGGGGTTAAAGCGCGCGTTGCATGGTGATGTGGGGAATGCCAACCTCTTGGTACGGCTGCCCCAACGGCTCGTAGCCCAAGCCCGCGTAAAAGCCTTGGGCGCTGCATTGTGCGTGCAGTTGCACCCGCTTGTCGCCGCGCGCGCGCGCCTGCGCCATCAAGGCCTCCAGCACCTGTGCCCCCAGCCCACTGCCGCGCAACACACGCAGCGTGGCCATACGCCCAATCGTGGCCACCCCTTGTTCGCTGGGCAACAAACGCCCCGTGGCCACCGGCTGCTGCAAACGGTTGTACACCACCGCATGGTCGCAAGTGGCGTCGGCGGCATCGTATTCATCGGCCGGGTCAATCCCCTGCTCCTCAATAAATACGGCGCGCCGCACCTGCTGAGCGGCCTCGGCTTGCGCTTGCCATCTGTCAACGCGGCAGGTGGTGGGCGCCTGGCCGCGCTCAAACTGTTCCATCATGTCGCGCAACGCTGGGGGAATGGGTTGGGATGTGCGCGTGGCCGGGTCGGCCCACACATAAAGCAGTTCACCCTGCACCAAACAGCTTTGGTCTCGAAACACCGCGCCTTCGAAGCGCATGCTTGAACGGCCCATGTCCGCGCAACGCAAACCCACCACCAAACGGTCCTCATACAGTGCCGGGGCTTGATAGGTGAGCGTGTTTTTTTTAAGAAAAATATCGCCCCCCAGCATCGACACCGCCTCTTCATAAGGCATGGCATTGGCCCGCCAATAGCTGGCAATGGCCACATCAAAATAGGTTAGGTAGTGGGCGTTAAAGACAATTTTTTGCAAATCCACCTCACTCCAACGCACCCTAAAAGGTTCGCGGTGTCGAAAACGCTCCAACGTCCAATCGGCTTGCTCTGTCATGGTGGATCCTTACTTGCTAGGTTGTACCTTGCCACGCGGCGCGCAAGGCGGCAGCGGCGTCTTGATGCGCTTGTCGCGCCAGGGGCTCAGCGCGCCCCCACTGAATAAAACCGTGCACCGTGCCCCGGTAAATCTCCAACGCCACAGGCACCCGCGCCAAGCGTAGTGCGTCGGCGTAGGCCAGACCTTCGTCGTGCAGTGGGTCATGCTCGGCCAAACCCAACCAAAGAGCGGCCACGCCCTCGTGTTGTGTCGCATGCAAAGGCGCAAAACGCCAATCGCTGCGCTGGCTGGGTTCAATGTACTGCGAAAAAAAATAGTCGCAGTGCAACTTTCCCAGCACCAAGGCATGCGCGAACCGCCGGTGCGAATCGGTGTCTTGCTGCCCTGTGGTACCCGGATAAAACAACAACTGCAACGCCACCGGCCAGCCGTGGTCACGGGCGTGCAAAGCCGTAACCGCAGCCAGCGTACCGCCGGCGCTGTCGCCGCCGACCGCCACGCGCGTGGTGTCCAACCCGTACGCTGCCCCTTGCGCAAGCAGCCAGGCCATGGCGTCCCAGGCATCATGCACCGCAACCGGAAAACGATGCTCAGGTGCCAACCGATAGTCCACCGATAACACCGCGCAGTCGGCCAAAGCGGCCAATTGCTGGCACACCCCAGCGTGCGTTTGGCTGCTGCCAATCGTAAAGCCACCACCATGAAAATACAGCAGCACCGGGTAACGCGCGTGACTTGGGGCCCACAGTCGCGCATTGATCATGGCGCCATCGCGCGTAGGTATGTGCCACGTTTCGTCTCGGCCAAGGTTCAGACTGGGCAGCTCAAGCACACCAGCGGCGCGTTCGTAAAAAGCCCGTGCTTGAGCGGGCGCCAAGGTGTGCAGCGCCGGGTGCCCCGCCCTTGCGATACGGCGCAGCACGTCGCTGGTTGCCGGGCTTAGGTTGCAGGCCCACTCGGCGTGGGTGGGGTCAAACGAAACGCTCATGCTCGGTATGGTATGACAAGGGTGACAAGCCCTGCTGTCTCGCAGCGGGTATGCTTTCAGCGTTGCTCGGGCGGGTCAAGCGTCTCGCTGGGCGGCGTTGGCTCAGCCGCATGTGTATTCAGAAAAAGGGAACCCCATGGCCATCATTCGCTACCTTACCCCCATTCATTTTGACTTCGGCGCGCTGGCGCAGCTCGCCAAGGTGTGCCAAGACGCCGGCATCACCCGTCCGGTGGTGGTCACCGATGCCGGCGTACGCGCCGCGGGCTTGCTGCAACACGCGCTCGATGCGCTAAACGATCTGCCGCACGCGGTGTACGACGGCACCCCGTCCAACCCCACCGAAGCCGCCGTGCGCGAGGCGCAGGCCATTCTTAAGCAGCACCGTGGCGATGGCATTGTGGCGCTTGGTGGCGGCTCCGCCATGGACTGCGCCAAAGGCTTGGCGATCGCCGCCACCCACCCCGGTGCGCTTAAAACCTACGCCACCATCGAAGGCGGCTCAGACAAAATCACGCCCGCGGTGCTGCCGGTGGTGGCCGTCCCCACCACCGCCGGTACTGGTAGCGAGGTGGCGCGCGGCGCCATTGTGATCGTTGACGATGGGCGCAAGCTTGGCTTTCACAGCTGGCACTTGGTTCCCGTGGCCGCCATTTGCGACCCCAACCTCACCTTGGGGCTGCCTGCCGGCCTGACCGCAGCCACCGGCATGGACGCGGTGGCGCACTGTTTAGAAACCTACATGTCAGCGGCCTTCAACCCGCCCGCCGATGCCATTGCCCTTGACGGCTTGACGCGCGGTTGGAGCCACATCGAGTTGGCCACCCGCGACGGCAGCCACGCCGAAGCCAGACGCCAAATGATGAGCGCCTCCATGCAAGGCGCCATGGCGTTTCAAAAAGGTCTGGGCTGCGTGCACTCGCTCAGTCACAGCCTAGGCGGCGCCAACCCCAAACTGCACCATGGCACCCTCAACGCGATGTTTTTGCCGGCCGTGATTCGCTTTAATGCACAAGCCGACAGCATGAAGCAGCACAACAAACTGAGCCGCATGGCCGAGGCCATGGGATTAGGCGCCAAGGGCGACGTGGCCGACGCCATTGTGCAAATGTGCCAGCGCCTGGGCCTGCCCAGTGGGTTGGCGGCGATGGGTGTCACCGAATCCATGTTCGACCGAATCATTGACGGCGCCATGGCCGACCACTGCCACGGCACCAACCCTCGCATTGCCTCGGCCGACGACTACCGCCGCATGTTGCAAGAAAGCATGGTGCTGTAGCCCCGCCTCCTAGGGGGTGGGCTGATCGCCGCGCAATTGTTGGCGCAGTCGCTGGCCAATTTCTGGGCGCGCGGCAAACGGGTCGGGTGGTGGCCGCATGGCGGTAATGGCCTCATGGCGCTCTCGCACATTACCCAATGCATTGGGATGGCTGTAAATGTAAAACGCGTCGGTGCTTAAGGCCTGCAGCACCTTGGCCGCCACCTCAGCCGCACTCACCTTGCCACGTTGCACCGCTTGCTGCAGTTGGGCAACGCCAATTTGCTGGCTGGTGGTGAGCGGCTGCTCGCGTTGCCCAACCGAATGCGCAATGCCCGTGGGCACATAGTAGGGGCACAGTAAGCTCACGCCTACTTGGTCGGTTACCAAACGCAGGTCGTGGTACAGGGTTTCGGTAAGTGCCACCACACCGTGTTTGGAGACGTTATAAATCCCCATGTTTGGGGGGGTAAGCAAGCCCGCCATGCTGGCGGTGTTGGTTATGTGCCCACGCCACTGCGCGTCGGCCTTGGCGGCGGCCAGCATCATGGGCGTAAACACCCGCACGCCGTGCACCACGCCCATCAGGTTCACGCCCAGCAGCCAATCCCAATCGGCGGCGCTGTGCTCCCACACCAAACCGCCGTGGCTCACCCCGGCGTTGTTAAACACCCAATGCGGCACGCCAAGGTCTCGCGCCACGGCCTGCCCCAAATCGTCCATGTCGGCGGCGCGCGACACATCCACCTGGTAAACAAACGCTGTGGCACCGTGGGCTTGGCACATCACTTGGGTCTCGGCCAGCGCAGGTGCTTGCTTGTCCACCAAAGCCAACCGCATGCCGGCCTGCGCCGCCAACCGCGCGGTCTCACGTCCCAACCCCGAGCCGGCCCCGGTGATTACGCCCACATGGTTGCTTAGGGTACCCAGCATCAGCCCACCAGTTGCACCAATTGCTTGCCAAAGTTGCGGCCCTGCAGCAAGCCAATAAAAGCCTCGGGGGCAGCCGCCAAGCCCTGCGCCACGCTTTGTCTAAAACGCAACGCCCCGGCGGCCACCAAGCCTTCGAGTTCAGCCAAGGCAGGGGGCCAAGCGTCGGGGTGCTCGGTCACAATAAAGCCCTGCACCCGTAACCGGTTCACCAGCAGCGCCCGGGTGTTGGTGAGCGCAATCGGTTCGCCGTTGTAGCCAGCAATCAAGCCGCACACGGCCACCCGTGCAAATGCGTTGGTCGCGCCCAAGGCTGCGTCAAACCCCACGCCCCCTACGTTTTCAAACACACAGTCCACGCCGTTGGGGGCAACCTCAGCCAAGGCACGCTGCATGCTGGCCAGGTCGGGCAACGCCTTGTGGTCTAGGCAGGCGTCAAAGCCCAAGTCGTCGCGCACGTAGGCGCACTTGTCGGGCCCACCGGCCAATCCCACCACGCGTGCACCCTTGGCTTTGGCCAGCTGACCCACCACCGAGCCCACAGCGCCGCTGGCGGCACTGACCAGCAGCGTCTCCCCCGCTTGCGGCTGCAAAATGCGGTTCACCCCTACCCAAGCCGTAACACCCGGCATGCCCACCACCCCAAGGTAGGCGGACAGTGGCACCTTGGCGCTGACTTTGCGCCACATGCCAACGGCTGGGTCGGCAAACACGCTGTGGCTTTGCCACCCGCCCATACCAACCACCGCGTCGCCCACAGCAAAGTCTGGGTGACAGCTTTGCACCACCTGCCCCACGGTGCCGCCAATCATGACTTCATGAAGTGGTTGTGGCACCGCGTAGTTTTTGCCGGCGTTCATGCGCCCACGCATGTAGGGGTCAAGACTTAAAAAGTGGTTCTCAACCAGTACCTCGCCCGGACCTGGGGTGGGCAGCGGTTCTTCGTGCCACGTAAAGTCTTGCGGTGTCGGGGCGCCGGTTGGTCGACGCCCCAGGCGCCACTGCTGTCGGGTGTTCATGCGCCAGCCCTCGGGTTAAGGTTGGCCACCGCCTTGCCCACTGCCAAACGACTCACATAGCGAAATGTACCCGTTGCGTGCGAACACAACTGCCCTTGGGCGTTGCGCACGCTGCCTTCGGTAAAGGCCATGGTTCGCGTGCGGTGCAACACTTTGGCTTGGCACACCAAATCACCGGTGGCGGGCTGCACAAAGCTGGTCTTCATCTCCACCGTGACGATGCCCATGGCCAGCTCCAGGCTGCGCCCGGCGTGCGCCATGCATACATCGAGCAAGGTCATGGCCACGCCACCGTGCACCACCGCAAACGTGTTCAGGTGCTCGCTGCGCTCTTGGTAAGCCATTTCGCACAAACCGTCTTGCATGCGCGTCAGCGTCATGCCCAAATGGTCAATGAACGGAATGGGGGTGGGAAACGCCAGCGCCTGCGTCATGCGCCAATGATGGCGCTCACGCCGCCGTCCACCGCCAACCACTGCCCAGTGATGTGCTTACCCGCGTCCGAGGCAAACAACAACGTAATCCCTTTTAGGTCTTCGTCGTCGCCCAAACGGCGCAGGGGGCTGGCATTGGCCAAGCGGTCTTCGCCCATGCTCTCTAGCGTGCCGCGTGTCATTTTGCTGGGGAAAAATCCGGGGCAAATGGCGTTCACCCGCACCCCGTGCTTGCCCCATTCACCGGCCAAGGTACGCGTGAAATTCACCACCGCGCCCTTAGAAGTGTTGTAAGCCAAAGTGGTCATGTCGGCTGGGTTGCCACCCAGGCCCGCGATAGAAGCCAAATTAATGATGCTGCCCTGTTTGCGTTGCAACATGCAGGCGTTACCCACCGCTTGACTCAAAATAAAGTAGCCGCGAACGTTAAGGTTCATTACCTTGTCCCACGCATCCACTGGGTGCGACTCCGCCGGTGCCCCCCATGCGGCGCCGGCGTTATTCACCAGCACATCAATGGTGCCAAGCTTGGTCATGGCCTCTTGGGTTAAGCGCTTCAAGTCCGCCTCATCGGCACAGTTGGCAGCCACCCAATGGGCGTCGATGCCCTGGTTTTGCAGGGCACTGGCCGCAGCCTCGAGCTCGTCGGCTTTGCGCGCAGCCAGCAGCACGCGGGCCCCAGCCTCGCCCAACGCCTGGGCCATTTGCAGGCCCAGCCCGCGCGATCCACCGGTCACAATGGCGCCACGACCTTTAAGGTTAAACAACGCGTCGATGTGTCGGGTCATGTGAGCTCCCAAGCGTTAAACGGTAAACACGGTGCAGCCCGTGGTTTTGCGGGCTTCAAGGTCGCGGTGCGCTTGCGCGGCGTCTTTCAGCGCGTAGCGCTGGTGAATTTCAATTTTCACCACGCCGCGGCTTACCACGTCAAACAAATCGTCGGCCATGGCCTGCGTGGCTTCGCGGTTGTGAATGTGTGAAAACAAGGTTTGCCGCGTCACGTACAACGAGCCTTTGGGGCCCAAAATGCCGGGCGCAAACGGCTCCACCGGGCCCGAGGCGTTACCAAAACTGGCCATTAAGCCAAAGGGCCGCAAGCAGGCCAGCGAGCCTTCCCAGGTGTCTTTGCCAACCGAGTCGTAAACCACCTTAACGCCCTTACCGCCGGTGATGCGTTTCACTTCATCCACAAAGTTTTGTTTGTTGTAGTTGATCACCTCAGCCGCCCCGTAGCGCTTGGCCAGTGCGCATTTGTCGTCGGTGCCGGCGGTACCAATCAGCTGGTAGCCCAGCGCCGCGGCCCACTGGCAAGCAATCAAGCCCAC
>Ga0181565_10003335_pt1 | contig 12320 bp, 9 predicted proteins | sample 101ome_16_FD_129661 | JGI IMG/M metagenome (GOLD analysis project Ga0181565, IMG submission 129661) | Coastal salt marsh microbial communities from the Groves Creek Marsh, Skidaway Island, Georgia - 101401AT metaG (megahit assembly) | ecosystem: Environmental > Aquatic > Marine > Intertidal zone...
GACGGCTGCGATATCCAGCGTTGCTGCACCGGTCACACCTTTGAGTGATACGTAATAAACAAAACCCTGAGCAGCCTCGCTAATCATCGTAATGCGCTGATCGGAGCTGGTGGGTGCTATCAGGAAAATGGGATCGATATTGCGCGATTTTAATGCCTGCAGAAATTCGTTGCCCTCCTCGGGAGGAATGTCTACGGTAATCGCCCCGTCAACACCCGCTTGTGCGGCTTCTTCTGCAAAAACATCGTATCCCATCACTTCCACAGGATTAAGATAGCCCATCAGGATGACCGGTGTCGTTTGATTCGTCAGGCGAAATTCTTTCACCATGGCGAGTACGTCCCGCATACTGACTTTATGTTCCAAAGCCCGCTCACTGGCTTTTTGGATGACAGGACCATCCGCCATAGGGTCTGAAAATGGCACGCCTAACTCCAGCATCGATGCACCGGACTCAACCAGTTTATGCATTAACGGCACAGTCAATTCGGGTGCAGGATCACCTGCTGTAATAAATGGAATAAGTGCTTTTTTGCTGTTTTGCTTTAGCTGTTCAAATGTACTGCTGATCCGACTCATATTGTAATTCCGTCCCGCGCGGCAACGGTATGCATATCCTTGTCACCACGGCCTGACAGGTTGACCAGAATGATTTGATCCTTTGACATCGTTGGCGCCATCTTGATAGCCTGGGCAATCGCATGACTGGACTCAAGCGCTGGAATAATTCCTTCAGTTTTCGTCATGCGGTGAAAAGCTGACAAAGCTTCATCGTCGTTGACGGCAACATATTCTGCCCGACCTGTATCTTTCAACCAGGAATGCTCAGGTCCAACACCCGGATAATCCAGACCCGCTGAAATCGAGTGGGTCTCGATAATCTGACCGTCATCGGCTTCCATCAGATAAGTACGGTTACCATGCAAAACACCGGGGCGCCCCGCACACAATGGCGCAGCATGCATGCCACTTTCGAGACTTTCACCAGCCGCTTCGACGCCGATAATGCGCACATCTTTCTCGTTGATATAGGGGTAAAACAAACCGATTGCATTAGAACCACCCCCGACACAAGCTACCAATGCATCCGGTTGACGACCAACCATATCCTGCATTTGTTGTTTGGCTTCACGTCCAATGATTGCCTGAAAGTCACGCACCATAGCCGGATAAGGATGAGGACCGGCGACAGTACCGATAATGTAAAAAGTATCGTCAATATTGGTGACCCAGTCACGCATAGCTTCGTTCAAAGCATCTTTGAGTGTTTTGGAACCGGAGCTGACAGCATGCACTTTTGCTCCGAGCAGGTTCATGCGATAGACATTAGCTTCCTGTCGGGCAACATCAACCTCACCCATGTAAACAATGCATTCCAGACCTAGTCGTGCGGCAACAGTCGCCGTTGCGACGCCGTGCTGACCAGCACCGGTTTCAGCGATAATACGCTTTTTACCCATGCGTTTAGCGACCAGAGCCTGACCGATGGTGTTATTGATTTTGTGCGCCCCTGTATGGTTCAGGTCTTCACGCTTGAAATAGATTTGTGCTCCACCGAGTTCCCGGCTCATACGTTCTGCATGATAAATCGGCGAAGGCCGACCGACGTAATGAGCCAGATCCGCATCAAGCTCGGCCAGAAATGTCGGATCTTTCAAACAGGCCTGATAAGCCTCTGCCAGGTCTTCCAAAGGTTTCATCAATGTTTCAGCAACGAAGATTCCACCATATGGACCAAAATGGCCTCTAACATCCGGAAAACCGGTTAATTGCGTATCACTGATCTGCACTGCGCACTCCTCTCATAAACTGAGTCATTTTTTCAGGGTCTTTAATGCCTTTTGCGGATTCTACACCGCCGCTGACATCAACTGCATAAGGTCTAACTTGTCGAATTGCGTCACTGACATTGTCGGCGGTCAAACCACCGGCGAGAATAATATCACCGGCAAGTTCAACTGGCACCCGATCCCAGTTAAATGCTTCACCGGTGCCACCCGGAACTCCCGGTCTGTATGTATCCAGCAATAATGATCTGGCATTTTGATAGCGCTGTTTTTCCTCAAACAGGTCAATGCCATCTTTCATGCTGATGGCTTTAATGTACGGAAAATCAAATGACATACAGTAATCAGGACACTCCTTGCCATGAAACTGCAGCAGATTAATCCCGGTGTACTTAATGATATCCGATACCGTTTGTTGATCTTCGTTGACAAACAATCCGGTTGCCGTCACGAATGCGGGTAATGCCTTGACAATTTTTGTCGCTGTCTCCAACTCCAGATGTCGGGGACTTGGCGGATAAAACACTAGCCCTATTGCATCCGCTCCTATATCCACAGCATGTAATGCCATTTCAACAGAAGTGATGCCACAAATCTTAACCCGGGTTCTGCCTGAAAAATTCATATCGTTATATTATCGCAGGAAAAACGGTTTCAGGAATCTGGAATTTTTCAGGGTATTCCACGCCGGCAAAATAAAGACCATCCGGTGATGCCGTAACGCCGCCAAGACGCCGGTCTTTTAATGACAACACATGTGCCGCCCAGTCTATGTCCTGCTCGCCTTTTCCAATGGTAATCAAGACACCGGCAATATTGCGTACCATATGATGTAAAAAAGCATTTGCGTGCAAGCTGATGGTCAGCATGTCTGTATTTCTGACAACGTCAATACTATGCATGGTCTTGACCGGCGATTTTGCCTGACACTGCAAAGCACGATACGAGGAAAAATCATGTGTTCCCACCAACGACTGGGCAGCTTTATGCATCGCCACCTCATCCAGTGCATGATGTATCCAGTTGACGCGCCCTGTTAATAATGAAGAGCGTGTTGACCGATTCCAGATGAAATAGCGATATCGCCTGCTCATGGCATCAAATCGTGCATGAAAAGCATCATCAACAAAATGAACCCACTGAACACTGATATCATCCGGCAGGTTAACATTGATACCTAGCAGCCACTGTCTCCTGTCACGAATCGCCTGAGTCTCAAAGTGGGCTACCTGACCTACTGCATGGACACCGGTATCCGTTCGTCCCGCGCAAAATAATCTAACCGGATGGGCGGCAACTTTGCCAATGGCTTGCTCCAGACAGCCTTGCACCGTGCGTACACCATCCTGCTGCAACTGCCAACCGTGAAAGCGGTTACCGTTATATTCTATGCCAATTGCTATTTTCATTGATTGAAAGAAAACGGGGCGCTATCGCGCCCCGTTTAAGCGAAATTAAATCTGCTTAACCCATGCCATTAATTAATTTCTGGGCTTCATGTTTCTGACCATCATTGCCTTCTTCTACAACTTCTTCAAGAATACCGCGGGCACCTTCATTATCGCCCATCTCCATATAAGCTTTGGCCAGGTCAAGTTTGGTTGCGACATCATCGACATCATCCAGAGAAGTTGACAATTCATCCAGCATGTCATCGCCCATCAACAGATCATCATCAAAATTGATATCTGTGGCAGGAACATCAGTATCATTGATATCCAGTGAATCAGTGTTCAGTGCATCAAGATCAAATGCCTCCAGTTCTGCTGCCAACTCTGATAGAGACGCTTCATTATCATCATCACCTAACTGCTGGATTTCATCTTCCTCGGGAAGATCCAGTTCATCCATGGAAATGACATCGTCTTCAGGCGCTTCGATTTCAAGTGACAGATCTTCGACTTCTTCTGCAACGCTTTCAGCTACATCATCAGTCAAATCAAGTTCATTGAGTCCAGCATCCGCGTCAGGCAAATCAGCCAAATCCGGATCTGCAGACATCTGAGATTCAAGTTCAGTCAATGCATCATCCAGATCATCAGCCAGATCAAGGCTATCTGATACATCCAGACTGGCGGCATCCATGGCATCCTGATACAACGCATTTTCAGGATCCATATCAACACCCATCAACTTGATACGATTCCAGTTTTCAGGGTCATCAGACTCAGCACCGGCAGCATGCATCTCATTGGCAAGTGCATTGAATTTGCCGGTGTCTTTGTTGGCGTAAAAGATTTCAAGCAATTTCGACTGCAAACCACGGTTACCGGGTTCGGCTTCCAGAGCCTGAGAAACCATTGTTTCAGCCTGATCGTAACGACCATAGGCAATATAAACGTCAGCTTCTGCAATGGGGTCGCTTTCACCGGTTTCCAGATCGACAAAACTATCCATATCACCGGCGGTGAATTCTTTCAGGAAGGACAACTCTTCTTCCTGCTGAGGCTTTTCTTCAGGAGCCTGTGTTGCAAAAGCCGGGGTGGATGCAACGGCCGCGGCAGCCGCAGTTGATGCAGCCGCAGTAGCAGCAACTGGCGCTTTCTGATCAGCAACAGGGCTAATAAGCGGGGACTCATCTTCAGAAGATTTACGACGACTGAATGCGGCCCACAGAAGAGCAATTAGCACCACAAAAATAGCCACCACAATCCCCATCAGGGTTGCGCTGCTCATAATCAAATCGATAACACCATTAACCTTGTCCATTTCTGATTGAGGTTTTGGTTTTTTCTCGACAACCACGGGCTGGGGTGCCGGCTGAGAAACCGGCGCCGAAGTCATTTCCTGCTGCGCCTGCTCTAATGCTGCACGCGATTGTTCGGCTTCACTCACCAGTGATTCATTGCTGGATTGTAACCTCGCCAGTTGTTCATCCTTCAGTTCCAGCAAGCGTTGCATATCAGTAAGTTGCTGTTCCATCAACGACATACGGGACATCAGGTCCTGAACTTCACCCTGAGATGAAACCACTTTTTCCTGAGCAGAAATCAGTTCCTCGGTTAATTCCTGGTCTTTTGCAACAGCCCCGGCATCACCTTCAAGACCCGCAGCTTCGGAACCGCTGAGTTTGAGAACCGCGTCTTCAGCGGTTGATTCAGAAGCTTCATCAGCCTTGATCGCAACTTCCGCTTTTGGCTTGTCGGCATTTTCAGGTTCTACGGCAGGTTCCGGTGCCGAAACCGCTTTCACAGTTGTCAGACTGTTCTTCCAGTCGACATAGTGCTGATCAGAAATTCGACGGGCATCTTCTTTGGAGATGGCAGTCACCTGTTCCAGCGACGGGATCCTCAACACACTGCCGGCTTTAAGGGTATTGATATTGTTATCAGAAAAAGCCTGTGGGTTTTCTTCCAGAAGAGCCAGCATCATCTGATAGACAGAGGCATCTTCCCCCGAGTAACGCTCAGCGATTGTCCATAAGGTTTCATTACGTTTTACCGGCCCGTACTCGGAAGCATCAGCCGAAGAACTCATCGAAGAGGACTTTGTCTGTACCTGGGTAGCCGGGTAACTTGACTTTGGTGTATAAGCGCTTTGTCCCGCTTTGCTGGAAGATGAAGAAGCTGTACGAACCGGCTTAGACTTTTTTCGAGTGGTTAAAGGTGGATCAAGTAAAACAGTATATTCTCTGACCATTCTACCTTTTGGCCAGTTTACCTCGAGCAGGAAGTTGAGGAAGGGCTCCTGAATCAGTTCATTACTGTAAACTTTGATAACAGCTTCGCCGTTGTCTTTACGTTCTGTAGTAAATCTTAAACGACTAAGAATATAGCTTCGGTCAATGCCGGCTTTTTCAAAAGCCTCACTGCTCGCCAGCTCAACCTTAACGCCGTCAAGTTCACCCATAGGTACGGACAGAAGTTTGATTTCTGCATCAAACTCTTCATTTAACATGGACTTGGTTGAAATTGAGCCAAGACCCAGGGCCTGTGACTGGAACGGCATCAATGCCACGGCAATAGCTGTTGCCAATGGAAGTTTGCGAAGCATCTCCCCTCCTAAGCTCGCGAATTATTACTTAACAGTAAAATTTAATTTCTAATCTAACCGGTTTGTTTCTTAAAGGAAACTACCAATAAGCCTCTACTATAGCTTACTCACTCTGGACAACCAATTGGATTAGCCAATTTATTGATATCGGCTGCTCGTGGCGGGCAACCGATCACAGTTTATCAAAGATTGCCTAACAGAATCTGTAACATACGACGCAATGGTTCTGCTGCGCCCCAGAGAAGCTGATCCCCGACGGTAAAGGCATTAAGGTATTCATCGCCGAGATTCATTTTGCGCAAACGCCCTACGGGAACACTCAAAGTGCCGGTCACTGCCGCCGGTGAAAGTTCACGTACAGTGATGTCACGCTCATTAGGTATGACTTTTGACCACTGACTGGACTCATTGAGCATTTGTTCTATTTCATCCAGTGGTATGTTTTTCTTGAGCTTGATGGTCAATGCCTGACTATGGCAACGCATCGCACCGATGCGCACGCAGGTACCATCGATTGGAATCAGGTTGCTTTCAGTGCGTCCCAGAATCTTGTTGGTTTCCGCGACCGCTTTCCATTCTTCCTTACTCTGGCCATTTTCAAGAGCAACATCAATCCATGGAATCAAACTACCGGCTAATGCAGCGCCAAAATTCTGCGTTGGATAATCAGCAGAGCGCATATCTTCTGTGACCAGCCGGTCAATATTAAGAATAGCCGATGATGGATCAGCCAATTCGGCACTGACAGAGTCACGCAAATGCCCCATCTGGTTTAACAGTTCACGCATATTACGCGCACCGGCACCCGAAGCGGCCTGATAGGTCATTGATGTCATCCACTCAACCAGATCATGCTGAAACAAACCGCCTAACCCCATCAGCATAAGACTGACTGTACAGTTGCCACCGATAAAATCTTTCTTGCCCTGTTTAAGTGCTTGATCAATAACACCGCGGTTAACCGGATCTAACACAATAACAGCATCATCGGCCATTCTTAAAGCCGAAGCCGCATCAATCCAATAACCCTGCCAACCGGAATTACGCAGTTGCGAAAATACTGATTTGGTATAATCGCCTCCCTGACAGGTCACAATTGCATCCATTTTTGCCAGTTCTTCGATGTTAGTGGCATCCACTAATACAGGTACCGGCTTACCGATATCCGGACCAGCCTCGCCAACCTGAGAGGTAGTAAAGAAGACCGGTTCATCAATTTTGTCAAAATCTCCTTCAGCCAGCATGCGCTCCATCAGGACAGAACCCACCATACCTCGCCAACCGACAAAACCTACTCTTTTCATAAAAAATACCTGTTTAAATATTTAGAGCGCCGCTACCACCGCATCACCCATTGCGGCAGTACCCACTTCCTGCATACCTTCAGACATAATATCCGGAGTACGCAGACCATCGTCCAGAACTTTATTGACAGCCGCTTCAATTTTGTCCGCCATCTCATCCTGATCAAGTGTATATCTCAGCATCATTGCAGCCGAAAGAATAGTAGCCAGTGGATTAGCAACACCCTTGCCGGCTATATCCGGTGCAGAGCCATGAATAGGCTCATACATGCCTTTACTGTTAGCGTCCAGAGAAGCTGAAGGCAACATTCCAATAGAACCGGTCAGCATAGCCGCACAATCTGACAGAATATCACCAAACATATTCGTTGTTACCATGACGTCAAACTGTTTTGGCCATTTGACCAGCTGCATGGCAGCGTTATCGACGTACATATGAGACAGCTCAATATCGGCGTAGTCTTTTTCCATCGTTCTGATGGCAACTTCACGCCACAGTTCAGTACATTCGAGCACGTTGGCTTTATCAACGGAACAAACACGACTGTTACGTTTACGGGCAATATCACCGGCTACACGTACAATACGTTCAATCTCGGATTCAGCATAAACCAGCGTATTGAAACCCTGTTTCTCGCCATTTTCCAGTTCGCGAATGCCGCGTGGTTGACCGAAATAAATACCACCGGTCAATTCACGCACAATCATAATATCCAGACCGGCAACAATTTCAGGTTTCAATGAAGAGGCATCCGCCAGTTGCGGATATAGAATAGCCGGACGCAGATTGGCAAATAATGCCAGTTCAGATCGCAAGCCCAGCAAACCTTTTTCCGGACGAACGGAAATATCCAGAGATTCCCATTTATAGCCACCAACAGCACCTAACAGAATAGCATCACAGGCTTTCGCCATATCCAGCGTTTCCTGTGGCAAAGGATGGCCTTTAGCATCATAAGCCGCACCACCGACCAGACCTTCATCCATGCTGACATCCAGTCCAAAACGGTCTTTGAGGGCATTGAGCACCTTGACGGCTTCAGCAACGATTTCCGGGCCAATACCGTCACCCGGCAGAATCAGAATATTTTTACTCATTTAATCAATTCCTTTAAAACTATCTCAGACAAACAGCCAGGGTTCAGACTGCTTGCGTTTTTCTTCATAGGCGCGGATCTGCTCAACATGCTGCAAAGTCAGCCCAATGTCGTCCAGACCTTCGATCAAGCAGTGCTTTCTGAAAGGATCCACATCAAAATCAATGACAAGTCCGTCCGGTGTCAGAATCTGCTGATCCTGCAGGTTGACCGTTAATTTAAGCGCTTCATTATGTTGCGCCAGCGCAAATAAATCATCGACCGTTTTTTCATCCAGTCGGATTGGCAAAATACCGTTTTTAAAACAGTTATTAAAAAAGATGTCCGCAAAGCTGGGCGCAATAATGACGATAAAACCATAATCCTCCAAAGCCCAGGGCGCATGCTCACGAGAGGATCCACATCCAAAGTTTTCACGTGTCAGCAAAACCGTACTACCCTGATATCGCGGGTCATTCAGCACAAAGTCCATATTCAATGGGCGCTTACTGTTATCCATACCCGGCTCACCGTGGTCCAGATAGCGCCATTCATCAAACAGATTAGGACCAAATCCGCTGCGTTTGATAGATTTCAAAAACTGCTTGGGGATAATCGCGTCCGTATCCACATTGGAACGATCCAAAGGACAGACTATGCCTTCAAAGGTAGTAAACTTTTTCATCACGCCTCTCCTGACAAAGCGGCAACATCGGTAAAATGACCTGCGATGGCAGCGGCGGCGGCCAGTTCAGGACTAACCAGATGCGTACGCCCACCCTGCCCCTGACGACCTTCGAAATTCCTGTTTGAAGTCGAGGCACAACGCTCACCCGGTTCCAGCCTGTCGGCGTTCATTGCCAGACACATGGAACACCCCGGATCACGCCATTCAAAACCGGCTTCGGTGAAAATCCTGTCGAGGCCTTCAGACTCAGCCTGCTGCTTGACCAGACCGGAACCCGGCACCACCAGCGCCAGCTTCACAGAATCGGCAACCTTACGGCCTTTGACTACGGCAGCCGCAGCACGCATGTCTTCAATACGCGAATTAGTGCAGGAACCAATAAACACTTTATCGATAGCAATCCCGCGTATCGGCGTACCCGCTTTCAAATCCATGTATTGCAATGCTCTGCGCATGCCTTCTGCTTTAACTGTATCAGATTCAGCAGCCGGATCAGGAACACTGGCATCGATATCAACCACCATTTCCGGTGATGTACCCCAGGTAACCTGTGGTTTAATTGATGCAGCATCGAGTCGGATGGTTTTATCGAATACCGCACCTTCATCAGAATGCAGGGTATTCCAGTAATCAACCGCCTGCTGCCAATGTTCATCTCCAGGCGCAAAAGGTCTGCCTTTAACATAATCGATGGTTTTCTGATCGACAGCGACAAAACCCACGCGAGCTCCGGCTTCAATAGCCATATTACAGACGGTCATGCGTCCTTCTATCGACAGGTCACGAATCGCCTCACCACCAAATTCAATCGCATAACCGGTGCCGCCTGCAGTGCCTATCACACCAATAATCGCCAGCACGATATCCTTGGCCGTTACGCCCGGATTAACATGACCATCAACCGATACCAGCAATGATTTGGATTTTTTCTGGATCAGGCATTGAGTTGCCATGACATGCTCAACTTCAGAAGTACCAATACCAAAAGCCAAAGCACCGAATGCGCCGTGAGTAGCGGTATGTGAAACACCGCAGACCACTGTCATACCCGGTAAAGTTGCGCCCTGTTCCGGCCCGACGACATGCACAATACCCTGACGGATGTCCGCCATGTCAAATTCAGTGACGCCGAAATCTTTGCAGTTTTGGTCAAGAGTCTCAACCTGAATGCGGGAGATTTCATCCTTGATACCCTGATCACGGTCTATGGTTGGCACATTGTGATCAGGCGTCGCCAGATTCGCATTCACACGCCATAAATCACGATTAGCAAGACGCAGACCTTCAAATGCCTGCGGTGAAGTTACTTCATGGACAAGCTGTCGATCGATATACAGTAAACTGGTACCGTCATCATCTTCACGAACAACGTGAGCCTCCCATAATTTGTCATATAGCGTCTTGGCAGCCATAAAATCCTCGACAGAAAAACGGATTAATCGGAAAAGTGATTGATTCTAAAGGATTGACGGCGCCAGTTAAATGACTGATGAAGATTTTTCAGCATTAATCGTAGGCCGGATCATACCAGCGCCAACTTATCACTGCCGCCAGCAGTGAAATACCCGCCGCAATCGAAAAAGTGACCATTGGACCGGCAGCATCCCAGAGGTTACCCGACAATAAACTGCCCATCGCCCCGCCCAGACCAAAACTGAGACTGCTATACATCGCCATACCACGTCCGGAATGTCTGCCTTTAAACGCCATGTGCACAATATGCACTGCCGCAGCATGAAAAGTACCAAAACTAAAAGCATGCAGTAATTGGGCAAATATAAGAATCGGCAAAGCTTCAGGAAAACCGGCAATCAATAGCCAACGTACTGCCGCTAATAACAAACTCATCATCAATACTTTGCCGGCGCCAAAGCGTTCAAGTAATCGATGCATGAAAATAAAAACAACAACTTCGGCAATAACGCCTAACGCCCATAACATGCCTATCAGCGATTTGCTGTAGCCATGATCTTCCATGTAGATCGAATAAAAAGCGTAATATGCACCATGACCGAACTGCATCAGAAAGCAATAAACGAAAAAGGCAATGACCGGTGGTTTTTTCAGAATCTGAAAAAAACTGTGCTGATTATCCAGATGTGCCGGCGTTTCGATGTCTTTTACGGTCATACTGGCCAGCCAGATCGACACATATACGATAAAAATACCATAGGGCACGATGGTGACATCAAAACGATCTATCAATTCACCGAGCAGTAAAACAGAAATGATAAATCCTACCGATCCCCAGACACGAACCCGGCTATATTCGCGCACCCGTTCTTTAAGATAGGTCAGCGTCACCACTTCGAACTGTGGCAAAGAAGCATTCCAGAAAAAACTAAACAGCATCATCGCCAGTGCCAGCTGCCAGAAGCCATCAACCACAAAAATCAGCAAAAAAATAACGGCCGAAATCAAAGAGGCAAGACGCACAATGCGCATACGATGACCATAGCGATCACCAATCCAGCCCCAGACATTCGGCGCGATAAACTTGGTGGCCATAGGAATAGCCATAAGCTGACCTATAGCCAGAGCATCATAGCCAAGATGTTTTAAATACAGGCTCCAGTAAGGAACCAGAATCCCCAGAACGGAAAAATAAAAGAGATAGAAACTCGACAGGCGCCAGTAAGGCATAGACGCCTGATTATTTCTGTGCCGGAATCATCGGCGTATTAACCTGCACATCACCATTCTGCCCTCTTTGTCTGAGCAGATGATCAACCAGGGTAATCGCCATCATCGCTTCACAAATGGGTGTGGCACGAATGCCGACACAAGGATCATGACGGCCGGTAGTGATCACGTCTACCGCTTCACCGTCAACATTGATTGTTTGACCGGGCAGACGAATACTGGAGGTTGGTTTGAACGCGACTTTTGCAACGATGTCCTGCCCTGTCGAGATTCCACCGAGAATACCGCCGGCATGATTGCTCAGAAATCCTTCAGGTGTCATTTCATCACGGTGTTCAGTGCCTTTTTGCGTAATGCAATCAAAACCGGCTCCAATTTCTACACCTTTCGCCGCATTGATACTCATCAGTGCATGAGCCAGATCCGCATCAAGTCGATCAAAAACCGGCTCGCCGATACCAGCAGGAATGCCGGAAGCCACGACGGTGATCTCGGCACCGATAGAGTTACCCTCTTTACGCAAAGCATCCATGTAGTTTTCCATTTCTGCTACCGCAGAGGCATCGGCAGTAAAAAATGGATTATTGTTGACTTCATTCCAGTCAAAACCGCTTGGACGGATCGGCCCTAACGCAGAAAGATAACCGCGAACCTCAACGCCAAATTTGTCTTTCATATATTTTTTAGCAACAGCCCCGGCAGCAACACGCATGGCGGTTTCACGGGCAGATGAGCGCCCGCCGCCACGATAGTCACGGATACCGTATTTTTGCATGTAGGTGTAGTCAGCGTGCCCCGGTCTGAAACGTGCGGCAATATCGGAATAATC
>Ga0181565_10003340_pt1 | contig 12302 bp, 6 predicted proteins | sample 101ome_16_FD_129661 | JGI IMG/M metagenome (GOLD analysis project Ga0181565, IMG submission 129661) | Coastal salt marsh microbial communities from the Groves Creek Marsh, Skidaway Island, Georgia - 101401AT metaG (megahit assembly) | ecosystem: Environmental > Aquatic > Marine > Intertidal zone...
ACTAAAGTGGTTAATGAATTTGCCGGCGTCGTTTCAGCACACTGAACAACTGGTGTTTCTTTTTCACAGACTCCACCACTCCAGTTTCCATCATCACCACAGACATAGACAATCGTCGTTCCATTTGCTCTAAAACCTTCATCACAAGTAATCTTGGTGGTTGTTCCCACGTCTGATTCAGGCAACGTTGTGCCGGAATTATCAAAACCTTGCTTTGGACATTGAACCACTGGCGGATTTTCACCACAAGCCGTTCCACTCCAGTTACCATCATCCCCGCAAGTCCAAAGAATGTTTGCCCCGTTGGCGGTAAACCCTTCAAGACAAGCAATCGTTTTAGTCGCTCCCACATCTGCCAGCGCTAAAGTCGTTGATGAATTTGCCGGCGTCGTTTTTGCACACTGAACTACTGGTGGAGCATTTTCTCCACACTCTAAGCCCTGCCATTGACCATCTGACCCACAAGTCCAAGCTAGACTCGATCCATTTTTAGTAAATCCCTCAAGACAATTCATGGAAAATGTTTCTTGAAAACTTCCAGCTGGAAAATTCTGAGTGTCATTTGTCGTGTTGGATATTTTAGGTTGCGATGGACAACTAACAGGAGCACATCCCTCACTACTCCAAGTTTTATCTTCATTGCACAACCATTCTACAGAGCTTCCATTAGCAGTATACCCCGTAGCGCAATCAAGGTTTACAGAGGACCCTGTTTTTGAAAGAGGCAATTTCCCAGAAACAGTGTTTGCAACATTGCTTTGCGATGGACAGTAGACGGCATCAGGATCAACACCCAATTTTTCATCATTCGCCAATTTAGCTTCATCACTTAGCGGGATTTCAAAATCAAACACTTTAAGCTCATTAACACAAGCACACTTACCAGTATTAGAGTTATAAAAAAGATCCTTATTGTTTGGACAACACTGATAATAATTACTTCCTTCGTGCTGAACTCCTGTTGAGTAATAGCCAAAACCACACAATGGTTTATTTGATAAGCATTGCTTTTCGATGTCTTTTAAATTTACACCAAAGTCCAGGGAGATAAACTTATCTCCAAAAACAATATTTTCCAATGGTGAAGGAAGCTTTCCATCAGGCGTAATATCAAGCTTTGCGCACTCTCCGGGAAGACAAAGAGAAGATTTTTTCGGCACAATTACAGGAACCACTGTCTCAGCAACATATTTATTATTTAATTCCGCAATTTTTGATGGTTCAGTCACGAGACTAACAATTTTACTTGTTAAAGTTTTTTGACAATCAACAGCACTTTTACAGCCAAACCCAAGGAAGCTAAAAATATCACCAAGAACAATAGGCACGTTTAAAGGAGTCTTTGCAAGATATGGAGAATAACCAACCTTTCTTTGGCCAAGGTCATAAGTTTTTCCCGTGTTTGAATCTTGAAAAATAATCCTAAGGATTTTCTCCATGTTAACAACATAACCAGCGCTAGACCTCTCAAGAACAGCTGGTGATTCCTCATCACACTTTAAACTCATCGAGAATGACAACCCATCACTTGCAGTCATTATATTCTTGGACGTTGGAACGAAGAAATCTTGACAAATATTTTGAGAGATAGAGATTCGATCTCCTCGAAAATACTTTCCAGAAACCTTAGACTCTCCAGCGTAATTTGAGACCAGTACAGCACCTGAGCAGGGCATCTCTAATTGCATGTATGCTAATGTGTCTTTACGACAAAGCTCTCCGTTAATGTTAAAAATAAAGCTATCCATTTTATCAACAGCAGAGAAGTTAATCGAACCCTCTAGACCCAAAGCGAACTGAGAATAATTTGTATTTTCATAAACAGGATTTCTTGCACTGATCCGCTCGGATTTCATGTAACTAAAGACAACCTTCGCTTCAACCGCCTGAACCACAAAAAAAGCAAGAAAAATAGAAAAGAGTTTTACCCATTGATGAAAATTTATTTTAAATTTGTTAATCATCTGACAAGCTCCTGGTACTTCTCGTTTGTCAGTTGAACAACTATTCTATTGCAATTAGAAATAGAGGCGTCACAGTTGGGAAGAGGCACAACATGTCTTTCTCGTACTTCTCCGGAACTCCCCTTTAAAACGACATAGACACTTTGATTGGTAATAGAAGTTGATAGAGGAACATAGAGCCCTGTATCGGCTAATGCATTTGCATCGACCCATAGAAATCTCTCCGAGTCTTCTCCTGCCTCAACATTTAGAGTGATCCCACTTAAATTAGCATTAATTGAATTATTTAATTGAACCGTAAAATAAGGATTAAGATCGATTGAGTCCCCTGCAATAGCCTGGCCGGTGCGAGATGATTCCTCTGCAGTTGGATTGATCACATCATTTGTATCAGTTGATATTCCAACCGTTTGAGGCTCCTTCGCTTCATCTTCTCCAAATTGAATACCAATACATCCTGATAAAACCAGAAGAAGGATCACAAGATTTCCCAATTCCCTTATTTTCATAATCAAACCTTTCACTAAATACTACACCTTTTCACTCAAGCTTTATCGGTTACATCCTATTTATATTTAGAAGAGAATATATTGAATATTTTCAATGACTTAGAACAGCGAACTCTGAAGACGAACTATCTAGAAAAATGGAGAATTTAAAGAACCGCCAAATTAGATGGGCAAATTCAGTTAGTTGATCTGGAGAAGTTATTTATTTAACACCTTTAACACAATGACATGTGTTAGGGCCTTCATAGAAATACAACAAATTATTAGCTCGGCAACACCCATAAAGAGACTCACCAAAAGAGTTTAACACAACTGAAGACTTTAGCCCTGGGCCACAAGAAATAGCGACAGAGGAACTGCTACTAGAGTTTGGATTATTACCGTTTCCATTACCGTTATCGTTACCATTTCCGTTACCATTTCCGTTATCCTCAGAATCTTCCTCTGATTCAACAGAAGCTAAAGAACATTCAACACTAGAGGATTCAAAGTTCTCACCCATATTAAAAGTAATCAACACTCCGTCAACTTCAGATGCCTCTTTGGTTTTTGGAAGCTTCCCTTCTGGTGAAACTTTTAGCTTTTCGCAACCATCTTTTGGTAAACAAATATCGGTATTTCTTGACTCAATGATTGGTTTGACCCTATTTACAACATTCCCTTTGTTTATATTCTCAATCGCAACCGGGTTAGTCACTAAATCAAGAATGAAGTTTGCGACTTCGGTGTGACAGCTTTTTCCTTTTCTACACTCAACACCAAGCTTATTAAAAATATCACCAAAAACAATCGGCACGTTCAGTGGAGTTTTTGCAATAAAAGGCGACTGATTTTTATTTCTTTTGCTTAAGTTATAAGTGTCGACGCCATCATCGTAAGAAAACGCAAATATTTTTTCAACATTAAAAACATGACCTTCTTCCGTTAACTCAAGCTGTGCTGGAAAGGATTCATGACATTTTAGACTAAGGGTGTAGGACGTTGCCTCGGCAGAAGTTAGCATTTGTTCGGTTGTGGCATTAAAAAAATCACCACAAAAATTATCGGTGATGAGAAATCTATCACCTTTTTGGTAACCACCACTCAGGATTTCATTAGCATTTTCATCGGTCGCCAAAACCAACCCATCACAAGGCATCACTCCCTCGACTTTCAAAATATGATCTTTATCAAAACAAAGCTCACCTGAAACTTCAAAAATAAAACCATCCATTTTACCTGCATCTAGAAAGTTAATTGGGCCTTCTACGGCCAAAGCAAAAAATGAGTAATTATTATTGTCGTAAGTAGGATTTCTTAAGCTAATCCTTGTGGATTCATTATAAGTAAATTGAATTTCAGCAAACACGGTGGAACTCATGAGTATTATCAAAAAAGCAATGGAATAGATTTTGAATAAAATTTTCATTGTAGCCCCTGATATTTGTAATTATCAATTTCTACAATGACCTTATTGCAATTGGAGTCAACGGCTCCACAATTGACTAAAGGAATTAAATGAGTTTCGTTAAACGTTTGCCCACTCTCCCCCTTCAGGGTGACAAAAAGGCTATTGTCTGTGATGTTTGTTGGTAACTTAATGAGTAGTCCACTTTCACTAGCCAGTTTTAGAGAGACGGAAGAAAAAACCTTTCGAGATTCACCTGAAGCAATGTCGGCCCATAAACCAGAGAGATCTCCACCGACGGCATTATTGACTTTGAACACGACGTAAGGCAGGAGATCAACCGTTTCGCCAACATAAGCAGCTGAAATATTATCTGTGCTGGCAGGATCCTCTGAACCGGAGGGAGAATTAGCAGTTTGAACCTTTGATTCATTGCCTCCTTCTGTCGTATCCCCACCCAAGTTCACACCAATACAGCTCATCAACACAAAGGCAGGTAAAATAATGTTAATTAATTTAATCATGTTCATAAAGCACCATCGGATAGTTTACGTTTAAAAATAAAACCTCGATAAACAATTTGCCTTAAACATGGAGAAATAAAGTATTTTGTATAAAGTTAACTACTTACCTGTAGTTTCACCAATTGCATTTATTTAGTGCAAAAAGTGCAATAATCCATTCATTGCCATAAAAAATTCTCACTATTTTTTCTTCTTAGTAAAATAACAAAAAATGAATAACGATATTTGTAAATTCAGTAAGTTGACATGATAGATGTTCCATATTCCAATATAGTTAAGTCATAAATAAATGGAGTTTTTTATATGAAGATCTCAACCTTTCTTGTCATGATAATCCTTGCCACCAACTTAGTACCAACTGCATTTTCTGCTCCAAAACTGCAATTGAATTTAACAAATATCAACGCTTCTCTCCTTGAGGGGTTCGGTGACATTTTGGTTGATCATGCAGTAGTTCAAATAGATCCTGTGAATGTAAAAATAGATGACTTAGATTATGCATTATCAATGAAAGAAAACTTTTTTATTATCGAGGGAAACGGACAATCAATCAAACTTGACTTAAAAAGTTTCAGAAGAGTTTTTGAGCAGCAAAAATTTAATGCAGTTAACACATCAATAAATATAAAGCAGGGAGAGCACATCATCGTTGACTCTGAGTTTTTTGATGTGTCCCTAAAGACAGTTAAGTTAAATCTTTTTGGGGCGCACATATCTTGCGCTCCTGAAAGTGGGAGAGATATTACTCAAGAAATCCTTCAGCTTTGTTTAAAAAAATCAAAAATTGAACTAAAAAAGGGAATCATGACTGGTAATGAAGACCAGGTATACCAATGGGCTTCTAACTTTTTTGGACAAGAGAAAATTGATCATTTACCAAAGTTCTCAAGACCTGAATTAACCAATGCGCATGCATCTATTGATAAAGGAGATTTGTTGATTCGAGGAGATTTAAAAGTACTCTTGACCATGAAACTCTCGGCAACTGGGCATATTGAATATCAGGCTAAGGAAGACATCATCTTATTGAAAGTAAAAACGCTGGACACCCAATGGGTTAGCTTAAAACCGGCCTTACTTAAACTGCTCAAGTTGGCCGAAAATGACTTCTTTCATTTAGATGGCGATGTGATGATCTTTAATTTGGATAAGATGAGGCTTGTTTCGCCCAAATAATCACTCATTGTCAAAAAATGGATGATAATCGATGCAACTGTCTAAAGCGATATTGGTTGATATACTTTTGTAAGCGTTATTTAGTGAATGATAACAAGCAGAACCAATTTCTCCGATCCACTTTAAATTTCCACCAGTGCAATTAGTTTTATTAAACGGCGTTCCGTTAGAAAAGCTCTGATGACATAATCCTCGGCCAGCAAAAAGGTGATTTGATCGATCTTGCCACCCCCAATAATCACTAACCCAATAATTTTGCCCTGGAGCATTTATGCAATGATCAACAGAAACTCCATTATCAATAAATGTACCTCCAACGGCCTCACAACCAGAGCTATCATTGTCAAACTGGCCGAGGCACTGATCATAATCACTAAAAGTAGATGAGACATCAACACCTGCTCTAAAACATTTTCCATTTAACGACTTTGCATTATCGCAATCAACTTTAGTCACGATTGAACTATCAATACAACCAAACCCAATTTCATCATGAAGCTTTTCAAACCATTGATGACCTGCCTGATTGAGGCAAGAATTGTAATTACTGTAAGCAGGGATAAAACATTTTTCCTCAGTACTATTCCATAATCCACTGGAAGTGGTGCAATCACTCTCATTATTGATAACAGGGTTTAGACAAGCATTATATTCAACGAGATTAAAGGCATCACTATTTGGATGAGACCAACCAAAAAGAGGATTTGTTGCTGAAGCGACAGTTTGAGCGGCGTTATAGCCCAGTTGGAGTAATATATTTGAATCTAAATCAATCACCACCTCTGAAGCATCACCATAAACATAATATTTACTTGCTTCTTTTGAAAAAGAGATAATATTACTGCCATTTTTTATATTGATAAGCTCCACAATTTCTGAGGAACTAAAATATTTATTACAATTTGAGGTCCATGTATTCACTCCACATGCTGCTTCAGTCTGACTGACACCATCTGAGCAACTACTTAAGACAATATCAGTTCCCGTTATATTAAACGTTAATAAATTATCGCTACCACAGGAAATATACTGGGGAGATTCAACCACCCAACCGAGCATAAAGTCATCATCAAACTTATTGCCAACATAGGAGGAATTGAGTCGATAAGGAGATAATGCAAAGTTGTCACCAACAATATTTTTTGAAAAATATCTTGGAGCAATGATTTCAGTTACAGTACCGTTACTTTCAAAAATTCTAGTTGATGATTGAAGAAGGTTTACTCTTTCTTCATTGGTTTTTAAAGAGTTAGAAAAAACAGCAATTGAATTGCTATCCAAGTTAATTCTTTGCCCAGCGACGCTACCTCCATCATCTAGAAGAATACTTTTATCATAACCACTAAAATATTTTCCGGAGTGAAATTTATTGATGGCACCTAGCTCATCATTTAAATCATACCCCCAGCATTTAATTTTTGGTGCCTCATTTGAGTCATCTCCAAAGTAGCCACAAGAAAATTCCATAATCGCATCGTTTTGATAAAATGAAATCATGCCCGAATAAGCGCTAAGGCGATTTTTATAATGATAGACAAAGTCAGTTGAATAAAAATCAATTATTGGATTTTCCGTGTGATCGATGACACCTAAAGCATTAAATTGATTTGTCGGGAAAATATCTTGATCCGCAAACACCGCCGAACTATTCGCCCCCATACAATTTATTTGACTCTCACCTTTGAAACAAAGTGAACTCCCAAAACCGTGGATCGTGGCATTACTATCGACCAAAGAAGAAGAGGTATCATTACCATTCACGGTTGAACAATTTACGTTCTCTTTGCAGACATAAAATTCTCCAAAATCGGTTAAATCATTGGCCAACGAATAATCATCAATTTCAGGTAAGTAAATTAAACTTGAAATATTATAAGAAACCCCTTCATGAAGGGTGCCTGTCAACCCATCTCCCCAACATCGATAATCCAGAGTTCCTTCATTATGCGCACAATAATATGACCGGCCAGAAACGAGTTTATCAATTTTATCCATCGTAAATAAACCAACAACGCTTGATGGAGGAACATAAAAAGACTTTTCTAAACATTCATTTTCCGTGTCAATATTTTCTGGATAGCGGCAATAGCTTGCACTTATCTCAGGTATTTCGGTGTAGTCACCTCCTTGAGAAAAACCATCAAACCAATTTGAAATGGTCGAAGAGTCAAAAAGCTGCCCACCTGATTGCTCACAAAAACCTTTTGCATAATTTTTATAACAACCGGTAAGCCTACTTTTTAAATCCGCATCAACTGCCCCGGATCGACTGATGAGGCCAAGATCGCCAATATTATTTGATAAATTTAAAGTGCTTATTGATTGATATATACCTAAAGTGCCGTTGTAATCATCATCACCAAAGCATCTCACATGATCTTCACCAGAAGAAGAGTTATGAAAGATCGCACATGTATTGTGAGTACTAGACACTTCGACGTCCTTTACCTCAAAGTTAGACTCGCAATCACTTTCAGTGATCAAATTACTTGTACAAATAGTTGCCTGAGATCGACATGTGTCACTTTCCCAAGAGCCTCCATGAGAAACACAATCTAATTCATTAACTAATTCATGAAAAAATATTCGATTATCAACAGTTGTAAAAAGTGGGGTAAAGCTCCCGCCATTTGCCTCGCAACTAAGTTGATTATATTCTCTTAGGTAACAAGTTGAGGTTGTATTATCAAAATAACCTTTGGCTAAATCATTCAAAATAGATTTGGATGCTACCTCATTTACCTGAGTATTTGAGAAATCCTGAGCAATATAATATCCTCCCACAGGCGGAAAATTATCATTCTCAAAATCTGTATATTCATTATTAAAAGTAATACCGTAAGCCTCAAGGTTACTTTTTGTATAACCAAGTTTTCCATAATCATTACTACCAAAACAAAATAAATTTCCAGCTGTACTGATAGCACAACTATGCCAACTCGTGGCCATATCCTTAACAAAAACACCATTAGGCATTTCGATTGGTCTTAGATCACCATTATATTTTGAATTGTGTCCCTCAAAAATAGTGTTATTAAGAAGTTTAAACTCTGAGGATTTTCGACCGATCCTCGAGTTAAAGGGTTGGCCAAGAGCAGATCCACCAAACCCCCAACACTTCATTAAACCACTTGTCAGAAGAGTACAATTATAGCGTCTCCCACAAAAAACCTTATGCGGAATTTCCCCTTCGGATAAACCAACCATCCATGTTGAATATGGGCCGGAAGAAATTCCTAAGTTATTAGCATACTTATCATTTCCTGATTGAGCATAGAGGTTGTTACTAAGACAAACAATTTCCTTTGTTCCTGATGCTGACAACCCACCTGTCATTTTTGCGGAATCAATAATCATACAAATTGAATCACTAACACACATTTGACCATCTAAATGTTTTGCAATTGTATAACTATCACAACCCGCACTACCTAAATTGACCCATGAAGTATCGCAGTCTACTTCGTTAGTAACTCCAGGCCTCATTGAGCAAAACCCTGAGCCTGTTGCCTCTCGGTACTTCAGCCCAAGAGAAGTACATGTATCTTTTAAGGCCAAAATCCCCGGTGCATCACCAGTGTCAACGGCAGGGCCTAGAGACTCAACAACACTTTTTTCCTGGGCAACTAATTCATCAATAGGAGTAACAAAATAAGAAAGAAAATTATCATGGATTAAATTTCCATTTTGATAAAAATCAAAAATCAGCTGATCTCCAGGAGCATTTAACTTACCTCGCTGCAGCTGAAATGAAAGTTTCCCCGTATTTCCAGCAATGACCTCATTTGTCTCCGGGCTTAAATTTTCACCTATAACCTCACCATCAATTGTGATCGTCACATAGGAAGAATCATTCATATAACCATCACTTTTAAAAATAAGCTCAAAAACAGGACGTATAATTTGACCTTGACATGTTTCAATAAAATTAAGGTTTTCATCAGAAACACAAGACGTCTCAGAGGAAGCAAATTCCGCATCTAAAACGTTAATTAAATTAATTGGCGTGGAATGAGTGATGGTTAAACCAGAGGATAAAAATTCATTTGAGGCTAAATCAGTTTGATGCAGTTTTAAACATAAGATCTCACCGTCAATGAAAGGCCCTCCATCAATCACTCCAGATAAATCGACGTCATTCATACTTGAGATTGAATTGTTTAGGTCAACCACGCTGGTTTTTTCCATCTCTCCTAGCGTTAATCCTGAGCAATTAGAAACATGGCCTACTTTTTTCCAATATAAAGAAGATTCGACGAGGTCTTCATCTAAACTAATGATGGCCAAGTCTATATTTGTTAGATCGCCAGAGATATTTGGAAGATCAGTTCCCACAAACTTTAATTCAGCAGCAGGAGGAATGTTGTCATAAATATATGAAGGAGTAACTAAAACACAGTCAGATTTATTACCGTACAAATCACTTAAACTGGCATAAAAATTATACTCACCCGCGCTTTGAATTAAATTACCAGTAATAGAAATGGACGTGTCTGCAGAAGTATTTTCTCCGTATAGTGCTTCATTTTGTGAACATGAATCATCATTAAGGTAAATCTGAGCAATAATATTTTCGTTACCAGGTAGTCCCTCAATATCGATCACTGGATTTTGAATAGAATTACTTGGACTAGAATTAGAAAAACTAAACAAAGAAGGATTATCCGGAGGATTTAAATCAAGTTCATAATTACCTAAGCTTTCTGTTGAGCAGTTAGATATCGTTTCATCTAAATACGTTACTTTGTAATAAATATTATAATTGCCACCAATAGCATTTTCGTCAAATGATAAACTTAAATTTTTTTTATCAAAGCTTGCTTCCTCACTGGTCACAAGAGATTCCCCAATTAAATTATTACAGTCACTATCACTGTAGACAGAAATTTTTTCTCCCGCTTTAACAGATGCGAGAGAAAAATTTAATTGTCTTCCTCCAACATCAGGAAATATACCAGAAAGTTCTGGAAGAGTTTTTAGATGGGTGTAATTTATGGGTAAACAATTTCCAAGAAAATCGTCACTATTACTTACTCGAATTGCACCGGAGAAGCTACCAACAGCAACATTTGTAATGAACACAATGGCAGAGTTAACATCTTCAACCACCACCGAAAAATCACTTAATTCACTAGAGCAGGTTTCATCACCATACACAGAAATTAAATCTCCTACGATTATTCCACCACTAACTTTAAAGGAGAAATCCCCTGTTGACGCTGGTGAGTAAGCGGGATAAATTAGCTCAAGGCTACTATCAATTTCTTCTCGTTCATCAGAAGTAGTAGATGAGCTATTTTTTCTAGCGTCTTTTTCTGACAAAAAAGGATCCTTTTTCTTTTTAAACTTTGCAACAATCTCATTATCACTATTAACCAAGCATCCGGAAACCAATACAAATAAAACCATAATATTGATTTTTTTAATTAACTTTTTTATCGCCAGAAAACGTGACATCTACTTAAAACTCCTCCCTAATCCCAGCAAGAACTGCACATCTGATCTGTTCACTTGTTTTTGATTAAATTGATCATTTAATTGATAGTCCCCATCATAGTAGGCACCGCTTAGGTCAACAAACCACTTACTATTGTCAAATCGGTAGCGGCTATCATACTTGATGCCAAATTGATTTAAATTTCCGACATCAATATTTAACCGCAACTTGTGGGCCATATTGCTGCCCATCTCAGCACTAATTCCAATTTCCGCATTCGCGCTAATTACTGAATCTTGAAAACTCTCTACGTTGTTATTAAAGTTTTGCTCGAAATAGTTAACGCCACTATATTTAATACCAGCGGAGGAAAAAACGGAAAACGGAAGATTATTAAACTCCCATGAAGTTCCGGCTCGGATGGACATAAAGTAGTCTGAAAACTCTCCTGCACTTTGAACGGTGGAGGATCGATAAAACCCCTCAACATCCACAAAAAAAGATTCATCACCTTGAAACTTAATACCGAGGCCAAAATTTTGTACTGAAAAACTCGAATCCGCATCAGTAGTATCGCTTTTTTGATAAAAGGTGATATTGGATTGACCCAAATTTAAAAATACTTCTTTAGGAACATAAAATTGAGTTTCATCCACCATTTTCTTATCAATTTTTTTCACTGAGGATGGATAGCGTGTTGGTTTTGATGCAATCTTTTCTTTTTCAAGGTGATAGGTCTTATTATTTTTTTCCAATGAGATCTTTTGTGATTTTTTTTGAACGATATTATTCTTTATTAGCTCAAGGGAGCTAGCTTTTTCAACGACACTGCGGACTACTTTTTGTTGATCCATTAAGAGCTTTTTATTTTGAAGGTGTTCTTTTTTAGGTAAATCAATTTGATGTGATCGTACAACTGAATTGGAGCTTGTGTTTGGATTAGCTAAGTCATGACTATTTTCAGTTTTATTAGGCACAAACAAGTACACCACAAAAAGAATAAAGAAAGAGACCACTGCACCAAAATATAGAAATTTGTCATTTTTCAAAACAACTCCAAGGATAGTTATTTAGAAGTTATTTCGGCCACTTAAGAAGACAAATAAAGAATTTCAATAAACAACAAGCTGAAGTCTTTCCAAACAGTTGAAATCAGGTTATTGAATTAACATGCAACACCAAGAAGATTTATTTACACCACCAAAAGGTTTTCTTTCAAACACCCGGCCGACAAATTTAAAGGACATCGTTGGGCAAAATCAAGCAATTAAAAAAATTCAACATCTAATGCATCATCTTTCTGCT
>Ga0181565_10003345_pt1 | contig 12290 bp, 8 predicted proteins | sample 101ome_16_FD_129661 | JGI IMG/M metagenome (GOLD analysis project Ga0181565, IMG submission 129661) | Coastal salt marsh microbial communities from the Groves Creek Marsh, Skidaway Island, Georgia - 101401AT metaG (megahit assembly) | ecosystem: Environmental > Aquatic > Marine > Intertidal zone...
TATCCTTGAGCACGCAATAACGCGTAAAAACAAAGGCGCCATAATAGCATATATGGTTTATGTGTCAGGCACTTTGTCTGGATGAATTTTGGAGCAAATACAGAACTTGATACACAATGTCTGATTTTCGTTGAATTGCTAAGTGAAGAATGTGTAACGAAACGATGTAAGTCATTGAATAATGGTTGCTTATTGCTGGCTTTGGGGCTGGCCAGCAATAAGCGGCCCACGTTGGGCCGTTTTAGTCTCTAAACGGGTACCCTTTGCGATCTAAGCGGCGAAGAATGCCGGGCCAAGCGATATAGCCGCCTTGGGAACGTGTCGCCTTGATGGCCACTTCTTTGGCATCTCCTAAAATGTCATCGGGTATGGGGGTTAATGAATTGCCACCTGACTGCGCCAAAAGCTGGATTTCACATGCATTTTGAAGAAAATACATGGCAAAAAAGGCGTTAGCTACATTTTCACCGACAGTGAGTAGGCCGTGGTTGCGAAGTATTAAATAGTCATTGTCGCTTAAATCATCAACTAAACGAGGCTTCTCATCTTCGCGCAAGGCCACGCCTTCATAGTCATGGTATCCAAGCGATGACAGCGGGAAAATTGACTGTTGCGAAATAGGAAGTAAACCGTCGCTTTGGGCAGAAATAGCTACCCCTTCTTTGGTATGAATATGAAGCACGCAATGTGCATCTTTGCGTGCGGCATGAATGGCGCTGTGGATGGTAAATCCCGCGGGATTAATATCGTAAGGTGATTCTGATACCTTGTTTCCATCCAAATCAATCTTTACCAGACTAGAGGCAGAAATTTCGTCAAACATCATGCCGTAGGGGTTGATTAAAAAGTGATCTGTTCCAGGGATCTTAGCTGTGATATGGGTAAATACCAGATCGTCCCAACCGTAATCGGCTACGATGTTGTAGCAGGCAGCAAGGTCAACTCGAACTTGCCATTCTTCTGGACTGTAATCTTCTTTTGCCATTATTTTTCTCCTAGGGATAACGCAAAAAATACTATGCGCTAAATGCAAATATTACTGTGTCAATTAAAGCCAGCCCCTTAAAATAACTGTTCACTAGATGGGTGTTCAGCGCCCTAGCAAGGGTTTACAATATCGTCCAAATAATTGGTGTAAAACTATGACCGAAGATATCTACAGCGATATTCGCCCCTACTATGATGATGAAGTTCCCTCAGTTATTGAGCGATTGAGTCGAGACAAAGAGCTAAGCCTAGTTATCGCTCGATACAAATTCCCCAGAGCTTGGTGGCTTGTCAGGCCGTTCATAGGCATGGCACTGAGGCATCGTTTAAAAAATATTACCAGCGTGACTGACGTACAGCACTATGTGGCAAATTACATGGAGCATATGTTAGCTAAATCTACGGATGGTTTATCTATATCAGGCTTAGAGCATTTGGATAAAAACGCCGCCTACTTATTTGTCAGTAATCATCGGGATATAGCGATGGATCCGGCGCTGACTAATATGGCCTTACATCGCAATGGCATGCACACGGTTAGAATCGCCATAGGAGATAATTTGCTAACGCAGAATTTTATTTCCGATTTGATGCGAATAAACAAAAGCTTTCTTGTGCGCCGTTCTATCACCGGTAAAGCACTTTTTCGCGCATTGAAAACACTCTCGGGCTACATCAAACACTCGATTGAAACGGGACATTCCATTTGGATTGCTCAACGTGAAGGTCGAGCTAAAGATGGTCTTGATGCCACCGACCCTACGATCATCAAAATGTTTGATATGGCTCGCACCAAAGGTGGTGATTTTAATGAATTTATCAATGAATTGCGCATGGTGCCTTTGTCGATCTCTTATGAATGGGATCCTTGTGACATGTTAAAGGCACGGGAATTACACGCGAAAGCGAAGGGTGAAGCTTATCTCAAGGCCGAAGGTGAAGATGTCCGAAGTATCGCCCAAGGGATCTCCGGCTATAAAGGTAGGGTGCACCTTCATTTTGGGCATGTGGTAGCGGGTAACTTTGAATCAGCTAATGATGTTGCCACAGCGATGGATGAATCCATCATTAGCCATTATCACTTATTTGCGAGCAACTGGCTCGCCTATCGAGAGCTGCATGGTGATGCTGCAGATGAATTATTTAGTGGCCAGACAATCGATGCGAAAACTCACGTTGAGTTCGAGAGACGCAAAGCGGCCTGTTCTGATGAGTTGTTACCGTTTTGGTTGTTGCAATATGCCAATCCAGTGGTGTCCCGTTTGGCTTTAGAGCGAAACCGAGATAGCGCGGTGTGAGTAAACTCGATAAGGAATTAAAGCAACGTATTCAAGGGGCTTATCGGCAAATGTTAGAGGCTAAAAATTTACGCCCTCGACATGGCCAAAAGCTAATGATTGCCGATATCGCAAGGACACTGGCTAATATCGAAACCGATATTGAAGGCCAGCGAATAGGTGATAAACACATATGTGTTGTAGAGGCCGGTACGGGTACCGGTAAGACTATTGCTTATTTTTTAGCGGCGATTCCAGTCGCTCAAATGCTCGATAAACGCTTGGTTATTGCCACAGCGACCGTTGCTCTTCAAGAACAGATTGTTCATAAAGACCTTCCTGATATTCTCATTAATAGTGGTTTGCAATTTAGCTATGCTCTCGCAAAAGGGCGAAGTCGCTATGTATGTTTACAAAAGTTAGACCAAATCCTGCGGGAGTTCGATGCAGATAGCTCTATTATTCCCCTCTATCCCGATGAGATGCCTCAAGTTAACAATGAGGCCGTAGAGCTCTACCGAGAGCTGTTAAATGGTTTAGCAACCGACCGTTGGGATGGTGATAGGGATGCATGGCCCAGCACCATTGATGACTCGTCTTGGCTACCTTTAACCTCGGACAGAAATCAGTGCTCAGGCCGCAAGTGTCCCCATGTCAATAATTGTAGCTTTTACAAAGCGCGAGATGGTCTTGATAAGGTCGATGTGATTGTTGCCAACCATGACCTAGTGCTGTCAGATTTGGCGCTAGGGGGCGGGGCGATTTTAAGCGAACCTAACGATACGATTTATATTTTTGACGAAGGCCACCACTTACCTGATAAAACCCTCAATCATTTCAGTTACCGAGCCAGGATTGATGCTTGTAAGCGGTGGGCTGAACAGGCTGAAAAATCCCTTGCCGGAATGCAAAAGGACTGTGGCGAAAGCGGTGAAATTCAACGTCAACTTGAAAGGATCGTGGGTCCTTTGGACGAAGCTAAAGCCATGATGTCGCCCTTGTTGGCACTAGTGGCCAGTATGTGTGAAAAAGCCGATGGCAGTCATTTCCGTTTACCGCACGGTATAGTTCCCGATGCCCTGGTAGATATGTCGGTAGACCTTGAAGGGTTGTTTGAGCGAGTGGCTGCAGGTCTGGATGGCATTAGTAAAGAACTTAACTTAGCGCTTGACGATCATCCTGATATTTTACGAGACGCTGCGGAGGCATGGTATCCCGTCATAGGCATGCTGCAAGCTCGTTCTGAATCATATGCTTCACTATGGCGCGAGTATGCAAGGCCAGAAAAACCTGGTGATACGCCACAAGCGAGATGGATCAACATTGTGGAATCCTCTGCTGGTATTGATTTTGAGTTGGCATGTAGTCCCATTTTGGCGTCTGAGAACTTGATGGCTAATTTGTGGTCGCGGTGTTTTGGCGCAGTGCTTACCTCAGCGACGCTCACTGCATTGGGGCGCTTTGATCGCTTTATGATGCGCGCCGGTACACCGAGCGATGCCTCATACAGTGCCGTGCCGAGTCCGTTTAATTACAGTTCGGCGGTGTTGCGTGTGCCGTCACTGTCCTGTGAGCCCCAAGACAATGAGGGCCATAATCAGGCGATCGTAGAGTTTTTGGAGGCCTTGCCAGTAGAAGAAAAAGGTATATTAGTGCTGTTTTCTTCATGGCGACAGATGCAAGACGTATATCAAGGCCTTGAAAGTGAGTGGCGTCGAGATGTCACTATGCAGGGTGATTATGCCAAACACGAAATTTTGCGTCGCCATCGTGAAAAAATCGATCAGGGAGATCGCAGTGTGCTTTTTGGTTTGGCAAGCTTTGCAGAAGGCGTTGATCTACCGGGTGATTACTGCTGCCACGTGGTTATTGCAAAGATTCCTTTTGCGGTTCCCGATGACCCAGTGGAAGCGAGTTTGGCGGAGTGGGTTGAGGCCAGAGGTGGTAACGCATTTATGGAAATTTCGGTTCCAGATGCGGCGCTCAAGCTCGTGCAGGCGGCAGGGCGTTTACTTCGTACAGAAAGTGATAGCGGTACGATTAGTTTGCTAGATAAGCGTGTTGTGACAAGGCGCTATGGTCGAAGTATCTTAGATTCATTGCCACCTTTTACCCGCCATATAGAGCGTTAGAGTTGTTCTTTTATCGCAGAAGCTAAGGCGCTAGCCAGTGAGATAGCATTGCTGCTGTCTAACACGCTATCGCAGCTCCAAAAGGCATCGATGCTCTGTGCTTTGATTAATTCTCTTGCTCCCGGTGCTAAAAGTGCGTGAGTGCATGCTATGGCAACACGCTTAGCGCCCCGTTTCTGAGCCACTTTAGCGGCTTCAATAGCCGTATGAGCGCTACTGACAATATCATCAACAATCACGACGTCTCTATCTTGAAGATCAAACAACGGCAGCTCTACATCAACATTTCTATCACCATGACGAGTCTTACTGGCAATAGTAAAATCTAACCCAGTAGCGGCTGCTGCTTGAGCTACCCATTGCTCTGATTCACTATCGGGGCCAATTAATACTGCTGTGGGATATTGCTGGGCAACAAAATGGGCAATGGTGGATGAGGCAACAATATTACAGGCAATTCCCTGTCTGATCGCTTCGTTAAGATGGTTAATACGGTGTAAATGGGCATCGACAGTAAATACCCCCTCAAAAATTGATCCGAGTAATTCACCAATAATCCCTTGGCTTACTGCTTGACCCGGCACAAATTCCATATCTTGGCGCATATAGCACAAATAGGGCGCGACCAAAAAGACACGATCAGCACCCAATCGTCTAGCAGTACTTGCGGCTAATATTAATTCGACCAGCTTACCATTGGGTTGGTTAAGTGTTTGGCTGATTAAAACGTCGCCATGGAGTGGGGTGGGAAGGGTTAGACTGCTTTCTCCGTCTGGGAAAACGTGCCTCTCAATTTTGGTGGCAGAACAGCCTAGTGCTTTGGCTAAAGCTTGCGACGGAGTGGCATAATCATCAAAATATAAAATCTGCATGGCGTCTCTCTGCGCTAATAACAAAGCCATTATTTTGTTCTGCCCAGTTCACGGCAAAACCAAAATCGGCTTGGAATTCGGCGTGTATTCGATACATCACCTCATCGATTTCGACACTATCGCCCACTTTTTTGAATAAGTCGACACCGGCACCTTTGTCGATAGGGGCGCCAGCGAGCCGTGCAATTTTGGCGAGGCAAAAATTATCGATTTCTGTGACGATACCACGACTTGTAGCTTTGACATCGAAGGTAAGTTTGCCGGGAGTAAGGGATTCTTCGCGACGCCCTTGTGCATCAATAATAGCGTTAAATTTAGATAGTGCCCTACCGCTTTCAAGTATATCGCGGGCGATATCATAACCCTTGCCGCCTCGGATATCGGGATCAAGTTCTAAAATAAGTCCTGCCAGCTTGAGTGATTTTTCTCGAAGATCTCGGGGGGCTTCTGGAGCATTAGTTAGCACTTGCATAACATCTCTAGCCTCTAATACTGGGCCTATTCCTCTCCCGATAGGCTGACTTCCATCGGTGATGACGACTTGTAAATCAAGGCCGAGCTGATCGCCAACGTATTCAAAAAGTTTGCGCAATTTCATGGCTTCGCTAGCGGTTGTTACCTTTGCGGTTGCGCCGATGGGTATGTCTAATAATAGATGGCTCGCACCACAAGCAATTTTTTTAGACAGTATTGACGCTATCATTTGGCCAGGGGAATCAATTTCGAGAGGTCGTTCTACAGAAATTAAAATATCATCAACCGGAGCAAGCTTCGCTTTGCCACCCCATGCTAAGCAACCGCGATGAGTATGCACGATAGAGTGAAGGGCATTCGGTTCTAAATCCACAGTGGCCAAGACTTCCATGGTATCGGCTGTGCCCGCAGGGGAGGTGATGGCGCGACTGGAAGTCTTGGGAAATAGCAGCCCGTGGGCAGCCACAATAGGTACCACTATCATGGTGGTTCGGTTTCCTGGAATACCTCCAATGCAGTGTTTATCGACTACCATGGGTTCTTCCCAGTCGAGTCGGTGACCAGATTCAATCATAGCGCGCGTGAGCGATAAAATTTCATCGCGATCCAGACCGGCATCAGCGGAGCTAACCAAAAACGCAGCAATTTCTGTTTTGGAATAGCGGTTGTCGGCTATGTCTTGCACGATTGACGTAAGTTGAGCCTGATCGAGCCGTTGTCCTTTCATTTTTAGGCGTACATAGTGCATAGAATTGGGTGGGCTAGCATGGCTTAGTCCTACCTCTTGTCCTTCTTGGACCGCAAACTGTTGAAAAGTTTGTTCTGATAATCCTACTTCACCGGGAGTGACTATGGTGTCGTCGTCTACGATATTTAAAACGGCAAGAATTCGTTTGCCATCAAGCCTGATTTCCACTTTGCTGAGCGCTTGAAAGCCCTCTGCCCGATATGCCTCGCAGCGACGATTTAGGTAAGCCACGTTTTCATGATAGGTATCAATAGCGACACGTTTTAATGAAAGTTTGGTCGTCGTAGCTATATTCATGGCGGCTCTTGATTTACTTGCTCATTCAGTCAGGCAATTGATGATCGTTTGATAAAGATCACTGGCTAATATGGGCCTAGCGATGAAGGCACTTATTTTGTTTTGTTCCTCATCGTCGACCAGTTTTTTATTAGCGATAGCAACAATCTTAGTCTCTGGATGGGCGCCATGTACATTATCTACCAGTTGTTTCCATGCTAATGTTGCATGGTCAGTGGCTAAGAAGATGATATCGAAATGGTGACTTGATAAATATTCAGAGAGGTTGGACAGATTTTCTGGCCAATGTGTTTCTATACTTGCGTCATCAAGTAAACCTGCCAGATGGGCCGTACTGAGAAAATCAGATTCTAATATCAGTGCTCTTGGCGCAACGGGCATCATCTTTATCGTGTTTTTGAGTGTTCTTTCAACCAATTGTAAGCCACTAATACTGGTCGCAGGGACGGCCTTGCTAGTTGATTCAATTGCTCGCGGCTTCTCTTCTACAGGGTGGGTCGATTCCAGAGAGGACTGGGGTACTTGAATACTCCCAAGTATAGTATTTAAGCCATTCACTAATTTTTGAAAAATATCTATCTCGGAGCGCTCCCAGGGTGCAGCGTTTTGCTGAATCTCTTGCCGCCAAGTTTGAAAAGAGCCGCGAGGCGTCAGTCTTTTGATACCGCTGATTTCATCAATTTCGACTGGCTTTTGTGGGTTGCCAGCCCACTTGACTGTGGCAATCTCTTCTTTTCGAAAAAGCGCAACGTAGCCCTTTTTATTGATTAGGGGTAGCGCCATAAAACCGCTGAGCCTAACAATACTGTAGGGTTCTTGAATATAAAATGCGGCATTGTCGTGCTGCACGTTAAGTGCATATATAGAGTCTAATTGGCCTCTTAATTGTGCATTTTCAGGACATGTGCCGTCAGTGTATATTTTATCTTTGGTTACCACGGCTGCACCGCAGCAGGGTATTAGCCTGCTAATTAAGTGAACTAAATGGCTGAAATTTTTGGTGGGGTCTGAACTTTCTCTTTGTTCATCTAAGAAATCATCGATATAGTTACTGTTAAAAATGTATTGGTTTCTGTCGCGGTTTTCACGTTCATTAATAATCTTTGTCCCCGCGCTATTGAGAAAGTCGCGGCAAAGCATTCTGTGTTTGAGACTGATAGGCTTAGGTTGGTGGTTCCACGCTATTACCAACCCCCAAATCTTATCATTGTCGATTAAATTCAATACTAGCTTAGCATGGACACCCACATTGAGATAAAACTGGTTGCACTGAGGCGCTAAACTTCGAAGTTTAGATGCTGTGAGATCTATTTTATTGGCCGCTAACTCGGGTACGCAGCTGATCAAATCTATGGGGCTATAGTCGATTTCTGGTGCATATATGGTGTCGTGACGATGAGCATTTTTTCGTGCGGGGGTAGGCATATCCGAGCGTGGAAAACGCTTACCTAAAAATGATGGGTAATGACCGTTACCCGATTCGGCGACAGTCTCCATGGTACCATCGATGTTCATGATTAAAAATTGTACATGGTCAAATTCGATAATTTCTCGAATCGCATTGACGCTGACTTGTCGTATATCTTCTTCTGAGTGGAAGGTTTTCAAACGAAGCTGCAATTTTCTTGTGTCTTCAATGACTGAAATTGGATTGTCGTGGGCATCTTCTACTGGAGTATTAACACGCTCAATATCAACGATAATATAATCATGGTCAGTATTGGCAGTGACATCAATAACATGGTTATTTTGTAATATAAAGCGATCTAGGTATCCACCCGTATGAAGGCGTATCCTGAGCCAGAGCTCTTCAGGAAAAAGTGATGGTAAATCATCGCTTGTTGCCTCAGGAACATTGAGGTAGTCAAAGACATTAGCGGCATATGCCGCAATTTCCAGAGAACGCCTACTAATGACTAGGATTGTTCCGTGCGGCATTATTGCCCCAGGAAACCTTATTTCCTGATGATCACAACTGCTAATATCAATACTAGGTATTGATGACTGCGTCATAGTCATAGTGGTAGATGCCCAAAAGTGTTGTTATATTAAATTTATCTTTACCTAATATAGTAAAAAACTCAGGTTTTACTTATTAAAACCCCAAAAAAAAACCGACCTTTAAAAAGATCGGTTTTTTACCATTGATGATGTGACTAGGCCATCAAATGGTGTTGTGGATTAATCCCAGCTGAGAGCGCCACCTGTTTGATACTCAAGGACTCGCGTTTCAAAGAAATTCTTCTCTTTACGTAAATCCATGATTTCTGACATCCAAGGGAATGGGTTTTGAACGCCAACAAATTGCTCAGGCAAGCCAACTTGGTTTAGACGACGATTGGCAATGAACTGTAAGTACTCTTCCATCATGGCGGCATTCATTCCGAGTACGCCTCGAGGCATAGTATCGCGGGCATATTCAATTTCAAGCTGCGCGCCTTCCAAGATCATTTGGGTGACTTCTTCCTTAAACTCTGGCGTCCAAAGATGAGGGTTTTCCAATTTGATTTGGTTGATAACGTCAATACCGAAATTCAGGTGCATGGATTCGTCACGCAAAATATATTGGAATTGTTCCGCAACGCCAGTCATTTTATTACGGCGTCCCATAGAAAGAATCTGGGTGAAGCCGCAATAGAAGAAGATACCTTCTGTGACACAATAGAAACCAATTAGGTTACGAAGCATTTCTTGGTCAGCTTCGGGTGTGCCGGTTTGGAAGTTAGGGTCAGATAGTGCTTTTGTATGTGAAATTGACCAAGTGGCTTTTTTGGCAATGGCCGGTACTTCACGGTACATGTTGAAGACTTCGCCTTCATCCATACCCAATGATTCCACACAGTATTGGTAGGCATGTGTATGAATGGCTTCCTCAAAGGCTTGGCGTAAAATGTACTGGCGGCACTCTGGGTTAGTGATCAAGCGATAAATCGCGAGTACTAGGTTATTAGCAACCAAACTATCGGCGGTTGAGAAATACCCTAAAGAACGCATCACAATTTTGCGTTCGTCTTCGGTGAGGCCATCTTTCGATTTCCATAGCGCCACATCTTTGGACATATTAATTTCTTGTGGCATCCAGTGGTTGGCACAACCATCGATGTATTTTTGCCAAGCCCAATCATACTTGAAAGGTACCAACTGATTGAGGTCTGCACGGCAGTTGATCATGCGCTTTTGATCGACTTGGATACGTTCAGCACCCATTTCCAACTCTTCAAGGCCGGTGCTTACATCCATGTTTTGGGTGGCAGCAATGGCGCGAGCAACATTATCAGACTTGCTTGTCGCCACGCTGGCAGCTGGTGCAGCAGCTTGTGGTGCAACTTCGGCAACAGCAGTGGGTTGTTCTGCAACAGGGGCGGGCTCAGCAACTTTTTCAGCAGCCTTTTTCACCACAGGGGCGGGTGTTTCGACGGTATCGGTATCGTAATCGTCCCAGCTCAACATATGTATTTCCCTCTTTATCGTATTTTATTGGGCGGCTAGTAGCCGCCCGATGTGGTTTTATTGGCAAGCTTCACAATCGGGGTCATCGATTGAACAAGCCTTAGGTACTTCTGCCGGACCAGCGGCTTCCGTTGCTGGCGCGGCACCGCTTGATACAGCATTCAGCTTATTACTGCTGACAGTCGATTTTTCAGTCGACGTTGCTGCAAGCGCGCGGAGGTAATAAGTTGTTTTCAAACCACTTAGCCAAGCCATGCGATAAGTAATATCGAGTTTCTTGCCGTTAGCGCCCGCGATGTAAAGGTTCAAAGACTGCGCTTGGTCGATCCATTTTTGGCGACGGCTTGCGGCTTCTACTATCCAACGTGGTTCAATTTCAAACGCCGTCGAGTACTGTGCTTTCAAATCTGCCGGAATGCGGTCGATTTCTTGAACACTACCTTCGTAGTACTTAAGATCATTAACCATGACGTTATCCCAGAGGCCACGAGCTTTTAAGTCGCGCACTAGGTATGGGTTAACTACGGTAAACTCACCAGAAAGGTTCGATTTAACATACAAATTTTGGTAAGTGGGCTCAATCGATTGAGAGACGCCAGTGATGTTAGCGATGGTTGCTGTTGGAGCAATTGCCATGACATTCGAGTTGCGCATGCCCTGCGACTTAACTTTTTGGCGGAGTGTTTCCCAATCTAAGGTGAACGACTCGTCGATTTGTAGGAAGTCTGCACCGCGATTGTCACGCAAAATACGCAGTGAATCTAAAGGTAAAATACCTTGACTCCACAACGATCCATCGTAGCTTGAGTAGCGACCACGCTCTGCAGCAAGATTGCTCGACGCGTTGATGGCATAGTAGCTAATTGTTTTTATAGAACGATCAGCGAACTCAACCGCGTCTGCGCTGCTATAAGCGATATCCATTTTATACAGTGCGTCTTGAAAGCCCATCAAGCCAAGGCCAACGGGGCGGTGGCGCATATTCGACTGGCGAGCCGCTTCAACAGCGTAATAGTTAATGTCGATAACGTTGTCCAACATACGAACTGCGGTATCGACAGTTTTACGAAGTTTATCTTGGTCAAGCTGACCGTCTACAACGTGTTGTGCTAGGTTAACAGAACCAAGGTTGCACACAGCAATCTCGTCACCTGCAGTCGTGTTCAGTGTGATCTCAGTGCACAAGTTGGATGAGTGGACGACACCAACGTGTTGTTGAGGGCTGCGTAGGTTGCAGCTGTCTTTGAAGGTGATCCAGGGGTGACCAGTTTCAAATAACATCCCCAACATTTTACGCCACAAGTCGGCCGCATTGATGCGCTTGAAGACATCGATCTGGCCCGCGTCACACATGCGCTCGTATTCTTCGTAACGTTTTTCAAACGCTAAGCCAGTCAAATCGTGCAGATCGGGAGTGTCACTGGGAGAGAACAGGGTCCACTCCTGATTCTGGAATACGCGCTTCATGAACAGGTCTGGAACCCAGTTGGCCGTATTCATGTCGTGGGTGCGGCGGCGATCATCACCAGTGTTTTTGCGAAGTTCCAAGAATTCTTCGATGTCCATGTGCCAGGTTTCAAGGTAGGCACAAACTGCGCCTTTGCGCTTACCACCTTGGTTGACTGCAACAGCAGTATCGTTGGCAACTTTCAAGAAGGGAACAACACCTTGTGAACGACCGTTGGTGCCTTTGATGTAAGCGCCCAATGAACGAACGGGTGTCCAGTCATTACCAAGACCGCCAGCCCATTTTGACAACATAGCGTTATCTTGAATCGCACCATAAATTCCGTGTAGGTCATCAGGTACGGTCGTCAAATAGCATGAAGAAAGTTGTGGGCGCTTAGTGCCAGCGTTGAAAAGTGTTGGCGTTGAGCACATGTAGTCGAATGATGACAGCAAATTGTAGAACTCGATGGCGCGCTCGTTGCGATTGGGTTCTTCAATGGCTAAGCCCATCGCCACGCGCATGAAGAAAATCTGTGGCAATTCAATTCGAATTTCTTCACTAGTGTGGATGAAATAACGATCGTACAACGTTTGGAAACCGAGA
>Ga0181565_10003361_pt1 | contig 12254 bp, 10 predicted proteins | sample 101ome_16_FD_129661 | JGI IMG/M metagenome (GOLD analysis project Ga0181565, IMG submission 129661) | Coastal salt marsh microbial communities from the Groves Creek Marsh, Skidaway Island, Georgia - 101401AT metaG (megahit assembly) | ecosystem: Environmental > Aquatic > Marine > Intertidal...
AAGTTTGTGGAGTTGATATCAAACGCCACTGAATTAGCAAAAGTACGCGATGTTTTTGATATCTTACCACCTCCTCAAAAGCAAACTGTATATCGGGGTCCTTATACATTATGTCAAGTAGTACCAATTTTAAATGTAGACAAAAATGGTTATCATGCTTACGAAATTGTTAAATCTTCACCACTTAATCCAACTAAAAAATATGGAAATACACCTGTATTTTTACATAAAAGCGTATTTGAGGAACCAAAATGGATTACCATAAAACAAGGAATGTCCCCAGAAGATAAAAAACAAGTCATTATGCAAGAATTATTGTCAAAAAAACGTTATGCACGTGTTGCTTCTTGGAATGTAGCTTGTATGAATAATTTTGATTTACCCACTACTGAAGAGCAGCTTGGTCGTAAGTTAAAGAATATCGCCGAAGTGATTATTAATTCTAATTGTGATATTGTGGCTTTGCAAGAGTTGCCTTATGTAATTACATTACAAGAAACGATTCAGAGCGGAAGTAGTCCCAAAAAAACACAGGAAAAATTTGACTATCTTCGACAACGTTTGCAAGATAGATTACAAGAAGTTTCCAATGATTCTTGGGTTATTGAATGGAGTACTAGTTTCTATGAAAACTATGATGCTCGTAAAGGTCGTGGAGTTCTTGCTTTTGCATACAATTCTGATGTAGTTGAAGCACAGCATCCATATAATGTTGAGTTACGTGTCAATGATAAACGTAAAGAAGAAACTCGTGTAAAACGTATGCCGATATGTGGCAGTTTTCGTATTGGTATGTTAGAATTCATTTTGGTGAACGTCCATTTAAGTCCCAAAAACGCCGATCACGAAGCAAATGATTTGGCAGCTAATCTAATTCCGAAATTGGAGGAACATTACGGCAGTTTGAAATCACAAAGCGTCATTTTTTTAGGAGATTTCAATATGAGTTACACTACGAAGGGAATGTTTGCCAAACCTAAACCGGGAGACGATACTTGGAGTCCTTTCATACAAAATGGATTTGTACCTTGTATTAAAGATTGTTTCACTAATGTAGTGCAGTCCAATTGTTATGATAATATCTGGGTTCATAAAACAATGACTTCGGTATTACATAAGAATCCAAAAGCGTTGGGTCTTGAAGAGAAGGGAGTCAAAGAAATTATCCATATACTTGAACCTGGAAAACGAATTTTAAAATCTGATATGAAAGCATTCTTTCAAAAACAAGCAAGCGATCATAATTTGGTTTTTATTGATTTACGCATTCATAAAGTAATGCCTTGGAGTGAAAGTATTCGTATAGAAGAAAAATATATTGATAAGATAGATTCAAATTAATTTTTTAATGATATAATTTTTTTTTATAATTTTATTTGGATTTCTTGGGATGGATATTTTCTGCGATGTGCTCAAGAGGAGAAACAGTGTCCCCCCCCCGTCATTCCCCCCCCTCATATACAACATTAGCACAGACAAACAGGCAGTTGAAAATTCCTATACAATAAAATATTTTTAAGTTTTCCAAATCTAATATGTCTGAACCTGTCACAAACAGTGAATATTTAATTAATGATTTCACGTCTCAAATACATGAATTGAAAAGTAAATTCAAACTAGTAAGCGAAACAATCGAAAACGTACAAAATAGTGTAAAAGAGCAAGGTCATGAAATAAATCAATTGAAAAGACATCATGAAGCAGACAATTTTCATATTCAACAACTATTACCAGAAGACATAACTGAAGAAATGCAATAAAGTCAAAGAAGGCGATGGGGTGTATTGTAAAAGAAATTATCCATATACTTGAACCTGGAAAGCGAATATTAAAATCTGATATGAAAGCATTCTTTCAAAAACAAGCAAGCGATCATAATTTGGTTTTTATTGATTTACGCATTCATAAAGTAATGCCTTGGAGTGAGAGTATTCGTATAGAAGAAGAGAAAATAGTAAATGATGTTAATGTCTAGATTTTTTATTTTCAAAGAATTGTATTATTAAGCATATCATCTATAATATCATCAAGTGTAAATTTACATTCCCAGCCTAACTTGTTTTTTGCTTTGGTTGCATCTCCAAGTAACAAATCCACTTCACATGGTCTGAAATATTTCTCATCAATATTTACTATTACTTCATTATTTGCTTTGTTTCGCCCAATCTCTTGTAATCCACTATTCTCCCATTCTATTTCTATACCAACTTTCACAAAAGATTTTTCAACGAATTCACGAACACTTGTTGTCTTACCACTTGCAAGCACATAGTCATCTGGAGTTTCTTGTTGAAGCATCAGCCACATTCCATAAACATAATCCTTTGAGTGTCCCCAATCACGAAGACTGTTTATGTTACCTAATGTCAGTGTCTTTTGTTTACCATTCTTGATGTTCTTTACAGCATTTATAATCTTTGCTGTCACAAAATTCGCAGTTCTTCTTGGTGATTCGTGATTGAATAAAATACCATTACAAGCATATAGTTTGTAACCATCACGATAATTTTTAACCAGGAAATGGCTATAGACTTTGGCACAAGCATATGGTGATTGTGGATTAAATGGGGTTACTTCTGTTTGGGGACTCTCTAAGACAGCACCGTACATTTCACTGGTTCCTGCTTGATAAAATCGGACTTTGGCTCGTATATTTTCGTCTAACGATCTTATGGTCTCCAGTATTTTCAATGTTCCTATGCCATCTACTAATGCAGTGTATTCAGGGATTTCGAATGAAATTTTGACGTGACTTTGGGCGGCAAGATTGTAAATTTCAAACACTTGAAAATCTGGATTTGTTCTAATAATTTCATGGATATAATTTATGATAGATGAACCATCTGTTAAATCACCATAACTCAAATGTAATCTGTCTCTTATATGGTCTATGCGTGAATATGTATACACAAGCGACGTTCTTCTAACGAATCCATATACGCGATATCCTTTATCTAATAATAATTCGGCTAAGTAAGAACCATCTTGTCCTGTAATCCCTGTAATAAACGCAACCTTCATTGTAATGTAAATAATACTGTAATGAATTATTTAAATTGTTTGGATAAAATTATTTGGATTTTGGTAAGACATTTCTCTCAATGATTCCTTTACATTTCTCACTATTACATATACATTTTGTAAAATCGTCCCTATTTTTGGCATACCATCCATAATCTACCGTTATCTCATCCTTAGCTTCCAAATGGTCGATTGCATATAGGCATGCATACAAATTATCGTCCTCACCTTCTTCTATAGCAAAAAAAGCTGTTGGATTGCAACTATGATTGATACATTCGATTACATCTTCACTTTTATCGATCTTAATATATTTCAATGGTTTAAAACCAATTATATCTTCATCATCATCAGTTTCAACCTGTATGTATTGTTTTCTATCGTCAGACATATATACTTCATCAAAATCGTGAAATGTTGTATTTACGATGCAAATAAATTCCCCTGAATGTATTTTATAGCTTGCAATGACCTTTTTATTATTATACTCAGGTTGAACGAGACGTTCTGTAGATAACCACTTTTTATTACCTAATGGTTTATAGTCATTATCTCCAATAAATAGGTAATGTTGTGTCTTTGGTCGCCCTCGTGGTCTTTTTGGTTTTGGTATCTTGGGAAAAACTGGATAGACAAACTTTATTATGTTATATTTGCTATCATACGTGCCTATATTCTTATTTGTAGTTTTATCATAGACTTTTTCAATCGAATTATGAAACGACTTTTCATAAATTGTTCCATAATATTCGAAATCAACTTTTTCTCCCCTTTTTAATTTTTTTGGTTCTTCTTGAATTGGTTTTTCTTTTTTAGGTCTTCCTCGCTTATTTGTTGTTGCCTTTGTTGTACTTGTTGTAGTGTCATTCATAATTTTATGATTTGAAAATTTGAAAATTTGCTATTTTATGTAATTTTTAGAGGCATAAACATACATTATGGATTACGATTAGATTGGATTGGGATTGGGATTGGGATTGGGATTGGGATTGGGATTGGGATTGGGATTGGGATTGGGATTGGGATTGGGATTGGTGGGATTGGGATTGGGATTGGGATTGGGATTGGGATTGGGATTGGATTCGGGATTGGATTTGGGATTGGATTCGGGATGGATTTTGTTGAGTAACCACAAGCCGGACGGCTTGAGATTGCTCTTGGAATTATGATTAGAATTAATCAATTAAACAGACTTAAACCTTCTTTATTTCTACATCCCGGGTTCCCATGCTTCAATAATTTTCAATGGACCAAATTATTGCTAATCTTCTAATCTTTGATATCAAACGAAATGCCTCCAAAGAAAAAGATTAAAGTGAGTAGTAATGACAAAAGCACATTAAAAGATAAAATCTATGATGTTATAAAAAACAATGGTATTGAATGTGACCCATATATGATTAAAATAACAAAAAAAGATCTTTATTGTCATTTAAAAGATGATTTTGGTTGTACTAGTGATAAAACCATAAAGAATACATTGACGAAAATGATAGCTTCTAAAGAATTAATATCAAATAATCATCGTTCATATGAAGTCATAAATTCAGAAAAAAAACTACAATATGATAACTTGTTGAAAAAGAAATTGGAAGAAGATGAAGAAGAAAAGGACAAACGAGAAGCAAAAGAACAAATGTTTGACGCAAAATTACAAATGTTTGAATCATTTAAAGAAATTGAAAATAATAGATTAGGTGTAAGTTGGCAGCCATATTCAGATGATAGAGTTAATGTTGTTAGAGTTTCAGAGATTTGTAATATACAATCCCATACAATATCTGATCTTGCAAATGACAAATATTTTAAATATCCCACTACAGAGACTGTTTGTGTTTATTCAGGTAAACATTTAAAAAAAGGTGATTATTGTATAGGATATGAAGTAGACCATGGTTCTTATTACGAACAAAAATGGTGTCATATTGATAACTGTACGAATAATTACAATTTTAGAATACTATTTGAGAGAGATTTCGACGTTACAAAAATGATTGGATTTTCAGAACTTTCAATAAATGATTCAAATGAAGTTAAAAACAAATTACATATGACAGTGGAACAAGGTAACATTACTGACATACCATCTAATACAAATGCTTATTTTTATGACGGTCATAGCAGTGAGAGTCGTGGAGTATCTTGCGATGGGGATAATATTAGTCCTATGAACTATATTATTCGTGAATATGTTGAACGAGAACGTAGAAGTGACGGTATCTTCTACAGACCTCAAATGTTTCAGGAATGCTGTGAAGAGGGCGAATGGTTGGCTTGTTACATGAGAGTTTTTTGTTCTAAAAAGTTTGATACTATGTTAGAATCAGAACTCGATCATAGAAGTGACTTCCATTGGGAATATTGTGAGATTAATGACGAAAAACATTTCTTACATTTGTTTACTATAATCGGTTCTCAATTATTCGACCAACTGGGGTTTGGATTCAATTGTAGCGCTGTATATTCGTCCAGGCTTTCAAACTTACCTGGTAGTAACGAAGAATATTTTATAACTGATATACATTCAATTACTATTCATACTGATAATGGTGCAAAGCCAATGACTATTACATTTACAGAATTAGACCCTAATGAAGATATGCTTCCTTACAATTGGAATAAATACTCTTTTTCTTGTGATAAGGATAACGAACCAGTGTTGGACTATGAACGGATATGCAAATTATCGAGTAAGAATGCTTGCGAATACCTAGAAGAAAGACAAAAAGATAATGGACGCCTTCCAATACGTTCAAATCTTTTTATTGCAAAAATAGATTGACACTATTAATAATACATTAATTCTAAACCTTGACATTATGTTCTTTTCTACAAAATGTTCTTTTTTCTCCTGATGCTATTTTACATCCTGATGTAGCAGCACAAGCATATGGTTTCTTTCCCCTACACGCAGAATCTTTTACGCGATTTTTATATATTCTTTGTTTTCTTGTTTTATTCATAGGTAGTTTGGCTTGTTTACTTGGTGTCTTTGTCATGGTTTTTCCTTGTCTCTTGGATGCACGTCGGGTCATTTTCATCTTTTTTGTTGGACTTGATGCATTGTTTTGTTGGGTTTGTTGGGTTTTACGTTTTGACACAGAAGATACATTGGACGTTAAACGCAATTTCTTTGGTGTTCCTGATTGTTGATTTGTTTGGTGTCTTTTCATTGATCTTGTTTGGACTGGCATATTATACTATATAGGGACATAAAATAATCATAACATCATAACATCATATCATACATTTCTTCGATTGGTACTACCATCATTTTACTACTACCGTCATTCACACTATATCCAAAATGTAGATTGTTCGAATGATATTGAAATCCTAAACAATATTCTATAGCCTGCCCTTCAAATGTGAAAAATCTGCTGGTACGTATAATTCTAAAATTTTCATCCATGCAAACAATAATATGATAGTAATGTCTTTTACTTTCATAACTTACACGATGACATACAAACCATAGTTCTCCATTATACCAAATACCATTTGTACTTCCCCGAATTTCTTTGAATATTGGTTTCATTTCTTGGGTGTATATTGGACGAAATACCAAATCCATGTTCTCCGTTTCCTTTTTTCCAATCACTAATGGATTCCAAGAATAAACATAAAACAACTCTTTATTTCTCTGAAAACATACCCAATTTTTTTCACATGATGGAGAACCTGAATCCAATTCTTTTAAAAATGGTTTGCCTTGTAAATATTTCAAATTCACTAGCTCTCCAGTTTCCATTCCAATATGACTATAAGAGTATCCACGAGTACCCGTGTAAATAACATGTTCTCCATCATGAAATAAACGAATGTCTTCAATTCCTCTATAAACATGGTTATCTTTATCACGATTGTATTCAAGTGTTCGGATATTCATTTTCTGATGTGTATTGAGGTCGTAGTCGAACATGATGTTCTCCGTGGTGATTGCACCATTGTAAACATAAGAACCATCTTCACATATAGCATAATTGACACATCTAACATTAATCATCAACTTGTTTTCCCCTGTAAATATGAACGATGGAGAACTTGGATAAAATCCGTCATTACATTCTTGCTTCGAGAATAATTCATAAGATAGACCAAGGTTCTCCAATCTAGTCTTATAAAATTTGAAATTATTCCAGATAGAATTAAGATATGTATCAGAAATATCCTTTGATATTAATAGATGTATTTTTTCAATGACGGAGAACCTATTCTTCTTAAGATAATATGCAATTACAGTATATTCATAATCTAATTTATAGTCATACACATCTTTTTCAAAAAATAAATGGTCGGAAGACAAAGTTATATTGGCGAGATGCTCCTTACAAACAGAATAAAAATGATAAGCTAATTCATGCTCTCCGCATTCACGATAATACCGCACAATCTGATATAAATTCTCAATTCGTTCTTTGAAAACTTGGAAGGCTGTCAACCAATATCCAATAGCCTTTTCTGGGTCTTTCAATTCCATATAACATTTTCCTATTTGATAATAACTATACCAGACTTCTTCCACCCAGCCACCAGACACTCCACGTGTTTGATACATGATGATTGCATTGGAAATATCTCCATAATCACGGTAACTATTTGCCAAATAAAACATATAACGAACATTTTTAGGTTCTCGGCGTAATCCATCGGATAATAATCGAATATCACGTTCAAACTTGTCTTGCTTACATCCACCGTCACCAATATCTAAGATACGAAAATCATTGGCATCAAATGTATATACTTTTGGTTCTCCAACATAATCTAGATACTCGTGAGTAACCCCTTTGTATTCCATGGATAGATTACTACGAACAATACGAATATTTTTATATAAGCAATCATCAGAACCTTGATATAAATGAAAAATATCATGTGAATGGAGAACATTATGAATGGAAGATACAGGCAAGTTATATTGGAGAACCATATCAGCATCCATTAATAAAATGAATTCACAAGAGGAATGTTGTTTGGTATAACGAAGAGCTTCATTCCTATTAATTTCGAAATTCTCAAATTTTGTATGGAAAATCTGACCTGAAATATCATAATCATTGAAAAAATCTTGAACGAGACCGCAAGTATTGTCATCACTTCCAGTATCACATATGACATAATAGTCAATTAAATCTCGGACGCTTTTCAATGCACGACAAATAATATGGGATTCATTCTTAACAATCATATTCAAGCATATTTTCATAGTTGCTTCTGAAAATATACGATAAAAAAATCATGTATGATAAACGAAATATAGGGAAGGATGAATAATTTTGTAGTTGTTGTGTTTTTATGTTTTTATGTTTTTATGTTTTATGTTTTATGTTTTATGTTTTATGTTTTATGTTTTATGTTTTATGTTTTTAATCTTCATCGGAAGAATTATCATTTTTGTTGGAATTCTCAGGTCGCGTAAGTTGTTCTTCAAATCTATCGTAATCATCGTGCCATTTTTCTACAATGGCATAGTCATCATAATCTCCTCTCTCATCTAAATACCGTTCCGATGCAATTCTTGATTCATTGATTTGACGCATACTTGTATCAATATATCCTTCCATTGGACGACTCCATAAATCTTTCTTCTGAAGATGTAATTGACGAGGAGTAAATGTGTCTTTCCATGATTTGTACCAATGAATACCATCACGACTATATTCCGTCTTCTTCCTCATAGTTAGTGTGTTTTCTTTGTTTTGAATATTCTTGTAAGTAACACGGTCACTTACCACATAACGAACCATTCTTGGACCTATCCATTGATGACCGTTCCAGTATTTAGGGTCATTTTCATTAATACCTTCTTCTGATTTCAAATCATTATCAATTTCATTTAATACAATGGATTTCCATTTATTATCTTTGACATCACTTTCCGGGTCAATATTTGGATCTAATGGTACAATAATTTCTGGACGATATTGCTGTGTATTGTTGTATGTATTGTTGAATGTATTGTTGTATGTATTGTTGTAGGATGCATTGTAAGCTGTGCCATATGAATTGTTGTAAGAATGTGGATATGAATTATGAGGATGGGAGTTTTTAAGATTTGTAGAGTGTGAAGACTGTGTAGAGTGCGTAGAGTCTTGAGGTTTATTTTTCTTTTGCTTACGATTTTTTTTATTGGTTTTCTCCAATGGTGTTGCACGAGACCAAGTTTTAGACATGTTGATTTAATATCTGGATGTGGATGTAGATATAATTTGTATAATGAATACTGACGAAGAATTTGAATCAATTTTTTATATAAATATATTATAACTAATGTCATTCACAAGATTTAATTATGATACTGAACGTACTAAAAAAGTATTACAAGAATCTACTTTTGCGGGAAGATATTTTTTAAACACACCTGGACCTGGAAGTGATTTACCATTTATGGAAGATTGTCAATTAAGATTACAAAAATGGGGTGCAAATGCATATTCTGAAGGTGCAAATATTGAAAGTGATTTGAGAGGTCTTACAAGAACTTATACAAGAGACCATGTAGATTTAAATAACTATACCGACCATCATTATGTATCACAACCATTATCTTACACTAAACAAAAACCATTCATTGAAGAATCCCGTGCAAGCCACCCTGCTTGGGAATGTTTAGACAAGGAAGTATTCCATTTCGAATATCCTCATTATAACCCTCAGGAATATTTATTGAAAACAGTTCCTCAAAACTCACAGACACGCATGGAAGCAAAAGATAATTACACTACTACAACCACTACAACCACTACAACCATACAACACGAAAATATGGAATTATTATTACCAAATATGGAACGTAGCCAACGAGTTCAACAACGTGGCTATGATTGCAAAGAATGTAAATTTGAAAGAAGATAATATTGTATCTGGTGGTAAAAATATATAATTATTTTATATACTTATTATAATTATATGGAAGCTATAGTACCATTATTTGCTTTAGGTTCTCTGTATCTTGTAAATGAAAAACAAAAACAAAAGAAAGACGAAGGGTTTTCAGGACAGCAACAACTACCAAATGTAGATGTCCCTGATAAAAATTACAATATGGATAACGTCCTATCAAACGAAACTGAAAAAACCACCAAATTATCCACTGTCAATAAATACAATGGAGCTTCTGGTGCATATACTGATAAATATTTTGATAATAATCAATCCATCATTCAACCTCATGATGGTGCCAAATATAAATCACTCTCTGGAGAAAATGTAGATAGTTCATATTTTAAACACAATAACATGGTACCTTTCTTTGGAGGTACATTGAGAAATATGGTTCTCGACGAAAACACAAATGAATCTATTTTAGATTCTCATACAGGTGCCGGTTCTCAAAATATCACCAAGAAGGAACAAGCACCATTATTTGAGCCATCTGATAATTACCAATTAGCTTATGGTTCTCAAAATCAAAATGATTTTTTCCAATCACGTGTCAATCCTAGTCAACGTGCTGCAAATGTCAATCCATTCAAACAAGAAAGCGTCGCTCCTGGTCTTGGTATGGGTTATGGAACCGAAGGTGGGGATGGTTTCAACTCAGGTATGATGAATCGTGAAGCATGGGCTCCAAAAACAGTCGATTCACTCCGTACTGAGAACAATCCAAAACCGGGAGGACATAGTTTAATCGGTAGAGAAGGTCCTGCTGTATCTCATATTAAAAAAATTGGACGTGAAGGTAAATTTGAAAAGAATCGTCCTGACCGTCATTTTGAAAATACTGCCGATAGATGGTTCACCACAGGTGGTTTAGAAAAAGGTGCCACATCAAGATCCGAACAAATAGACCGTTATACGAATCGTAAAGAGATTGGACGTCAATATGAAGGTGCTGCTGGATATTACAATAGTGGTGAATACATCAAGGGTGAATATCAAGATCCAAAAACCATTGAATTAGGTGCTCGTCCTCTTGGTAGCGCTCATGCTCCAGCAAAGAATTCTCCAACTGAAAGCGATTATGGATACAAAGCCAAACGCGCATACCCAAACAATCGTTCCGTTAATAACGAAACCAATTACTTCGGTGCTTTAGGACATTCTGTAGGTGCTGCAGTAGCACCAATATTGGATGTATTACGTCCATCACGTAAAGAAAATGCAATTGGAACCCTACGTCCTTACCAAAATGCCAAAACAGCTGTATCTCAAACATACATGTATGACCCTAATCAAAAAGCTGCCATGACACATCGTGAAACTACCGGTAAATCCAAATTACATATGAATGTCAATCGTAATCAACGCGGTGGAGCATATGAAGTCACCGAACACCAAGGTGTTGAAAATGCTCGTATGGAAACTGGTGATTTCTATTATGCAGGTAATGCTGGTGCTGGAGACCGCACACGTGCTATGAAATCATACGAAGCTGAATTAAATCAACGAAATAATGATATCAAAAGTTCCACCATTCAAGGACGTCTTGTTCCTGGTAATATGAAGTTATTAAATCATAATGTCAACGTGCAACAAGCCGAACGTGATACTATGCTTAAGAACGAGCGTCCAGTAATGGGAATGAAACCTTATCAAGGTCCAAATTCCTCCAATATGGGAATTTCATCAGTAGATACTCAAGCTAATTATTCTGGTATGGGTATGGAACGCAATGATGCATCCATTATAAATGCATTAAAATCCAATCCTTATGCAGTAGACCATACCAAATATTTATAAATTTAGAATTTGAGTCGTTTGATAACGTATAGTATACATTATCTTACAACAAGATATCTGATTATATGTTTGATTATATGTTTGATTATATGTTTGATTATATGTTTGATTATATGTTTGATTATTTCCAAATAAATATATACATAAGGTATATTTATGGATAATAGTGGAAATAGCCCTGTAACCGTAACCAGTGAAAATAATATTACAAACAATACAAACAATACAAACAATACAAACAATACAAACATACCACCTAACAATGATGTACGATTGACGATTGATACTAGCAGCGTACCAGGAGAAATTCAGACCATTAACACCACAGAAGGTCCTATTAGAGACGATGTCAGTACATATTCAACAGATTATCCAGTATTACCACCAGTACAACAACGAATTAGTCTATTTCAACCTGTTAGTTCTGACGAATACAGTGAAAGAAGTACATTGGATAGTAGACAATCCGTACAACAACCTCTACCACACTCTGCTGTGAGACCTTCTGACAATAGTTTCACTGGTACAATGACTCCAAGTAGTATTAC
>Ga0181565_10003363_pt1 | contig 12252 bp, 10 predicted proteins | sample 101ome_16_FD_129661 | JGI IMG/M metagenome (GOLD analysis project Ga0181565, IMG submission 129661) | Coastal salt marsh microbial communities from the Groves Creek Marsh, Skidaway Island, Georgia - 101401AT metaG (megahit assembly) | ecosystem: Environmental > Aquatic > Marine > Intertidal...
GAAAAAAGCCGCGGCGCAGGCGGTCGATGCGCCCGCCGACACGTCGAGCCCGACAGCGTAGACATTGGCTGTATTAGCCTTGATCGGCAGCAGCTGGAACACGCTAAATCCTTCCCAAGCGTTGCCGCACAGCTTGAAGACTGGTCTTCGAGGGGATTATTGGCCAACTGGTCAGTCGACTATGGCGACGGTGTGGAGCAGCATCTTGTCGGCGTACCGCAGATGAATGGTCTGCACAAAGATTTATTGTCCGGCATAACAATAGCCACTGAACAGCGCGCCCATCGTTTCGAGCGAAGTGAGCACGACCAATGGGTTGTTGAATGCTTAAGTGGCGAGGTATTTCGAGGCTCCATACTCATCGTCACCGCGCCCCCTGCTCAGGCCAGCGAAATGAGCCATGTTTGGCCAGCTTCATGGCTCGAGGTATTTGATGCAGCCGACCAGACCATTCAAGCACAATGGACCATTGTGGTTGAACTACCTATCGATCTCGTCCTAGCACAAAACGGTTTTAAACAGCATCCCGTGATCTCACACGCGGTGTTAGACAGTAGCAAACCCAACCGCGATCACACGCGCCAACTCTGGGTTGTACAAGCGAATCCCGTCTGGACCGATCGCCACCTAAACTTAGACAAAGACCACGCCGGTGACTTACTATGCGATGCGTTTTGCGCCATGGCGAATATACCCAGTGAATCCGCCAAACTGCTTAACACTCACCGCTGGCTTTTCGGCAGAACCGATCACGAACTAGATTCCGACAATTGTTTATTTGATAGTGAGCGCCAACTTGCAGTGTGTGCCGACTGGCTAAGCGGCGGTACCGTAGTTGGTGCGTTGACTAGCGCCGCCGCTGTGATTAACCATATTACCGAACAAGAGACGACAAATATCGCATGACTATCGCCATCCACTGGTTCCGCCAAGATCTTCGCCTAGCTGACAATCCAGCCCTATGCCAAGCCGTCGCTCGGGGTCAACTGCTACCGATCTATATTCTAGATGACGACACTGCCGCTGAGTTTGCCATGGGGGGCGCCAGCCGACTATGGCTTCACCATTCTCTAAAGTCACTCAACGAATCACTCAGTGGACAGCTTAGGGTATTTTGTGGCCCAGCCCAGGAAGTCATTGCAAAACTTTGCCAAGAACATGACATCAGCACTGTCTGTTGGAACCGCTGCTATGAAGCGTGGCGCATTGAACGAGATTCAACCATTAAAGAACAGCTAAAATCACATGGCGTTGAAGTTATCTCAAGCAACGGCAGTCTACTGTGGGAACCTTGGCAAGTCCTGAAAAATGACGGTACACCCTACAGAGTGTTCACTCCCTTCTTTAAAAACGGCTGCTTAAAAGCGCCCGAGCCAGCACCCTGCAAGCCCGCGCCCGAGAACATCGAATTTGCCGAAGGTCATTTCGGCGCCTTAGAGACTATTGAGGATTTACATTTGCAGCCCTCTGTCCGCTGGGATGAACCCATGTTACCCCATTGGCAAATTGGCGAAGCCGGGGCGCTGGAAAAGCTCAACACTTTCGCCGAAGAAGGCGTGACAAATTACAAAGAGGGTCGCAACCTGCCCGCGCGAAATTATATTTCTCGCTTGTCGCCACACATGCATTTTGGCGAAATTTCGCCCCGCACGGTGTGGCATGCGGCCACCTTAATGGGCGATGACGAGAATGTTTATACGTTTAAGTCGGAGCTAGGCTGGCGAGAGTTCTCCTACAGCTTGTTGTATCACTTCCCAGCAATGCCACGACAAAATATGTCGCGCAAATTTGATGCCTTTCCCTGGAGTGACGATCAAGCTGCATTGTCAGCCTGGCAGAAAGGCATGACCGGCTACCCGATTATCGATGCCGGCATGCGAGAACTCTGGCAAACCGGTTACATGCACAACCGGGTAAGAATGATTGTGGGCTCTTTCTTGGTTAAAAATTTGCTGTTGCATTGGCACCACGGTGAAGCGTGGTTCTGGGATACTTTATTTGACGCCGACTTAGCAAGTAATAGTGCAAGTTGGCAGTGGGTGGCCGGTTGCGGTGCCGATGCTGCGCCTTATTTTAGAATTTTTAACCCGATTACTCAGGGAGAAAAATTTGATCCCGATGGGGAGTACACTCGACGTTGGGTACCCGAATTGAAAGATATGCCGAAAAAGTATCTCTATCAACCGTGGGAAGCGCCCGCCATGATGCTAAAAGCTGCGGGGGTAGAGCTTGGCGTTAATTACCCCAACCCGATCGTCGATATAAAAGCTTCTCGCGAGCGCGCACTGGGAGCGTTTAAGTCGCTCTCAAGTTAATCATCCGTGCCTAGACGTAATCTTCGGGACTACAGTCTAAGCGCTGATTAATAGCTTGCTCGGTACCTGCCGCCAGTTCCTCAAGGTCTTGAAGTAATGTGATGTCAGGAAGACCTACATCGGCATCGGCGAACTGTAGCTTAAGTGTTTGCAAAGCCCCCGCTAATTGCAGGGCAGCTATACTCTTGGCGCCTAGGTAAAGCTTGTGAAGCACAGTGACACAGTGCTCGCGACGACCTTCACGCCACGCTATATCAAGCTCTTTTTGATGATCGGCCCAGCTGTTAAAAAACACCTTAACCACCCGACAGTAGATCGAAACATTACCTGACAACTGCGCCAGTTCTGCGTCCATATCTGCTGCTAACTGCGTTTGTTCAATGACGTGAGGCATAGCGTAAATAGACTCCTATTCACTCGGAAGATTACCGTACCATAGGTTTTGAATTAATGTCACCTACACCGTGAGGATTACATGGCACTTCCAACACAATTAAAAAATCGTTTAAAGCTACCCTTAGTCATTTCACCCATGTTTCTGGCGTCTGGACCTGAGCTGGTGATCGCTGCCTGTAAAGCGGGCGCGCTGGGTACCTTTCCAGCACTTAATCAGCGCACTACCGAAGGCTTTGAGGCATGGCTACAGGAAATTAATGCGGCACTTGGCCCAGATGATGCCCCCTATGGGGTAAACATTATTGTGCACCACAGCAACTCGCGCGTTATGGCCGATGTAGAAATGTGTATTAAATATAAAGTGCCCGTGGTCATTACTTCACTGGGTATTGATAAGCGCGTTATTGATGCTGTTCATAGTTACGGTGGATTGGTGTTCCACGACATTATCAATATTCGCCACGCCAACAAAGCTGCCCGCGAAGGTGTCGATGGCATCATTGCTGTCAGTGCTGGTGCAGGTGGTCACGGCGGAACAATGAGCCCACTAGCACTCACTGCTGAGATCAGAAAGTTCTTCGATGGCTGCTTATTGCTGGCTGGCTGTATTTCTAATGGCGGACATATTGCCGCTGCCCGAGCTATGGGTGCCGATTTGGCCTACGCCGGGACGCGTTTTATTGCCACACAAGAAGCCAGAGCTCAAGACAGCTATAAAGATATGATCGTCGAGTCAGCGGCGGCAGACATTATTTACACCCCCAATATTTCTGGGGTATTCGCTAACTTCCTACGCGAAAGTATCCGCAATGCCGGTTTTGACCCCGATAATCTCGCGCCCAAAACTGAGATGGATATGGAAGAAGAGCTCGGGCTAAAAGAACCCGAGGGCACCAAGCAAAAAGGTGCATGGAAAGATATTTGGTCAGCAGGCCAAGGGGTGGGCGCCATTGATGACATACCCACCACCGAGGAGTTAATTCAGCGTATGCAGCAGGAATTCTCTGACGCTTTAGCCCAAGCGACTGATTTTTAACCGCGGTATAGTTGCTCAAGGTAGGCGGGAACAACCGCCTGCCAAGTAAATCTTTGCTCTGCCGCGCACTGACGTATGCACTGCGTTTTCTGCGGATCGTCTTGCAAAATATTTAGCGCGCGAACCAACGTATCAAGCATGGCATGCGCTTGGGATATTAAGCCCTGCGCAGTAAATACAAAACCGCTCTCACCGTCTTTGACCGTATCTCGCAATCCACCCACACCATGCACTAGGCAGGGTTGTCCGTGACGCATAGAAATCATCTGACTAATACCACAGGGCTCAAACGAGCTTGGCATGATGAACAAATCACCATTTTCATAAAGGCGCTTGCCGATATCGGCATAAAAACCTTGCAAGAACACAAAATTACCGTGGCGCTTGCTGGCTGCATATAAAAACTGCTCCAACATGACATCACCATTACCCACCATAATGAAACACCCCTTGTCTGCCAGGGCATCGAGCATGGCATCGATGGCAAAACGACCATCGTCAAGACGCTGTCGTAATATCAGCATCTTTTGATCAGACACTCGCCCTACCGAGGTCAACAAGAGCTTTTCGTGATCACCTCGCTGCATAATTTCATGCAAACGATCGGCCGCCAAGGTATGAACCGGCTGTAACAATTGATCTTCGGCGGCATAATCTCGCATCTGGCGGATCATTGAGTGGAACAACTCGGAGCGAGCAATGGGTTCGCCTAGCGGCGAACTATAATCGACACCATTGAGAATACCCACCAAGCGGTTATCCTGCCGGGCCTGAAGAAGGTCTTGCTCTAAGCCCTCACCGCCAAAGAAACCCTGTTCTGGATGACTGGGACGCATGACCTCTTCAGCATAACTCGGTGATACAACATGTACACGGTCACAGAGGTTGATCGCTGCACGCATAGGGTTATAGCAATCAGGATACCGCGGATCAATAATGCGCTCATCAGCATCAATCGCATCGTCGAACCATACGCTTAGTGATGAGTTGTCGTCTCGCAAAGGACGAATTCCCTGCAGCGCTAAATTGTGAATCGTGTAAACACAGGGAATGTGTTGCAGTGAACGATAACTGGGATGCAACTGGCGTAACGTGGCAAACGAAGCCGAGTGCCAGTCGTGCAAATGCACCATATCAAAATCGCCTAAAAGACCACGAGTTAAAGCTTCTGCAGCCGCAATAGAAAATAAGGCAAACTTAATGCCGTCGCTAGCGAAGGGGCGATCTGGCGGATCGTTGCAATAAATTTTACCGACCCCCGCCGAACCAAACACGGGGTGCTCAATAACTACGTGTTCGACACCATCAACTGGCTCCTTGGCTGGCACTTGGAACAGGCTTAGTTCATTATCAAACCCTGAGAACGCCACTGAAAAATTAGCTAGGCGAACAGTACCTGGCTGGGTAGAAAACCATTGGTAACCCGGTGTAAGCACTGTCACTGAATGCCCGGCATCAGCCAGAGCAATCGGCAAATCTCTGATCACATCACCAATACCACCCACCTTACCTCTGGGCAGTGCGTCGTTCTCCGAGGCCAGCATCAATATTTTCACAACGAAATCCTAAGTGATAACGTCCGGACGCACTCGACCCGTATAAGTTTCTATACCGGCGATTTCATGAGCCGCCTCAATTAAATCAGCGAGTGCCTTCTGGGGTTCCTGACCTAACAATGCAGGGTCAGGCTGATAACGATCAAAATAAACCCTAAGTGTAGCGCCCGAAGTCCCAGTACCAGACAAGCGCATCACAATTCTTCCACCGTCGGTGGTATAAATTCGAATACCTTGCTTCGCGCTTTCACTGCCATCAATGGGGTCTATGTAGTGATAATCATCAGCCGACTCTACCGTAAGACCAGCGAAAGATTGGCCCGGTAGTGCGTTTAATTTAGCGCGCAGTGTCTCTATCATTTGCGCGGCGCCTGCGGCATCGACACCTTCAAAATCGTGGCGAGTAAAATAGTCGCGACCATATTGAGTCCAGTGATCGCGAACAATGGTGCGAGCAGGTTGATTGCGCTCTGCAATAATGTTTAACCAAAATAAAACCGCCCATAAACCGTCTTTTTCACGCACGTGATCAGAACCAGTACCAAAGCTTTCTTCGCCACACAGAGTAATCTTGCCGGCATCCATCAGGTTGCCAAAGAACTTCCAGCCGGTAGGTGTTTCGTAGCAGGGTATATCCAACGCATGAGCCACTCGATCAACTGCACGACCCGTAGGCATAGAGCGCGCCACACCATTAACACCACCACTATAACCGGGGATTAAATGGGCGTTGGCAAGCAATAGAGCTAAGCTATCGCAGGGATTGATATAAAAGCCACTACCTAACACCATGTTGCGATCGCCGTCACCGTCAGACGCTGCACCAAAAGCCATAGGCTCAGAGCCATTCATCAGCTCAACAAGTTCGTGTGCATGCACCAAGTTTGGATCTGGATGACCGCCACCAAAGTCTTCACTGGGGACTGCATTGATCACAGTGCCTTCACTCGCGCCAAGACGATTCTGCAAAATTTCCACCGCATAGGGTCCAGTAACAGCATGCATGGCATCGAAACACATTCTGAAGCGGCGGTTACTGAGCAAGCTACGCATCTTGTTAAAGTCAAAAATGCTTTCCATTAACTCTGCGTAGTCACTCACCGAATCAATGATTTCAATCTCTGTATTAATCACTTGCACCGACCCTAGGGTATCTAGGTCTATGTCCGCGTAATCACACGTGCGGTATTCACACAAAGATTTGGTATGGGCAAAGATTTCATCGGTCACTTTTTCAGGTGCAGGACCACCATTAGCGCCATTAAATTTAATACCAAAGTCTTCATCAGGGCCGCCTGGGTTATGACTGGCAGAAAGCACGATTCCACCACAGGCTTGGTACTTACGAATCACACAGGAAGCGGCAGGTGTGGAGAGAATACCGCCCTGTCCGATCAGTAATTTACCAAAGCCGTTAGCTGCCGCCATGCGAACAATGGTTTGTATGGCTTGGCGGTTGTAATAACGTCCATCACCGCCGACCACTAGCAACTTGCCAGAGCAGTCACCAATAGCATTAAAAATAGCTTGAACAAAATTTTCTAAATAATGGGGCTGTTGAAATTCCACTACTTTTTTTCTGAGACCGGAAGTCCCTGGACGCTGGTTATCAAACGCCTGCGTCGCCACCACATCAATCGTCATTATTTTAAACTCCAGTGTTAGGCGAAACCTTCTTCTTGACCTAACATGCCACGGGTTACTAGAACAACACCGTTGGCGGTTACTCGGAAGCCATTGGCCTTATCCGCTTCGTGGTCTAAACCTATTTCCATACCATCGGGCACATGACAGCCGCGATCGATAATGGCTTTTTGTATCTTACAGTTCATGCCGATGGTGACATCGGGCAAAATGACAGATTCATTAACGTAGGTATACGAGCGAACATTCACGTTGCTAAACACGACTGACTTACGTATTTCAGCGCCAGATATTATACACCCACCAGAGACCATTGACTCTAGTGCCATACCTTTTCTGTCATGCTCTTCAAAAACGAACTTACAGGGCGGCAATTGCTCTTGATAAGTCCATAGCGGCCAGTCGCGATCGTAAATATTCAATGGTGGCACAGTATTAATCAATTCCATGTTGGCCATCCAGAATGAATCCAAGGTCCCCACGTCTCGCCAGTAGGCACGGCCACCTGTTCTGGGATCGCGGAAAGCAAACGCATTGACATGATTTTGCTCAATAATATTTGGAATAATGTCATGTCCAAAATCGTGGCTAGATTTGGGGTCACGAGCGTCTTTAATCAAGCATTCAAATAAAAAATCTGTGTCAAAAATGTAGTTACCCATAGAAGCTAAGCAAAGCTCAGGGTTACCTGGGATAGGGTCTGGATGCTCGGGTTTTTCAATAAAGTTTACGACCCGAGAAGACTCATCGACACCGATAACACCATAGGCTTTCGCCGCTTCCTCGATAGGTACTTCAAGGCATGACACGGTCATCTTAGCGCCTTTCTCTACGTGGTCCGCAAGCATAACCCCGTAGTCCATTTTATAAATGTGGTCACCAGACAGCACCATCACATATTTCGGCTTTTCGGCGCGAATAATGTCTAGGTTTTGGTATATCGCGTCGGCGGTGCCCTGGTACCAACTATCAGAGTATCGCTGGGAGGCGGGTAGGACTTCCACACCCTCACCTAATTCGCGCTTAAAGTGTGACCAACCGCGATTCAAGTGACGAACCAAGGAGTGAGATTTGTACTGGGTAAGTACACCAACACGACGGATACCAGAGTTGATGCAGTTGGATAAGGGAAATTCAATTATGCGATACTTACCACCAAAATAGAGTGCCGGCTTGGCACGCCAATCTGTCAGCTCATATAAGCGTGAACCACGACCGCCAGCGAGAACGAGTGCCATAGTGTCTTTTGTTAGCCTGCTAATATGTCTTTGTGGTTCTTGTGCCATGAATAACTCCAATCTCATCCTTGCATATGGCGATGTCTCGCCGGGTACTTAAATAATACTTTTTATCAACGTAAAGCGAGACACGTAGTCATCGCCATTACGACTATCTTCACGCTGTACTGTGATGTTTTCTTTAAAATGATCACAGGTAGCTAAAATTAATCCTTCCGCCAAATCGGCAAAAGGGCGACTAGAGCGATACACCATGACCATCTTCTCACCCGAACGCTCGGTGTCAAAATGAGGCAGTTCGGCATCGGGGTATAGCTTTAGTACTTCCATATGAACAGTATCGTTTACCGAGGCTAAAAAGCTGTAAGCGCTGTCCATACCTTCAAAAAACTGAGGGTGCCCAGCCACAAAACTGCCAAGCAGATATTCACCAAAACTTCTGACCAATTGGGGTACAGGGACATTTGTTAGTGCGCTTAACTCTGTCACCAATGCCAACATTTCATGGTGGCTATAAACGCCTACAGATGTGTAGGCAGCACCGCTTTCAACATTGGCATTCACAATCATTTGATCTGCGATTTCTGGCGAAAACTTGGATTCCACCATTTCAACAAATTCGGTAAAAACCATTCCTTTCATGATAGTACTCCTAAATGAAGTGAATAAAATATATACAGCGTCTAAATGACGCTCAAACAAGACAAAATGGAAATCACTGTATAAAAAAACAGTTTTTTCTTGCTTTTATGCAATACAAAATTATACTGTCTGCATATACAGTATTTTGGAGATTAGATATGACCGAAATAGCCTTTACCCAAGTAGATTATAGTAAGTTTAGAATGGTCAACAAACGTTTCGCCATTGGGGATGTAAGAGCCCAGGGCGACGCCACCATTATTTATGATCAGCGCAATATGCCAGTTGCCATGATGAAGGCCGCCAGCATCGATGCCCAAGGGCGCTGTCACAACCCCGAATATTTCATCCGCGCCATTTAAGATATTGATTTTAAAAGCTCGGATCTAGCCTGTATCATTGCTTTATACGCCTGATGCAGGCTGCTATCCGGATTGCCTTTTTGTTCAACCAACTGCCGTGAAAGCGTTTCAATTTCTAAGCTTAATTGGTGCTTTAAGGCAGCCTTAGAGTAATCATCTTTAACGGTTGTACGCGCACGTAGGCCTCCATCTTGGAGATACTTTTCGCTCTTCATTATTAATATCCGTGACATTTTTGTTACAGACTACGCTTTTTAGAACGAAATGCCAATGCCTATTAATAAAGACTTCCCTCACCCTCCGGCCTACTTTTAAAACGCCGATGAGCCCAAAGATACTGCGTAGGATCAACACGAATAGCATCCTCAGTCAGCTTACTGATAAGAGCCATATCATGTTTATTATTGCCACTTGGAAAATTTTCGAGAGGATCGCTAAAGGTGATGCGGTAAGGCGCTGATTGACTAAAGTCTCGCCTCACTGAAACAAAGACCACGGCCGCATTTGCTTGAGCGGGTAATTCGCAGGGCGAGGTTACCCAAGCCGTCTGAACACCGAAAAACGGAACAAATTCCGCACGACGCTTACCAAGATCTTGATCTGGCGCCATCAGTGTTAGCTCATTTGCCTGCATAGCAGCGATGAATGAGCGAACATTTTTGCGCCCAATTAAACGCACGTTGAGGCGCAGTCGGCCCCACCCTGAAATACATTCCCACAGCGCATTATCGTGCACGCGGTAAATAGCGCTAAAGGGACTTTGAAACGCAATGGCCGCATAGGCCATTTCCAAGCAGGTATTGTGCATTCCCACCATCATGACACCTCGGCCTTGAGCGATTGCACTCTGCAAGCCCGCCAAGTTCTCGACATGGGTTAAGCGCTTCATTCGCGAAAAAGAAGACCACCAAACAATACCTGACTCAAACAGCGTCAATCCCATGCCTTCGAAACTCTTGCGGCAAATTTCTTCGCGTTCTGCTGCAGTTTTTTCGGGAAAACATAGCTCCAAGTTACGTAAGGCGACGCGACGACGACTTTTAGCAAACTTGTAGAACAGGCGCCCTACAAATGAACCAATGCGGCGAATAGCACCCATAGGTAGGCGAGTGACTAGCCACAACAGACCGAACCATAACCAAAGCAACCAGTATTTAGGCGCCAAAAAAGCCCAGCGCCACTGATAATCCTCCGGGCGTTCCTGTGCTGCGTTGACGTCTCTCACTCGCTATCTCCGCGCTGCACCTCAAGTGAATCAACCTTTTGTAGCCCGCGGGGTAGTTTGTGTCCACGCCGGCCTCGTTCTCCTAGGTAGTGTTCCATTTCACTAAACTTTAATGACAAGTGGCGCTTGCCAGCGTGCAGTACCAATACGTCATTGGGCGTCATCACTTGCGCTCCTACCACAAACTCTTCGCGGTCTTTCACCCGCGCCGAGGGGATGCCTAGCATTTTATTACCCTTACCGCGAGACATGACCGGCAAGTCTTTTAATGGGAAAACCAGCATCCGCCCTTCGTTACTTACCACCACCACATGGGCATTTTCATCACCTTGAACAGCCACTGGTGTTTTAACACGGCCTCCCGCGGGAAGACTCAATACCGATTTACCCGCTTTATTTTTTGACATCAACTCGTCCAATGTCGTGACAAATCCATAACCTGCGTCGGAATACATTAGATATTGAGCGTCATTTTTACCCATTAAGCCAGCGACATACATGGCGCCTGCAGGCGGGTTAATCTTACCGGTAACGGGTTCTCCCTGGCCTCGGGCTGAGGGCAAGGTATGGGCGGCGATCGAATAGGTTCGACCAGTACTGTCTAGAATAATGACCGACTGGTTAGTCTTACCCTTCACCGAAAAGTTATAACTATCGCCCGACTTGTAACTCAGCGATTGTGGGTCAACATCGTGACCTTTAGCTGCGCGGATCCATCCTTTTTCAGACATCACGACGGTAATAGGATCGGCACCCATCAAATCAATTTCGCTGTAAGCCTTGGCCTCAGCTCGTTCGACCAGTGGAGCGCGTCGATCATCACCAAATTCTTCGCCCACTGCGGCGAGTTCTTTTTTAAGCAAGCTCTTTAATCGCCGAGGTGAACCGAGAGTGGCCTGCAGATCATCACGTTCTTTTTCTAGTTCAGATTGCTCGGAGCGAATCTTCATTTCTTCCAATCGCGCCAACTGCCGCAATCGGGTATCTAAGATGTAGTCTGCCTGTATTTCAGAAAGACTAAAGCGCGCCATCAGTACCTGTTTAGGCTCTTCTTCGTTGCGAATAATTTCAATGACTTCATCCAAGTTTAGGAAGGCGACTAACAAACCATCTAATAAATGCAGTCTATGCAAAACTTTTTCTAAGCGATAATTAAGGCGACGCGTAGTGGTTTCGGTACGGAATGACACCCATTCTTTAAGAATCTGCGCTAAATCTTTTACACCCGGGCGACCATCAATCCCGATCATATTCATATTAACGCGGTAGCTTTTCTCTAGATCTGTGGTGGCAAATAAGTGCGCCATCAGACCTTCAAAATCTATACGATTGGATCGGGGTACAATCACTAAACGGGTAGGGTTTTCATGGTCAGACTCATCGCGTAGATCCGCCACTAAAGGTAATTTTTTGGCCTGCATCTGACCGGCAATCTGTTCCAAAATCTTGGCGCCAGACACCTGGTGTGGCAACTCAGTGACAACAATTTCGCCTTGTTCAATATCATAAACAGCACGGCACTTAACACTACCACGACCTGTTTTATAGAGCTCTAACAACTCGTTGCGACCGGTAATAATTTCTGCCGCCGTGGGGAAATCTGGCCCGGGGACAAACTGCATCAACTCCTCAACATCCGCCTGGGGATTATCGAGCACATGCAATGTCGCCTGAACCACTTCACGTAAATTGTGAGGGGGTATATCCGTCGCCATACCCACAGCAATACCCGTTGTTCCATTCAGCAATACCGAAGGCGCGCGAGCTGCCAGAAACTTAGGCTCGTCGAGGGTACCATCAAAATTAGGCACCCAGTCAACGGTGCCTTGTCCCAACTC
>Ga0181565_10003372_pt1 | contig 12229 bp, 11 predicted proteins | sample 101ome_16_FD_129661 | JGI IMG/M metagenome (GOLD analysis project Ga0181565, IMG submission 129661) | Coastal salt marsh microbial communities from the Groves Creek Marsh, Skidaway Island, Georgia - 101401AT metaG (megahit assembly) | ecosystem: Environmental > Aquatic > Marine > Intertidal...
CCCGGATAGCAACTTTTTGTTCGCCAGCATCTGAATATGCTTTACTGGTGTAACTACATCTCGACCTTCGATTGCAGATCTAGCCCAATTAATAACAAAACCAGTTCGATATTGATCAGAATACTCTTCAAGTATAGAGATTTCCTCGTCAATAGGCATAAACCCCTTAACATATTGACCCTGATCATTACTTGTGTCACAATGCTCTATCAATAACTTTGAGTTATCCCAATTCCACATAAATAATTCATCAAGAGATCTTTTTAGGCTTTCTGATGAAGAACTCACTCCGTCGAGAGGATATGAAGGGGCAGTTGCAATGCTAGTAGCAATTATGACATGACAACCAAAATGATCATTTATTTTTTTGACCATATTATTTGCTTTCTTATGAACATTTATAGCAGCATTTCTCCCCTCATTATCGTCAGAAGCTAATCCAAAGGTCTTGTCGTTTCGTAAGGAATAATAGCTCGCAGGAATGCAGGTGAGGATGTTCTCCCATGATGGTTGAATTAAATTAATAAGATAGTCACTACCAAATGCATGCACTTCTTCTCCAAAAAAAGGAATCTCAAGGCCTCTTAAATTTGATAGTCTTGAAGTCATCTCTGAATAATATTCAGTTTCCAGAGTAATATCATCTAAGGCTAATGACGGAGCTGTCGCGTATGCGCCCACAATATATTTCGGACTAGAATGCGTCATTTACATAATCAGGCAGTCAAGTACTGTCCACCGTTTATATCAATTCCAGCCCCCGTGATGTAATTATTTTGTTCACTGATTAGAAGCGCAATCATTGGAATAATATCTTCTGTTCTTGCAATCCTCCGCATAGGAATACTCGCAACAATTTCATCCAACTCACTCTGTTCAACATTTTCAGACAATAGTGGTGTTTCAATCATTCCTGGATATATAGTGTTAATGCGTACTTTATCTTTCGCAAAATCTATTGCCAGCTGTTTAACTAACCCGCTCAAACCAGTTTTTGTAATAGTATATTCAAAACCTGAAAATTGACTAAACATTCTTGCAGCGAGCGAACTAACAATAACTATCCTTCCCTTTGCCTTAGAAATAGATTTATAAGCGTACTTTAAAACTAGAATTGCTCCTAATAGATTGACGTCATGAACACGAAAATATTCTTCTGTTGAAAACTCGGTAATATCTTTTTTAGCCGTTGTTGTTCCCGCAGAGTAAACTAGTGCATCAATTTTATCTAATGACAGAGAATTAAAGAAATTTTTAACTGAATTTTCAGATGCAACATCAATATATAAAAAATCTACCCCTTTAATTTTAACTTCAGATCGACCACCTACGACTACATTATAGCCTTTCTCACTCAAAAACTCAGCCGTTCCCAGCCCAAGGCCTGAGGTTCCGCCTATGATCACTGCATTTCGGTTATTACTCATCTTGTACGTATATGTGTTCAACGTCTGCTCGACTCACAGCCATGCGAATTGCTCTTGAGTTACCAGCCGCAGTAATTTGATGGTTTCTATTTTTTGAAATAAATACAACATCGCCTTTTACAACCTTCTTTGTATATCCTTCTATTTCCCATCTCCACTCGCCTTCTAATATATACCACCATTCATTCCAATCTGGGTGAAAGTGCCTTCTATTACCCTCTCCTGGCATTTGAGAGATTATAGTCACAGAGTTATTTTCAGTATCAATTAATCGCTTACTCCAAGACTTATCCTTCGGCATGCTTTCTAGAATTTCATCTATCTTGACAACCTCCTTATTAACATCAAACAAATCATTTATCTGTACTCCATCTTTGCTAAGTATTTCTGGGACATTTACCTCACTTCTAAGGCCGCACTTAGCACTGTAATACTCTGGTTTTGATTTGAAAACATAATCCTTGCCATAAACCACTGCCTCTGCCATATTAAAGTCTGCCTCTGTATCGATATCTATTGTGGAAAGACCGCTGAGCTCAAAGTATCCAGTTTTTCCTTTACCACCATGATACGCCACACCATAATTCTCTATATTATGCTTGTATGATTCTGATCTCCAACCCATGAGAGCAGTGGCATAAGCCAAAATCGGCTCCATTGTTTGAGAAGGCGGATTTTTTTCTAGGGGTTTGAAATTTAAGGGAACATTATTCATGATGCATGCAATCTGTTTATGCTCAACTGAAATAAGAGTATCCAGCTGTTCATCCACCATCTTCTCAACAAATGATGTTATGTCTTCAAGTGTAATAAATGGCGAAGTTGGCAAAATTTGCACCAAAATATCACATTCGGTATGGTTTATGAAATCATAAGCAAATTCATCATTTGTTGAAGTATCGGTCGCAAGCTCTTCGGGTCGTTTATAAAACCCTACACCATATTTTTGAGCAATTTCTGAGAAGATCTCGCTTTCTGAATTTACCCAAATTGAATCAAAAATATTAGTTTTGATAACCGTTTCGAGGACATACTCTATTAATGCCTTGCCATTAATAAGTCTTAGGTTTTTAGATTTTACTCTCTTACTTCCCAAGCGTGCTGGGATCATTGCAATGATTTTCATATTATTCTCTTGCCTCCTTAGTCTCTAATTCCAAGTACAACACTTTACCTGGAGTAGAGTGCTGCGATAAAGACCCAAACAAGACGAGCTCATTTGAGCACTGAAGAGCGTAGTTTCATTAAGGGACTCTTAACTATCTTATGGATTCCAATATAAATTCTCATACTCATCACAAATCTTATCTAATACGTTCATTACTTTGCTGCTTGTGCTTATCTCAACCTCACGCCGCCTAATTAAAAGCTCATCCCTCTCAGACACACCTTCGGAAGGTGGAACCCAACCACACCTTCTATAGATCTCAAGATCGATACCCTCAGCAACCTTTTTTCTTGGAATATTTTGTTCACCCATAACTCTTCGTGTTACTTCATTTATTCCTGCTCCAGTAATATCTGATATTCTTTCAATCCATGGATTAGGATCTAAGACAAACAACTCAAAAGGTACAGTTAGAATCTTAGCATGATATTTAGATATAATTCTTTCTTTAGCCTTTTGGACAATAGATAAATAATTATCCATTAAGTGAACGGAGCGTTCTATTGCTGAGGACTTCAAATATAGATCTTCCCAACCATTGACATAGTAGGGTAATTCTCGTCCTTCAGACGAAAAATATACTGAAAAATCTCTAACATCCTCTAAAAGATTTTCAAAGTTCAAAGCCTGCTGACGAATCATGTATAGAGGATGCCTGACAACTTCAATGAAAACTGCCCTGTCCCCAAGCGCATCCCAAATTGGCTCGCTATATGCTAGAAGATTATGAACGGCTATATTTAGAATCGGATTTTGAGCATATATTTGATCAAGAACTTTAGCATCACCATCCAAAAAGATACGCTTAAGATATTTATTGGGATCTTGGCTCATAAAAACACTTGATAAATCAGTTGGTCTAAAATTAACCTCTCTCCCCATCATTGTATTGTATAGTTTAAGATCAACTTGCATTCTTATAAGACTCTTAGCAGCGTCTGTCTCTAATTTATTTAGATAATGAAGAGAGCAATAGTGTTCAATTTCGTACGAGTAACTAAGAAGCTCAACTTTATCCAGCGATGCAACTATTGATGAAAGTAATGTTTTACCACAACCTGGAAGACCATCAACAAAAATTACTTTTTCAGCAAGTCTCTTTTTTCTAGAAATAAGATATTTCTTTCTTTGTTCTTTCATACATCACCAACAAGTCCAACCGCCATCTACAATCATATTCTGTCCAGTAACATAACTGGAAAGGTCACTGACTAGATAAGCCAATACACCCTTGAAATCATCTTCAACAGCCATTCTTTGCAACGGCGTTCTGTTTCGATAACGCTCCACAAAAATCTCTGGCTGATTTCGAAATACACCGCCAGGACTTATTGCATTAACACGTACTTCGGGCGCAAGAGTAGTTGCCAGCCAACGCGTCAATTGTAATAAACCACCTTTGGATGCTGCATAGGCTGCCGGATTTCCCATCGCTGTATCTTCATACAAAGAGTAGTCAGGTCCGCTTATCCCATAAATTGATGCCACATTAATAATCGAACCATGGCCGCTTTGTTTGAGTTTTGGGTACAATCCTTTAGACAAATCAAAAGCTGCGGTGAGATTTACCTCTATCGCCCTATGCCATGTATCTATGCTCTGCTGCTCAAAGTCAGTAACCCAGCCATCCAGTCCTGACGTACCGACAAAGGCGGCATTATTGACGAGAACATCGAGTCCTTTCTCGTTATTAAGCAGCTCTTTTATCAACTTTGCTCTCGAGTCAGAATCTTCCAGGTCACAATCAATACAATCCACTTCAACTGTAGCCAGGTCTGTAACTGACTGCAATACTGCACTGTAATCACTCTCCGGACGGTCGACCAATACTAAGTTGCCGCCCATTTCCGCAACTGCTTCAGCCATCTTGTGACCAATACCTCCCGTTACGCCGGTAATCATCACGCGTCGCCCGGTCAGGCTCATCAACTCCTTCAACATCACCATCACTCGGCCCTATCCATCTTTTTTTGATTCATTCAGCAACATTTCCGCGATTTTGAAATCGAACAATGTATCTATATCAACCGCCCTTTCCTTTGATATGTGAACAGTTTTTACTTTGCCTTCAAACAGGGATTGCTTATTAAGTACGAATTCTGGTTTAACTATATATGCCACTGTAGCCATATCGTAGACAATTGGAGAATCCTGACGCCTTGTAACCACATCTTGCTGTGGAATAACCAGTTCAGCATAACCATCTGCGCCTTCCGATACCATATTAAAATATGGACTTCGATGAGCTTCAGATACCGTGATAATTGCGTCAGCCAACCCTTTTTCAAACTCAATGAGGCATTGTTCAACATCCCCAATACTTCGCAGTGGAGCTGTTGCCGGAAGAGATATCATCGCATCAGGCAACTTTCCTTCATCCTGCATGACATAGTTCAATGCATGCCTCCATGCCATCCATTCAGAGCTATTATCTTTGGCTAGCTCAGCTGGCCTGATAAAAGGGACCTCTGCGCCATAATCGATTGCAACTTTTGCAATCTCTTCCGAGTCAGTAGAGACAATCACTCTCCTGATTTCAGGTATTAATTGTGCGTGTTCTATTGACCACGCGATCAGCGGCTTACCACCCAATGGCCGGATATTTTTTCCAGGCAATCCCTTTGACCCACCACGAGCAAATATAAACGCAACTGCATCCATCATTTTCCCTCAGCAAGCATAACGATTGAGCCATTATTCTTATCTGAAACCCTAGCCGCCTCAATCAATCGCATTACTTCCAGTCCATCTTCTACAGAAATATGCGTATTTTTCTGACCGCAGATACCCTCCAGAAATGAGACCCATTCAAGCCGATAAGTGTCATTAGGTTGATTTTGATCTGTAAAGAGCACTTTCCACTCATAAGAATTTTCTGCCCAGAGTTCCACTACACCCGTCAATGCATTCCACCTGAGTGTTCCTGTTTCACCAATCGCCGTACAAATCCTTGTTGTATCATGCCTAATAAAATCCAAGCTCAATGATGCAGTTGGTCCATTGTCACCACCATTTCCTAAAAATGACATGGTCAGATAGGCGCTGTCTTCGACATCAATTTCTAGCTTGCTATGTTTCTTAAGAGTTGCACTCACAGTTTTTACTTCCCCAAAGATCCATCTCAGATAATCAAGTTCATGGCTCAATTCAAGAAGTACGCCCCCTCCCAATGATCGATTTGCTGAAACCCCTTTTCGATAGTCTGTACCGGGCCGCCATGTTGGCAAATACTGTCCTATCTCACATCTGACTGAAAAGATTGCCCCGACTTTATTAGACTGAATTTGTTGCCGAAAATATCTGAGGGAAGATTGAAATCGCAAGTTATAGGCCACTTGCACTAACACATTCATTCGGTCCCTTTCAGAAATCAACCCATCAATACGATCAGTGCCATCAGATAGGGGTTTTTCAATCAATAGATGGCAACCAATGCCTGCCAATCGAGTTGCCGTTTCAATATGTTGCGTCGATGGAGATGCAATTACTGCCACTTCCGGAAGGAAGTCGCATGCAGCCTGAATATTTTTAACACATCCATTTGAATGCTCTGGAACATCAGAGCATCTACTGTGACGTAGTACGCGGATATCCGAATCAGGCAATAGTTCTCGAATGATGCGCAGGTGCCTTTTACCAATACTGCCAAGACCGACGACCAGTACACGCTTAATCGAATTCATCTATTTATTTGGCCATTCGCCTTAGCCAAATCATTTGGCCGACCAACATCCAACCAAGGCTCATGCATCGGGTAAGCAACAATACGATGCCCTTTTAACCGAAGCCTCTCAAACAAAGATGGCATGTCACAGTTATCTCCATGCACCAACGCCTCCAATGAGCCTGGATCCAGCACATATACACCCGCATTAATGTGATTCTGAATCACTGGCTTCTCTTCAAAGCCTGATATCTCAATGCCATTCATGTTTACCACACCAAACTGATGTGCTATCTCATGCACCTTTACAGCCATAGTTGCCGCAGCATCATGTCGCTCATGAAAATCCAGCAAATCACTGTATCGAATATCTGAAATTACATCACCATTACTTACTACAATTGGAATGGATGGTTTCGGGTCAAGCAACGAGAGTGCCCCAGCAGTACCTAATGGTTCTTTTTCATTCAAGTATGTTATCGAAACCCCCATAGCTGCACCGTCACCAAAGTAATCCATGATCATGTGGCCCATGTAGTGAACCGAGATCACAAAATTCTGAAAACCATCAGTCTTTGCACGCTCAATAATATGCTCAAGCATCGGCTTGCCCGCGACTTCAAGCATAGGTTTGGGACAGTTTTCAGTATGTGGCTGCAATCTAGTACCTTTACCCCCAGCCATAATGACAAATGTATTCAAACGGGGAGTAATTACAGCCACATCGTCCCACTGATGCAAGCCAACCAGTTGATTATCAGAATTGACAATCGGTAATTGCTGGATTTTATTTGCAATCATAATTTGAACCACAAGATCCCTTTCCATACCTTCTGGCACAATAAACGGATTTTTATGTAGCACTTCAACAATGGGGCTATCCAGCGATACCGTACCAAGAAGTCCTCGTCGGATATCTCCATCCGAAACAGTACCCAGAAGCTGGTCCAGCTCATTCACAATCAGAACGATTTTCAACGAAGATTCATTCAGATTATTGATAGCATCTCGCAGTGTGGCGGAAACGGGTAGAACTCCACCCCTCCAGTTGTCTAAAATGTCACTCATTCAAACTCTTATTTCTTGGGCTACACGAGTAATTATCAACTATTGATAAACTCTTTTAATATTTTCAGACCGACTTCACCACTCTTTTCAGGATGAAATTGAAATCCAGTGATATTGTCACGTTTTATTGCGGCATTTATGCTTAGTCCTTGATATTCACACTGAGACAACAGATGCAGTTTATGAATTGGAACAGCCATATATGAGTGTACAAAATAAACAAAATCGCCGATTTTTGTATGACTAAGGTAGCCATCTTTCCAATCACAGCCGCCATCTACTTGTTTTAATGCGCTCCAGCCGATATGGGGAATTTTCCGAACAACGCCATTCGATACTCGCGGGATCTCCTCTACTACTCCGGGGATTAGTCCCAGTCCTTGATGCTCTCCATGCTCTTCACTTTTATCTAGCAACATTTGCATTCCTAGGCAGATCCCCATAAGTGGTTTTCCTGATTTGGAAAATCGCAAAATAGGCTCAACAAGTCCATATCTCTCTAGACCGACCATGCCGTCATCAAATGCGCCCACTCCCGGAAGTATTAAATGATCAGCACGGTAAATCACATCAGGATCAGCACTTAAGGTTGCTTTAGCCCCAACTTGCTCTATACCGCGTAGAACACTCTTAATGTTACCCATGCCATAATCAACAATGATGACACTACTCACGCAACATCCTCTTCCTTAGAGTATTGACGCACTGGTATCTTTGCATTTTTACAGTGATTACGAACATCACCGATGGTCAAATGGTTGTAATGGAGAACGTGAGCCATAGCAACTGCGTCTGCATGTGCTTCATTAATCACCAGATTTATATCCTCCAGCTTGCCCATTCCACCACTTGCAATCACTGGAATACTGACTCGGTCAGTCACGGAGTTTATGAGATTAATATCAAATCCTTTTGCAGTGCCCTCCCTGTCCACGGAGGTCAATATGATTTCACCCGCCCCCAGATCCTCGCCTCTTTTTGCCCATTCAATGGCATCAAGACCGCTGTGTTCACGGCCGTTATCATAAAAGGCCTCCCAGTGATTGCCATGATGCTTTGCCTGAATTGAAAGCACCATACACTGACTACCAAAACGTCTTGCAACATCACTAATAATCCCTGGATTTTTGATTGCGGCGGTATTAATTGAAACTTTGTCCGCACCAGCACGAAGAGCGGCTCCTACATCCTCAACACTGCGTATCCCTCCACCCACAGTAATCGGTACAAATACATCAGATGTTGTTCTTTCTATGATATCCAACAAGCTGTTGCGCTCGTATAGGCTGGCAACAATATCAGCATAGAAAATCTCATCAACTCCTTGCTCATAATAGCGAAGTGCAAACTCATTAGGGTTTCCCATCTTGCGCAAGCCTTCAAGTTGAATACCTTTGACAAGATTTGGCGCCTTCACATCAAGTCGGGCAATTAGTCGAACATTACGCATATGGATCTTTACGCCTTATGCCAAACCGCATCTCGCAACTTCCAGATACCATTTTCCTTTTTCCAAAGATGTGGTGATCTAAAACTATCCGTGAGCGCTTCAAAATAATCACGATCCATAGTTGGTTGCTCAAACATTTTGCTGGCAACAGGAAATTCTGACTCACGAACACTCAGATAATTAAAGACTTCTTCGGCAAATCTTTCAGGAAACTCACCGTCATATTTTTTTACTAATGCCACTCCTTCTTCACGTGTTATCTCATCGTTACGTATTTCCTGAGCCGCATCATATGTTGCCCGTCCGATTCCGAATTTTATATATGTAGTGTAATAGTGAAAATCATCAATTTTATCATCGATACTATTATATTTACTGTACGTACCTGGTGTTCTTTCAGGTGATGCCTGGAACCCTCCATGTTCTACAGCATAATAGTATGCGCCTTGTGGATGCCATGGGAGATAATATCCAAGATAATGGACTTCTATCTTCTTTTCTTCCAGCTTTTGAGGGTTAATCGGAATATATGGATCAAGATCCACTTTCGATACACCAAAATGATCCTGAAGGTCTTGAACTGATACGCCACCCAAATATATTTGGGATTGATCATCACCTGAAAAGTACTCCCAATCACGTATTGCGGTAGAATTACTTTTTACTGGGTTACCATACTCCGCTTCATTCTCTCCATAAAAAATCAGAGGAATATCCAGGATTGCAGCCATTTTTGGAGCAAAAGCTTTTTGGCCGAACATGAACGGCTGAAAAGGATGAAGTAAATTCTCTACAGCAAGGCGTGTCATCAACCTGTGCATACGAGGATTAGGCGTATGCAGATAATTATCAAACCCGGCGCCTAACCAAGCCTGAAAATTTTTCCATCCCCAGTCAGTATACATATGAGGAGCCCACGTTACCGTAAGGGGGTTCATCCCATATTTATATTTCAAAATATGAGCTTGATAAAAACTATCCTTACCACCAGAACCAGGCACCAGGCAATCGTATGATCCATCTGATTTTCTGTACTTATCACAGAGCTCTTTTAACTCACGCTCTCTTTCTGACCAGTCAATGGCAGACTTTTTTTCTTCAGCAACCTTACAGGCATCGCAAACGTTATCATCATTGAAATTTATCGTTTTCTTTTTGCTTTTGGATGTATGCTGAAATTCAACTGCTGAGTTTGGCCTCTGATTAGATATCACACACTTAGAGCAAAATTTAATCTCCTTCGGCAAACCATATTTTGTCTCTAGTTGTTCACGGGGGAGCTCAAACTTAGAAATCTCAGGGCTTTCATCAGAGATTTTGTTTTTTATATCATACGATTTCATATAACAATCTGTTCCTATAATTCAAAAAATGACTTCTTGAGGATGCCGTCGAGTCGGCAGTCTTCTAACACGGCAATAATTTTCTCGGCAACACCGCCTGTCCCATACGGGTTGACGACCTGTTTTGCCACATGGATAAATTCTTCAGAAAACAATCGTTGTATCGCTAAACGTATTTGGCCTCTGTTTGGTTCACATTCAATCACACTCTCAGCCTTTATTCGGCCACGTTGGCGGTCGCCAATATTGATTGTACCTTTCTTGAAGCTCGGCACCTCAGTAAGTCCACTGGATGAGTTTCCCACGACGCCATCTACATGCTGAATACAAGATAAATAGCGTAGTTGCCCTAAAGAAGTATAAGCTCGAGCCTGGGGATGCTCGGCACAAAACTCCTTGATCTTCTCGAAAAGGACACGTCCCTCGGTATCTGCGTTGGGCATGGTGAATATCAATCCGGTATCTTTCAGTTCCGCTAATGCCTTGAGTAACTCATCCATCTGTTGCGCACTGGTATTCTGCTCCAACGTTACAGGGTGAAATGTAATCAGCAGATTGCGTTTTTCGAGTTTGAAATTAAGCGTTTGTTCTAGTTCATCGCGAGTGAGCAGATTCAGTCGCAGAATGTTATCTATACCCAAGCCGCCGACATTAAAAACATGCTCTGGCTGTTCGCCTAACTGAATAACACGTCGCCGATATTCTTCAGCTGCCACAAAATGCAGATGTGACATCTTAGTAATACTGTGGCGAATCGCTTCATCAAATGCACCTTCTGTTGTTTCTCCACCATGCAAATGCGCAATCGGAATGCGTGCAATCATCGCCGAGGCAGCTGCTACAAAAATTTCGTAGCGATCTCCCAATACCAGCATCATATCGGGCTTTAATTCGTCTAACGCATCCGCAAAACCTATCATGCCAAGGCCCATGGATTTTGTTACGCCCACTGCCGTATCGGAACTCAAGAGCATTTCAACCTTGCGGTCGACCATGTAGCCATCTGCCTCAATCGCCTCAACCGTCATGCCAAATTCAGGCGAAAGATGCATCCCCGTCGCAATGAGTTGCAGTTCTAGTTCGGGTGATTGACGAATACCCTCCATCACCCAGCGTAGCAGGCCATATTCCGCGCGGGTTCCGGTAACGACGCAGATCTTTTTCATACCGAAATCAACTCATCTACCGCGAAATCACGCGACGCAACCCTGCCTATCACTTCATCCCAACGCATCGGGCTGATACCAGTACCCGGTCGCTTAGAGACCAAATTTTCTGAAGTGAACTTTTCTCCCGCATGGATCGGTTTAGCAGCAACCAAGGATTTTCGCGCGACAGGCTTGTTTTTGATTTCGCTGGGACTTGGGCATTTAATCCCATCACCCATCGCCTGCTCTATATTGCGAATGGAACATACCATCGCGGCGAATTCATCAGGCTCAAGGCTCGCCTTGTGATCAGGGCCCGGCAAATTACGGTCAAGCGTTAAATGCTTTTCGATCACGTTCGCACCTAATGCGACGGCAGCAATCGGCACTTCAATTCCTGCGGTGTGATCAGAGTAACCAACAGCCACTCCAAAGGCATCGCGAATGCTGCACATCGCGCGCAAATTCACATCCTCCATCGGCGTCGGATATTCGGTATTACAGTGAAGCACAGTGATTTTCCCTCGCGGCGTACCGGCAGTCTCTACTGCCTCCAGTGCGGCTTCGATTTCGCCCAGAGTCGCCATTCCAGTGGAAAGAATCACCGGCTTGCCAAATCCACCTATATGGCGCAGATAAGGCAAATTTGTTATCTCACCCGAGGGTATCTTGAAACGCTCAACACCGAGCGATAATAGATAGTCGAGACTTTGGACGTCAAAACCAGCAGAAAAGAAGCCAATATTTTGTTGTTGGCAGTGCGCGATCAATATTTCATGCTTCTGCGCACTCAGCTCGAGCTTTTTTAGCATGACGTACTGGGATTCAGCCTGATCGGTAGTTTGATTTTGGTAATCCGCCTTAGGTGCGCTTTGTGTTGCAAGTCGTTCTGCGCTGAAGGTTTGAAACTTGACCAAATCCGCACCCGCATCGGCTGCGACATCTATCAGACGCTTGGCGA
>Ga0181565_10003387_pt1 | contig 12211 bp, 5 predicted proteins | sample 101ome_16_FD_129661 | JGI IMG/M metagenome (GOLD analysis project Ga0181565, IMG submission 129661) | Coastal salt marsh microbial communities from the Groves Creek Marsh, Skidaway Island, Georgia - 101401AT metaG (megahit assembly) | ecosystem: Environmental > Aquatic > Marine > Intertidal zone...
CCACCATCAGATTGGGCGTGCTACAGTATGACGTGACAGATTACAGCTCAGGATACCTGCCGGTTGGTCCGGACAGGTCAGGTGACACGGGCACACAGTATTTCACTTTTGCATTCCGCAGGAGCAACATGGCCAACTTTGACATCGACATCACCTCGAGTGGTATCGCTGGCCTATGGATAGCGGCTCCGGGCACTGCCATCGACTCAGCATCAGGATTGAGCGGATGGTTGGATGCCAGCACCACATACGGCGGTTCCGGTGTTCCGGGATCGGACACGGGCAACGGCGGTAACGGTTCGGACGGATGTGCCTTCACATCAGGTGACAGGATAGCCACATCGACCATCCTGTCAGGTGGTTACACCATGACACTGGGTACGGAGAACGGATCCAACGCAACGGGCAATGTCATATTGGTTCGCATAGCACTGACCAGCGGTCAGAGTGTCACTGCGTTATCGGTGGGTGAGGCGAGCTAATGGCAATATCAGATACACAGAAAGTTGACTACCTCTGGAAGAAACTGGGTTATGGTGCGACCAAGACTGACACCAATGCCAACAAACTGGCGCCCAACGAGGCCATATCATCACCACTGCTACTGCGAGGCGACAAGGTCTGGCAACAGGCGGCTGACATTCCAACGGTACAGCCAGGATCATCAGCGGGCGTGGTCACGGTATACCCGACATCGAGTCCACAGGAATGCACGGCAGACAATACAGCAACGGCCAACAGGTCCTGGAAGACGGGAGTAACAGATTGGATTCCACCTGAGGTGGGATCAACATACCAAGCAAAAGTTTATATAGCAACAGCAAGTGATGCAGGTAATGCGTCAAGTGGCGACCAGGTGTTCGCAACTGGATCGGGCAACAACGACGAATGGTTCTTTGACTACCAGTCCGGAGTGCTACACTTCATTGGCACCAACCTGCCCAACGGCGTGTCGTTCACGGGCAAAAGCGTGTACGTGGCGGGTGCGAGATACACCGGTACCTTTGGCGTTGGCTCAACGGGAGGCACGGATGCCAACGTGGGCAACCTGACCATCGCAGACACCACTATAACATCAACCACTTCCGGAGATGACATCACCATAGATGCGGAAGGCGGATCATTCATCATTTCGGGCACCACCGGTTTCGTCATACCAGTGGGTACCACGGCACAGCGAGATGGTTCACCGACCACGGGCACCCTGAGATACAATTCCACAACGGGAGTGCTGGAAATATATGACGGCACGGCTTGGGACAGCGTGGGAGATACGTCAGCCACAGTTGACTCATTTGATGGTGACAACTCGACCACTGCCTTTACCATGACAGCAGATTCGACCACTGATGGCACCATAGTTGACATCAACGGTGTGGTACAATTACCAACCACGGCATACACAGTGTCGGGCAACGTGATCACTTTCACACAGGCACCGGCCAGTGGTGACAAGATCACCACGAGGCTGTTGGTAACAATGGTGGGCACCACGGCACAGGCCGCGGGATCGGACCAGGAGATACAGTTCAACAGCAACGACGTGTTGAGTGCGTCATCCAACCTGACGTTCAACAACAGCACCAACATACTGACATCACCGGTCATAGCCACCAACGAGATAGCCAGTCCGGACAGTACCATACTGATACTCAACGACGATGTGCAGATCAACGGGCAAGTGGTTGGCACGCTGACCGCTGACGGAGTGTACCTGGGAGACAATGAGGAACTGCAGATAGGTGACGGGTTTGACCTTAGGGTGTTCCATGATGGCACCAACAACATATACAGGAACGTTGCTAATCCCACCTACATACAGACAGACGACACCATATACCTGACCAAGAACAATGCCAGCGAGACCATGGCAACGTTTGCTGGTGACGGTGCGGTATCACTCTATTACGACAACAGTAAAAAAATTGAAACAACATCTGCCGGGATATCAGTCACCGGCGACATCTCCGGCACTGGGGGTTTGAACCTGACCAGCACGGATGAGGGTTCGTCCGCGGCACCGGAAGTTTCGCTGTACAGGAACAGTGCCTCACCAGCGGATGCTGATTACCTGGGACAGATCAAGTTCGAGGGCGAGAACGACGCTGACGCCAGACAGGTGTATGCAAAGATCACGGGCAAGATACTGGATGCGTCAGACGGTACGGAAGATGGCATCATCGAGATCGCACACAAGAAAGCGGGCTCCAACACCATCACTGCTAGATTCAGATCTGATTCCTATCAACTGCTGAATGGCACGTCATTGACAGTCAATGGACTCATATCCACTGATTCCACCATGACTGCCACTGGCAACATCACTGGCGGCAACATCACCACCAGTGGACTGACCAGCACCGCTAACCTGACGGTGACTGGCAACGGACTGTTCAATTCCGGTGTGCAAGAAGCGTTTGACACACTCACGGGATCAACGGGCACAGTCACGCACAACTGTGACAACGGACACATATTCTATCACACAGGTGCATCGGGTGACATCACAGCGAACTTCACCAACCTGTCGCTCACGGCCGAGTACGGCACCAACCTGACAGTGATCATAAATCAAGGTGCCACACCTTACGAGGTCACTGCCGTGCAGATAGGCGGAGTGGCACAGACCATCAACTGGCAGGGTGGCTCACAGCCCACGGGCAATGCCAATGGCATAGATTCATTTTCCTTCACCATACTGAATGATGGCGGAACCTATGTGGTGCTGGGACAGATGGTAGACTTCACATAATGCCTTTCATTGGAACGGTGACAGGCAGTTTCTTTGCAGGACGCAGGGCCAGTACCTACAGCAGTAGTGCATCTTGGGACCCAAGCACAGACATCACCACGGCGTCATGGATAGATGCCAGTGACGATTCCAACTACACAAGAACCGGAACTGCACTAGATTCGGTCACTGACAAGGCAGGCACATACACGATAGAAGTGAGAGGCAATCCCATAACCAATTCTACCACACAAAATGGTTTGAATGTGTTTGATTTTGACGGCAGTGATGATGCTCTACAGAGCACAACCTATTCAGCACAGGTAGACGGTTCCGGCAACCACTGGGCCATTGGTGTTTTTCAATTTCACGCCACGAACAGTACCCAGGATACGATCTGGAGTTACGAAACAAATGGTTCGCCAAAAAGAGATTATGCCATAAGTTCTGGTGGCAGTAGCAATACCTGGCCTGGTGAATTGGATCTGGATGGTTTGCTTTCTAATAGAATTTCATCGACCATCGGCAACAAACAAGATTTTGACACGGGTCTTACCATCAACACATGGCACATCGTTGCCTGTTATTTCAACAAGACTGGCAATCAGATTGGTTGTAGGCTCGATGGCGCCAATGCTTTCACACCGGTGAACGATTATGACAACGCACTTCAGGCAAACCAAGAACTGAGATTGATGAGAAATAGAGCCTCACAGGAACTAGATGGACTGTTGGCAGAGTTTTTTGCCGTGGCAGATGTACCCGGCACAGGCGGAACTGACATCAGCACATTGGAATCGGCGGAAGGATATCTGGCACACAAATGGGGGTTGGAAGGCAACCTACCAGCGGATCATCCACACAAATCCTCGGCACCTTAGATCATAAATATGCACAGCAACCAGGACAACAGACATGGGTAAATTTTTAAGAGCAAAGGACGGCAAGCCAGCCAGCATCAAGAGACTGGCCAAACAGGGCCAGGTCACACACCTGCAGTCAGATGGCAGTACAGCAGTGGTGGTGGCAGATGGATTGGTGGTCGAGGGCGACGCCGAGATCAACAACGGAGACCTCATAGTGGATCCACAGGCCACTGAACCCACGGCAGGCGGTGATGCCGGCACTCCGGGAGCCATCCGTGTCAGCGACAACTACATCTACGTCAAGACACCTTCAGGAACCTGGAAGAGAGTGCTACTCACGGGCATAGCATAAAGCACGCACTTTATCTCATAATATCAGCAGTTTATCCAATACCACGCACACTAAATCTGGCCTATTCCTATAAATATGCATAAGGACGGGGGAATCCGTTTCTAACGTTAGAATCGGGGGTTTAGCGACTCCTAACACATTAGTTAAGGAATAGAAATCATGTCATTAAGCAGGATAAAAAACAACCAGATCACTGACCTGACCATTCAGGGCGGTAAACTGGCCAACAACACTGTCACTGCCGGCGAGTTGGAAGATGATTTGACCTATGGTTCCAACCTGACAATCACAGGTAATCTAACGGTCAATGGTGCTACCACCACTGTTTCCACAACAACCACAACTGTAGAAGATGCGATCATGGTCTTGAACAGTGATGGCTCAGGTTCATTCACCAATGACGTGGGCATGTATCTCGAAAGAGGTGACAACACATCAGTGTTCATGGGTTATGACGGATCAGCAACACAGTTCGCATTGGTTGAAACAGATTCAGCAGGCACGGTATCAGCAATCAACATCACTGACTACGCCGACTTGAGACTGGGTGGCTTGACAGCAGACGATAACATCACTGCCACTGGTACGGTCACAGGCGGTACGGTAACAGACGGCACAGCAAGCATCAGCTCAGGTGCTATTACTGGCGCCACTAACATCACTGGTTCGGGTACGATCACAGGTGGCACACTAACAGATGGCACAGCAAGCATTAGCTCGGGTGCGATCACTGGTGCTACATCAGGTTCGTTTTCAACGACACTGACAGCAACAGGCAACATCACTGGTGGCAACCTGATCACATCAGCACTGGTATCAGCGGCAACAGTCACTGCCACAGGCACAGTCACAGGTGGCACATTGACTGATGGCACAGCGAGCATCAACTCAGGTGCGATCACAGGTGTCACGACCATAACCACATCAGGTGAAGCCACATTGGCAAGTGCCATAGTTTCAGATCTTACAGCAACCAGGGTCACATTTGCCGGCACTTCAGGTGCATTGGTAGATGATGCGGACCTAACATTCACCACTGGCACAAACACATTGGCGGCAACCAACATGACGTCGTCGGGCACAGTCACTGGTGGCACAGTCACTGACGGTACTGCTTCATTAGCAAGTGGCTCATTAACAGGTGCAGTTAATTTAACAGCATCAGGTACGATCACAGGCGGAACAGTCACTGACGGTACAGCAAGTATCAGCTCAGGTGCAGTAACTGGAGTGACAACCATAACCACATCAGGCGAGGCCACTCTTGCCAGTGCGATAGTCAGCGACCTGACAGCAACACGTGTCACTTTCGCTGGTACATCAGGTGCATTGGTAGATGACGCTGACTTGACATACACCACAGGCACAAACACATTAGCGGCGGGCAACATCACCACTGGTGGTACAATGACTGCTACTGGTAACGTCACAGGTGGTAACTTGATCACATCAGCACTGGTATCAGCGGCTGACGTGACAGCCTCAGACACAGTCACAGCAGGCAACCTGACCGTTGAGGCGTCGGGAACGATCGACTTCAACTCCAATAAAATTACCAACGTTGCAGATCCAACTGCAAACCAGGATGCGGCCACCAAGGCATATGTGGACACACAGGTATCCGGCGGTTTCACATTGACTGATGGTACCACCAACCAGACAATAGCGGGTGGAGACACCTTCACAGTAAGTGGTACTAACAACGAGATCACAGCAGTGGTTTCAGCAACTGACACATTGACCATTGGATTACCAGATGACGTCACGATCGGCAACGACCTGACAGTCACGGGTAACCTGACAGTGGACGGAACCACAACCACAGTCAACACTGTGACATCCACACTGCAAGATCCGATCTTCCAGTTAGGTCGTGGTGCGGACAACGCGGCACTGTCATCAGATGACAGCAAGGACCGTGGTATACACATGTTCTACTATGACGGTTCTGAGAAATCGGCATTCATGGGTTGGGACAACTCAGCATCAAAGATTGGTTTCTATGCTGAAGCAAGCAACACTTCAGAGGTCATATCTGGAACCAAGGCAACACTGGATGCGGCCGCTCTAGATGCATCGGGCACCGTAACGGCTGGTACACTCACCGACGGCACAGCAAGTATCAACTCAGGTGCAGTCACAGGTGTCACGACCATAACCACATCAGGTGAGGCCACACTGGCTTCGGCAATAGTCAGCGACCTGACAGCAACACGTGTTACATTTGCTGGCACATCAGGCGCACTGGTGGACGACGCAGACTTGACATTCACCACAGGTACCAACACACTGGCGGCAACCAACATGACGTCATCTGGTACTGTCACAGGTGGAACTGTCACTGACGGCACAGCGAGCATCACTTCAGGTGCGGTCACAGGCGTCACGACCATAACCACATCAGGTGAGGCCACATTGGCAAGTGCCATCGTTTCTGACTTGACAGCGACACGTGTGGTGTTTGCTGGCACTTCGGGTGCGTTGGTAGATGATGCCGATCTGACATTCACTACAGGTACAAACACATTAGCGGCGGGCAACATCACCACTGGTGGCACAATGACAGCCACTGGTAACATCACCGGCGGTAACTTGTTGACATCAGCGTTGATCCAAGGCGGTTCACTGACAGTATTAGCGTCAGGTACCATTGAGATGAACGAGAACGTTGTTGGTAACATTGGTACTCCGGTAGCAAGCTCTGATGCGGCCACAAAAGGATATGTGGACAACGCATTGAGTTCGGTGTTCACTGTCACTGATGGTACCACGAACCAAACTATCGCAGACGGCGACACGTTGACATTCTCGGGCACATCCAACGAGATCGAAGTGGCAGTTTCAGCAACTGACACAGTGACCATTGGACTGCCGGATGACGTGACACTGGGAGGCGGATTGACAGCCACCACCACTGTTACAGCAACGGGCAACGTTACAGGTGGTAATCTAATTACATCAGCACTGGTATCAGCGGCAACAGTCACTGCCACAGGCACGGTCACAGGTGGCACATTGACTGACGGCACAGCAAGCATCAATTCAGGTGCTGGTACAGGCTTTGCTTCATTGGTTGTTGACAACATCACCATCGACGGTGACGACATCACCACCAGTGGATCAGCACTGACCATCAACGATGCAGGTGGAGACATGGATGTGCGTATCGAGGGAGACTCCGATACCAATCTTTTCGTCACTGATGCAGGCGGAGATCAGGTCAGTATCGGTACTGCCACACAGACCACGGGCGTCAAGTTCAAGGTCGGCACCACTGACTCGGCCATGCTACCTATCGGTACCACGGCACAGCGTCCAACGGGCGTGGTCGGTATGTTACGATTCAACACCACCACTGACACACTCGAGCAATACTCAAGTGCGGACGGTTGGGAGTCTGTTGGAGCAGTGACATTCACGGTCATCGCTTCTGAGACATTTGACGGTGACAACTCCACGGTGGCATTCACGTTGAGTGATTCACAGACCACTGCTTCATGTATCATTTCCATCAACGGTGTGGTACAGTTGCCAACAACTGCTTATGGTGTGTCGGGCACTACACTGACGTTCACAGAAGCACCGTTGTCAGGTGACAAGATCGAGGTGCGTAAGATCACAACCACCACCACGGTCACTAACATTTCATCCACATCAGGTGGCGCACTGGTAGAGGCACCAAACGAGACAGAGATCGACATCACGGGTAACCTGATGCCATCGGCCAACAACACATTCTCGATTGGTAACGCAACAGTGGGTTGGACCACAGTGTACGCTGAGGCAACATCAGCACAATACGCGGACTTGGCAGAGAAATACGAGGCAGATGCTGACTATGAGCCAGGAACGGTTGTACACTTTGGTGGCGACAAGGAAGTGACTGAGTGTGACACTGACCACTGCACCAAGGTGGCAGGTGTCGTTTCCACAGATCCAGCATATCGAATGAATGATGGACTCGAGGCGGAACACACAGCCATGGTAGCACTCACTGGACGTGTTCCATGTAAGGTCTCTGGACCAGTTGCCAAGGGTGACATGATGGTATCAGCAGGGAACGGACGTGCGAGAGCAGAATCCGATCCTAAGGTTGGTTCCGTCATTGGAAAGTCCCTGGAAAACTGGGAAGGCGGCGAAGGTGTCATCGAGGTAGTGGTAGGCAAGCACTAAAGTCAACCAACATGTAACCTGGAAAAAAGGCTCTCTGGAGCCTTTTTTCTTATCTGTTAATCCTGATAAATAGTTACGGAGAACAGAACATATGGCAAAGCAAACGATTAATATTGGTACAGCCGCCAATGATGGAACGGGTGATCCACTACGCACCGCGTTCGACAAGGCTAATGATAACTTTGACGAGATATATCTCTCTGGACTGATTGACGGCAATCTCAACATCGACGGCAACACGTTCAAGAGCACGAACACCAACGGTGACATGGTGCTTGACCCCAATGGGGAGGGCGTGGTCAGTGTCGTGGGAGACCTGGTGGTGTCAGGATCCATCAGGGGAGATGGTAGCTCGATCATATCCATACAGAATGACGTTGAGATCATAGGTGACTACACCGTGCTGGGCAACCTCACGGTAACGGATGCCATCAGTTTCGGATCCATATCCGGAGACCTGACACTGGGAGGAAACCTGATCCCGACGGCCAACGTGACCTACAACCTGGGCAGTGACACTGCCAGGTGGAACGAACTATACCTTGCGGGCAACACCATGTCATTGGGTAGCGTGGTCCTCAAGGACTCCGCTGGCGAGCTGGCACTGTTTGCATCAGACGGTACCACTCCAACCACACTGAAGTCCAACTCGATCGAGATTTCAACCATAGTCAATGGCACATCAAACGTGGCCGTTGCCACTGATTCGTCAGTCACGGTCTCTGTGGCTGGTAGCACCGCGGCAACATTTGCCTCGGGTGGATTGACAGTCACGGGCAACCTGACAGTGCAGGGCACCACGACAACTGTTGACTCCACCACTGTCAACGTGGTTGACAGGTTCGTGTTCGAGGGCGCCACGGCAGACGATTTTGAAACAACGCTGTTGGTAGAGGATCCAACGGCAGACAGGACAGTAACCATCCCGGATGCGACCGGAACCATAGTGCTGAAGGATAGCACTGACACATTGACCAACAAGTCCATAGACCTCACGAACAACACACTCACGACAACTTCATTACAGTTGTTGACGGCATGCTCGGACGAAACAGGTTCGGGATCATTGGTGTTTGCCACATCACCAACATTGGTCACACCATTGCTGGGCACTCCAACATCAGGCACGTTGACCAACTGTACCGGACTTCCGGTATCAACGGGCATCAGCGGACTGGGCACGGGAGTGGGCACATTCCTGGCAACACCATCCAGCGCCAATCTGGCATCAGCGGTGTCAGACGAGACGGGTTCTGGATTGCTGGTATTTGACACCAGCCCAACACTGAACACACCCACCATCACGGGCAACACCACATTCAGTGATGGCGCATATGATTTTGACATAGCATCTCACGATGGATCCAACGGATTGAAACTGGAGGGCACGCTGGTCACTGCATCAGCAACGGAACTGAACTACGTGGATGGCGTGACATCGGCCATACAGACACAACTGGACGGCAAGGCACCATTGGCCAGTCCTGCACTGACAGGAACTCCAACGGCACCCACCGCGGCGGTTGACACCAACTCCACACAGATAGCCACGACGGCATACGTGGTGGCACAGATAGCGGATGACGCACCGAGCAAGACCGGAACGGGAGCCTCGGGCACATGGTCCATCAACATCGATGGATATGCCGCGACTGTGTCAACAGCGGCACAACCAAACATAACGTCAGTGGGCACACTGGCCAACCTCACGGTGACGGGCAACATAACAACAGCATCAGGATACTTCCTGGGTGATGGAAGCCAATTGGCCAACGTCACGGCGGCGGCCTCACCGCAGGGCAATGCCACGGAAGTGCAGTTCAACAAGGGCGGAGTTTCCACGTCGGGACACCAGGGATTCACATACGACCAGACCACTGGATTGGTCACAGTGACTGCCAATGTTTCCGCAGGAAATCTGATCTCTTCCACCACAGTATCAACACCCCTCATCACCAAGACGGGATCAGACGGTGTGGGCAACATCGGTCAGTCAGACAATGCCTTTGACACAGTGTTCGCTGTGGCCACATCAGCACAGTACGCTGACTTGGCAGAGATGTATGAGTCGGACGATGAATACGAGCCAGGCACTGTCATGATGTTCGGAGGTGACAAGGAAGTCACTGCCACGGACAAGGAAAACACCAACAAGGTCGCTGGAGTGGTATCAACACAACCAGCACACCTAATGAATTCATCGCTTGACGCTGAACACAAAGTGGCACTGGCACTACAGGGCAGGGTTCCCTGCAAGGTAGTGGGCACCGTGTCCAAGGGAGAGATGTTGGTGGCAAGCACCGTACCCGGAGTAGCAACCGGCGGCGGAGATGACCCCGGCACAGGAACGGTCATCGGCAAGTCACTCGGAACCTATGAGTCCGAGGTGGTAGGAACAATAGAGATAGTCGTAGGGAGGTTGTAAGTGGGATTAACTAGGCCCCGGGCACACCAGTTACAGGATGCCGTATTCAAGGAGGCCTGCGTAGCAATATCCACGAGCAACGTCACACTGTCAGGCGGAGCACCCGCAACAGTTGACGGTGTCAGTGTAGCAGTCGCTGACAGGATATTGGTCACAGGACAGAGCTCAGGAGCAGAGAACGGCATATATCGAGTCACGGTGGTAGGCTCTGGATCCAACGGCACATGGGTACGCACGTCAGATGCTGACGCCAATGACATCAAGGCTGGCATGTCAGTCATGGTCACGGAAGGTACCACATACGCTGACACGGTATGGAAACTGACCACGGACGATCCCATAAGCGTGGGAACGACCGCACTCACATTTGAACAATCCAGTGCATACTCATTTGGCACAGTCACTGTGGACGGCACCAGCCTGGTGGCAGATCAGGTCGGAGACACGCTGACCATATCAGCGGGCAACAACATTTCCTACACCAGCGTGACCGGCACGGACACCTTTACCATAGCAGTGGCGGACGCACCAACCTTTACAGGTAACGTCACTGCTGGCAATTTAGTAACCAGTGGCACAGTAACACTTGATAGACTATCATTGAGTTCTAGCCAAACAACAGTTTCGCCGTTACAATTAACAGCATCAAGTCTAAATGACGGAGTAGGTGCTCTAAGAATAGACGGTGCTCAAGCAGACATATTCTTAAATCCAGACACTGCTACACATACCACAGTGACCTTTGCAGTCAATGATGATCAAAGATTGGCCTTTGGTATGGACAGCAACAGTGACTTCTATATCACACGAAGAACTGGCGGCTCCTGGTATGATGACACGCTGGTAATAGATAGAGATAGTGGCGATGTTGCTTTAGGTTACACATTAACAGCAACAGGTAATGTAACAGGCGGTAACCTGATCACATCAGCACTGGTATCAGCGGCAACAGTAACAGCAACTGGCAATATCACAGGCGGTAACCTGATCACATCAGCACTGGTATCAGCGGCAACAGTCACTGCCTCGGGTACAATCACTTATGGAACACTCAACGACGGTACCACGGACCTGACAGCAACTGTTGCAGAACTCAACATACTAGACGGCGTGACAAGCACAGCCAGTGAACTAAACATAATAGATGGCGACACAACTGCCACCAGCACAACGGTAGCAGGCGCAGATAGAGTGGTGCTTAACGATGCAGGCACCATGGTCCAAGTTGCCGTTACGGATCTGGACACATATTTCAGTGCCACCACAAAAACACTGACGAACAAGACACTGACATCGCCTACCATAACATCCGGCACAGTTGCCACTTCACTGGACATGAATGGCACCGAACTGATCCTGGATGCGGATGGTGACACCAGCATAACTGCTGACACAGACGACCAGATTGACTTCAAGATCGGTGGCAATGACAGGATCACTCTTTCAACCGGATTGATCGACATCAAGAATGACGGCACACAATCAGAGATAAGGCTGTATTGCGAAAGCTCAAACGCACACTTCGCAGGCATCCAGGCACCGGCGCATGCTGGATTTTCCGGCAATGTCACGGTCACCCTGCCTGCCGCAACCACCACACTGGTGGGAACCGATACCACGGACACATTGACCAACAAGACACTGACCACTCCCGTGATCAGTTC
>Ga0181565_10003388_pt1 | contig 12206 bp, 12 predicted proteins | sample 101ome_16_FD_129661 | JGI IMG/M metagenome (GOLD analysis project Ga0181565, IMG submission 129661) | Coastal salt marsh microbial communities from the Groves Creek Marsh, Skidaway Island, Georgia - 101401AT metaG (megahit assembly) | ecosystem: Environmental > Aquatic > Marine > Intertidal...
AAATCTAAAAAAAACATCAGATAAGGAAGTGCTAAAATCATTCACCACTTTAAAAAAAGAAAATAATCATGCTTCAGTCGTTACTCCAAGTAGCGTCTTATGTTGTATTATGAACTCAAATACCAACTCTATTGTTTATAATAATGGCTCAGGAGCAAGAGCCTTTCAAAACCAAATAGACGAAATTACCAACATTTGGTCAACGCCCAAAAAAATAGAAAGTACAAAAATTAATAAAACAAGTAAGCCGAACGAGATATTTAACCATCTTATTGCCGCTCAAAATTCATGGGACATAAAAGACTTTCACAAAGCAATCCATCATGCCCAAATGGCAAGATCCATTTCCAGTAGTGATATCCTTCTTCCTCAATTTTTTCTTCAAATATTTATTTCTTTAAGTACCAATGACTTAGCAATGTTAAAAGATTGCTTGAAACACTTCATAGAGATGGAGAAGCTATTTGACGGTATTTTTCAAGATTATTGTAAGCTCTTTATTTTTAGGTTAGAGAGAATTTGCTTTGGCGATTACCAAAAAACTATTTTTAAAAACAACTACGTCACTAATATTTATGAATTTGAAAAAAACATTCCAAAGATTATTTTCAAAAAAGTCACCAGAGAACTCACTTCACCTCGATTAGATATCCAAGATATTATTTTTCTTCATCCATTAAAGAATAATGATACCGGGATCACCTTGTAAGTGATACCACTCTAAATTATCTATGATATCTTCTTTGGGCGTGCTTGTATTCATCAAGTAAAAGTGGCCGTAAGTTAACGCTTTATCAATAGGTACATTATTATTTGAACTGATAAATTCACTAATTCCAACAGTCATTACCGCTGGTGGGTGCCAAGAGATATCAACACTGCCACCATAATATAAAGATGCTCCAACTAATCTATTATCATCTCCTCCAAGAAAGAAATTTTCTCCAATTCGCCCTTCGCCTGAGAATCGCCCATTTTGGCATGCTATATCAATAAGAACTGGGAACCTTTTTTGATCGTCTACTAACTCTAAATCAGAGATTACATACTCATCATTGAAAGATGGCCAAGAAAATCCACTCCCATGGCCAATATAACTAATAAAATCTACTCCATTTTGTAGCTCTGAATTAAAACTATCTCTGTTTGAATTTAAATTATCCTGATCTAAAAATAACGCTGAAGCACTTCTTGACTTTGAAAGAGGGTTAATGATGCTTCTCATATATTCAAAGTCACTTGGGTTAGAACCTTCATTAGAAGAAATCCCAAGAAGACGTTTGATGTTTAAACCCTCACCGAGAACCTTAAATTTTGACAATACATTTGATAATTGTTTTTTGTTTGAAATAGGGAGCCTTGAGATAAATACATCAGGAATCATATCTTCCTCCCCTCCCATTAATCCATATTGATAGTCACTGGGGGTTTGGGAATCAAACTTTGTATCAACATAATAAGTTGGAATGATCTGATCATTGCCGACAAGAATGACATTATCAATTCCATTACTGTTGTAATGCTTATTAATTAATTCTTTTATTGTCTGAGTTTCTACTTTGGTATCAATAAATTCGATTATGCCATTTCGTCCCATCGTTTTCATCCGATCAACATATGAATTGAGTAATTTTCGATATTCAATTTTGCCGATAATTAAAGTTGATCTACTTCTTTTTTTATCATTTAAATAAATTTGGGTATCAAGCTTCTTATAATGTTTAGGAATTTTTATTTGAATACCAGTAGTCAATTCAAATGAGCGTTCATTTTGCTTACCAAGAACGACATTTAAACGTAAAACTTTCTTGCCGCGATAGTCGCCAAAGTCCTCTACCCAAAAATCTTGTTGATTAGAATTGTATATCTTTTCATCAAATTGAAAATCTTCAATTTGCCGACACCGACACTTTTGCCCTTTAAAAAAACTGAGGCGACCGTCTCTGGTAAATTTAACCTTATTTTTCTCAATGATTATATCTTCACCATTTTTATGATGATTCTCGGTAATAAGAAGTACATTTAACATTGGTAGTTCTGGACGACCAATTATTTGTTGATAGTTAACGCCTGGTAATTTCAGCTTAATAAAGTCATCAGTAGTTTTAATTATTTGAGAGCTAAAATTTGATGAATCTAAGTGATAATTAATAACCGTAAAGTTATTATCTGAGCTTTCATCAATTTTAGCATTAGCTCCATAAACTTGAATAAAAAGAACAAAAACTAAAACAAATTTTATTGTGTCCATCCTGGCCCCTGATAAATGTTTCAAGGGATGGATCGGAAAATAGCTTAAATAAAAAATTTATTTTTAATGAAATTAGGCAAAATGCAACATAATTCCCGGGTTGATTTTTTTAAAAAATTTTCGCCTGTTTTTTTTGTGCAGGATTAAGAAGTAAAATCAAACGATCATAAATTGATGACGGCAAAAACCTATTGAGTATTGCCAACACATTCATTGGAAACGGGAAATAAAAAGTTCTTTTCTTTTTTCTTATTGCTGTAATTATTTTATCAGCAGTTCTATCAGCTGATAACATAAAAGGCATTTTAAAATCATCATGATTTGTCATTCTAGTTGATATAAAACCGGGCATAATTGAAGTGACTTTTACTCGATATGGAATCAAGTCGAGTCTTAGACTTTCTAAAAAGCTAATTTGAGCCGCTTTCGAAGCACTATAACTACTCGCCTGTGGCATTCCCCTCAGCCCAGCAAGACTAGCAACGCCAACGATATGGCCATCCATTCTTTGAATCATTTGCGGCAAAATCAGCGAAATCATCGTTGTTGTTCCAAAGAAATTAACCGACATCATTTTGCGATTAATTTTTTCATCATATGAATCTGCAGGGTTAATCCCCCCTAGGCCCGCATTGCATATTAGGATGTCTATTGAATTACTTGAAATTAACTTATTTAAACCTCCATGCGATGAAAAGTCTGTCGACAAGTCGATTTTTAAGACCTCAGATGGTGTCTGAAGCTCACTCTTTAACTGCTCAAGACCGATCTGATCAATATCAATTAGTATCAGTTTTTTACATTTCAACGAGTCAAATTTAATGGCCAATTGACGTCCAATACCATTTGCCGCGCCAGAGATGAGAATAACCTTATTTTCAATATCACTCATTTTCTACCTCATTTGATTTTATCTCTTTAACTTCATCTTTAATGAGTTTTTCCGTATTTAGCTTCGCTGTCATTTGTTTAATAAAATCATTCATTTGACTCTCATTTAATAATAGTTTTTGTTGGATCGCTGGAATAATTACCTTTTTTAAATCATTCAAATAAGTGAGCATCTCATCGCTAATGGCTTCTTTTTTGATTTTTTTATTACTGTCCTGAGAAACATCCATTTGCTCTAATTTTGAATTCATATTCGTTAACATGGTTTTTATTTCAGTTATTTGTTTTTGATTTTGAGATTTTTGCCTCTTGAGCTCATCCTCTAAATTTTTAAGCTGATTTGGAAGCTTGCCACTTAAATATTTATCAATTTGCTCAATCATCTCCATTTTACTTAATCCCTCATTGTAAACCTTGCCATAACTATCTTGGGCAAGAAGTTGAGAGGGAAAAATAATCACAATAAATATTTTCAAAACGATAATCACATTCATTCTCTGTTTTACAACTGCTGCCCAATGGGCTAATTCATAACTATGGGACTATTATACATCATGCCTGCGAGCAAAGAAGAATTTGATCACGTTAAAATTGAAGAAAATGAAAAAAGTGGTCACAGATTAACTCTAAAATCATATGGTTTGCCTTTGATGTTTTGGGGATATTTTCTTATTGTCCTGGCATTAGAATTTGCGATGTATATTTCAATCTCATCGATCATCGCCAAGCTATACCAATCAGAAAATCAATTCGACTTTTTAATTGCCTTACTTTGTGCTTTAACGATGGTTGCCATACCACTATTTGGTTTGATTTTACTTTTCTTTCAAAAAGTTATCATCAAAGAAAATGACAAGCTCATAATTCAATTTAAAGTGTTTGGGTTAATAATTAGAACAAAATCATTTCGCTTTGAAACTGGCACTGATCATTTGGAAGTGACACACCTACTAGAGTCCCCCAATATGGCAAAAATCCAGAAAAATCCGAACACAAGAGCATTTGAAAACCAGGGGCATTACGTGTTGACCTTATGGTCAGAGAATAAGCCTCACTACATTGATCGTCATACAAGAAAATCAGATTTAAAAAAATTAGCTGATCTAATTACGGGTCTAAATTAACAATCTCCATTTCACTAACTTCATCAGAAACCGTTTCACTACACTTAACCTGACATGCAAGTCGCTCTTTCGTAATGTAGTATACATTTCCAAGCAATTTCTTTTCTTCAAAGTTAACGCCTGATAAATTTTTATCACCGGATGAAACTTTCACAATACAGTCACTACAAGTTGCATGTCCACCACATGAAGAACGAATTCTTATACCTCGATCCCGTAAAACGTCGAGTAGCGAGGTGTTAGAACGACTTAGCTCTAGTGTATCACCAGTATTAGTAATCTTGATCTTGATAGACATTATAAAACTCTTTTAATCTCATCGCTTAAGGTGTCAATAATTCTCCCCTTAAGAGGCCTTAACATTAATTTAAGCTCGATATCTATTGATACTTGTTGATCAAAAAATGAAAGTCTAACTTCGAAGCCTTTCCCCTTACCAATAACTTGTGGAGAAGCACCATCAATAAATGAGAAATCAATCTCAACTGGGAATTTAGATTTTGCATGTGAGCTTTTTAAAAACTCCGAAGCTAAGCTAAAACCTTCTTGTGCATTTGCAGCTTTATTGTAGTAAACGTTAGCATCCGTCATTTATACCTTTCCTGTTCAGCCAAACCCACCATTGCCACGGGCACTTGCTGAAAGTTCATCGACGATGACAAACTCAGCACGCTCAAATTGACAAAGAACAGCCTGAGCAATTCTATCACCATGTTTAATCGTTATTGAGTCCGTTCCAAAGTTACCGAGAATAACTTTTACTTCCCCACGGTAGTCCGAATCAATTGTACCTGGAGCATTGGGAACTAATAAATTTGTTTTAAGACTAAGACCTGATCTTGGTCTAATCTGCCATTCAAAACCAACGGGTATTTCTACTGAAATACCCGTTGAAACTAAAGTGCGCTCACCCGGTTGGATAATTAACGTTCCTTCAGGTAAGCAAGCGCGTAAATCAACCCCCGCTGCACCAGACGTCTGATAAGCGGGAGTTTTAAAATCTCGATCATAGTGATCTAAAAATTTTAACTTTACTTGCACTATGCCTTCTTTTTAATCGACTCTACCGCTTTAGCAGACAATTTAACTCTACCCATTCGGTCAATTTCAAGAACGCGAACTTGGATAACATCACCTTCTGAAACGTACTCATTAGGATCATTTACTCGTTCATCTGAAAACTCACTGACGTGAACTAGGCCACTCACTCCTTGAGCAATGTCAACGAAAGCACCATATTCTTTAATTGTAACGACAGTAGCTGTGTAGTCTTTACCAACTTCAGGGCCATTAATTTGTAAGTTAACAACATCCCTACACTCATTAATTACTTTAGAATCAGAACCAAAAAACTTGATTGTTCCATCCTCTTCACACTCAATAGTTACTTCAAAGTTTTCTTGAAGGGCTTTAATGTTTTTCCCACCAGGACCAATTAAAGCGCCAATTTTATCAGGATTAATTTTAAGCGTTTCCATTCTTGGAACACCATCTTTAAACTCTTTACGGTGAGAAGAAATTGTTTTCGCCATCTCTCCTAAAATGTGAAGTCTTCCCTCTTTCGCTTGAGTCAGAGCTTCTTTCATTACGTTTACAGGTAGCCCTGCGATTTTAATATCCATTTGAATTGCATTAATACCGCTAGCAGTGCCGGCAACTTTGAAGTCCATGTCACCAAGGTGATCTTCATCACCAAGAATATCGGAAAGAATTTGATACTTCTCTCCTTCCATGACTAAGCCCATTGCAATACCAGCAACAGGTGACTTCATTGGAACACCTGCGTCCATTAAAGCCATTGAGCCTGAGCAAACAGAACCCATTGAAGAGGAACCATTGGACTCTAAAACTTCACAAGCAACTCTAATTGTATAAGGAAATTCTTCTTGAGAAGGTAGAGCAGCTTTAAGAGCTCTTTCAGCTAAATTCCCATGGCCAAGCTCTCTTCTTGAAGTAGAGAACTTACCTCTCGCTTCACCAACGGAGAATGGAGGAAATGCATAGTGTAGGTAGAATTTATCGTAAGTTTGACCAACAATACGGTCAACCATTTGATCACCCTTTGACCCACCAATGGTAACAGTTGATAAAACTTGAGTCTCACCTCTTGTAAAAAGAGACGAACCATGTGGAGTAACAAGTACGTTTGACTCTGTTTCAATTTGTCTAACTTCATTCACTTTTCTATTACCAATACGATGTTGGCGATCGAGAATATCTGATCTCATCATTTCATAAAGGAGCTCATCAACAGCAGAGTAAGCGTGTTTAGAAAAAGCTGCTCCCTCTTCAAGACCAAACATTTCTGGAGTTTCTTCCATTTTTGCCGCAGCTAGTTTTTCAATTGCTGTTACAGCATTTTTTCTCTCTAATTTATCATCAACAGATAAAGCCTCACGAGCTTGAGCAGAAAATAACTCACGAGTTGAAGACATAAGTTTTTCATTTGGTGCTACTGATTCAAATACTCTCTTCGTTTTACCAACCTCAGACTGCATTTTATCGATCATTGCGCAGTATTCTTTAATTTGCTCATGGCCAAATAGAATAGCCTCTAGCACTTCTTCTTCTGAGTGCTCATTTGCTTCGCCCTCGACCATTAAAATAGCATCTTTTGATGCAGCTACAGCTATTTGAAATTCAGAATTTTCCCATTCATCATGATTTGGGTTAATAACTAACTTACCGTCAATTTTTCCGACTTTACATGTACCTATTGGCCCATCAAAAGGAATGTCAGAAACACTAAGAGCAGCAGATGCGCCAAGTCCAGCTAAAACTTCAGGGTCCCCTTCTGGGCCATAAGATAAAACTGTACAAGAAACGATCGTTTCAAACATATAACCTTTAGGAAATAGAGGTCTTAATGGACGGTCGATTAATCGAGCATTTAACGTTTCAGCAGTAGACGGTTTTGCTTCTCTTTTTAGAAATCCACCTAAAAATTTTCCAGCAGCATAAAATTTTTCAACATACTCAACCATTAATGGGAAGAAATCTTGTCCTGGAGCTGCCGATTTTGCACTACATACGGTAACTAAAACTTGTGTTCCGCCAGATGTGACAAGAACCGAGCCGTCAGCTTGTTTAGCGAGTCTATTGGTTTCAACAGACACCTCTTTTCCACCATAGTTTAGTGAATAGATTTTTTTGTTTTCATTCATTGAATAACTCCTCATGAAATTTATTAGAGAGAACCTTTCTCTCTAAGCTAAAACTTTGAGAGAAGAATATTTAGCAGATAATGCTTAATTTAATTTTTTAAACTAAGTATTATCCCCTAAATTCCTGTCCTCTCAAAAGTAGATTACACTAAATAAAAAAAGGGGGCCATAAAGCCCCCTGAATTAATTAAGATTTTTTTTAATTATTTTCTTAACCCTAGCTTACCAATAAGCTCTACATAAGCTGCTGCGTCTTTTCTCTTTAGGTATTTTTGAAAAGATTTTCTTTGGTTAATTAGCTTTTCAAGACCTCTATAAGAATGCTTATCCTTGTAGTTTCCTGCTGCTGTTTTATGCTTTGCTAAGTGATCAGCAAGATCTTTAATTCGCGCCGTTAATAAGGCGATTTGAACAGCTGCTGAACCAGTATCGTGTTCAGTTTTACCGTAAGTTTTAACGATTTCTTTTTTTTGCTCTACTGATAACATATAAATGCTCCTTTAATTCCCAAACATCCCAGATAGTAATTTTGTCATTACAACCGAGAATGCGGTTCTAGATTTTGGACATGTTTACCTAATAAATTCAGACATGTAAACTTTTAACTTGTCGAGAAGCCTGCTTTCAACTTGGCGAATGCGCTCTCGTGAAACGCCGTATAAGTCCCCGATTTCTTGAAGAGACATGGGAGCTTCGCGCAGCAATCTGTTTTTAAAAATTTCTTTATCACGCGGCTTGAGACTATCCATGAATCCGGCAAGGTGCTTTTTAAGCAAAGCGAGCTCCTGACCTAGTGCAACATTATCTTCGACTGAAAGAGACTTATCATCTGAGATCAGCTCTCCCAAAGTTGTCGAGGTTGACTCATTTCCACTTTTTACCGGGGCATCGATACTTACTTCACCACCGTGATTAAGCCTTTTTTCCATTAACACAACAGATTTCTCTGAAACACCTAGTGATTTAGATATTGCTTTTTGATCGGGAGTAATTCCCATAGAGATTAAGCGGTTTTTCTCTTTCATTAGATTATAAAAGAGTTTTTTTTGCTCATTAGTTGTACCAATTTTAACCATTCTAAAATTGTCTAAGATAAATTTAAGAATATAGGACTTGATCCACCATGAAGCATAGTATGATAACTTAGCGCCCTTCGAATCGTCATACTTAGATACCGCTTTCATCAGACCGATATTACCTTCTTGAATTAAATCCATGACGTTTTGCCAAGTAGAGCGATACTCCATTGCGATTTTAACAACTAGCCTCAAGTTAGAGACAACGAGCTTTTTAGCAACATCAATATCACCTGTTTCTTTCAGGGACTTTATGAGCTCTTGCTCTTGCTCAAAGCTAAGCAAAGGGTACTTGGAAATCTCCTTTAAGTACTGATGAAAGGGATCTTGTGAATCAGTAGGACCTTTGTAGAGAGTTAACTCTCCTCCCAAAATGGTGGCGGGAGTATTTGAGCTATTTTCATTAGAAGGATCAGAAGAAGAATTTTCGTCAAAAAACTCAATATCCTCAATCTCTGTGCTCGCAGATTTATCTGTGGTGTCTTTTTTCTTCTTCTGTTCAGTCATCTTCCTAATATTGGTAACAAATTAACAGGAGTCAAGGGTTTGAAAATTTTAATTTATTGACCGTTTTAAATTCCTAATATAACTCAAAGCAAAATGACCAAAATAAAACTGTATCCGATAGTGGCCATTGAATTCCACATTAGATTTTTGGCTTTCGCTAGTGATATTTTCATAAACTTGACTTGAGATTAAGTCGTAAAAAACGTCTTTGTTTAGAAAGTAGAAGTATTTATGATACGTTTTTTTTGAGGCTTGAACCAAGTGCTCTTTAATCACCTTTTGAAGTACCTTTTCTTTTTTCAAAGACCAATTTGTCGGAAATGAAACTTCTCGGTAAATATAGTCTACTAACTTTTTATCCATAATGAAATCAAAGTGAGTTGTGACTTTTCCAATTGAATTTTTTGATTGATCGATTTCGCCAAAGTCAATTTGAAAATTCAAGCTTCGAATTTCTCCTCGATAGGTGGTATTTGATGGCCGAACAGAAAGTTTTTCTTCAAATAATAAGTGATTCGAAAAGTAAGATATTTTTTCCTCTGACCAAAGCCTGAAATAATGATCAAAGCTTGACATATAAAGGTCGCGGTTATTATCACCTTCTGAGATAGCCAAAATATTAGGTTGATTGTTAAGGGATGATATTAATTGGGAAATGTGCAAGTTAATATCATCATCAGTTGTTAATTCATTCCATTTTTTTAAAGTTGCATTTTCAGGCCTTGGACGCTTTGGGTATTTATTAAAATAGTGACAATAATAAGAGCGCATAGTTGCCAAAAATTCTACTCGATCATTTTTTCTCAAATCAGAGCTTCGACAAATTAAGTTTTCACAAACAACAGTTGGGAAGTCTTTTACACCGCGACCGATTTTTTTTATAATATCACCCATTACATATTCATTTTTTATAAATGGATTTAGTAGACCTAAGTCAGAAGGTTTCCCTCCCCAGCTACAAATTGATCTAAAAGAACTAACTGCTGCATTCAATTGATTTTCAATATATTTTTTCTCATCGTAAAAACTTACGACTAGGGGGTTATAAGGCCCAAGCGGTTTGTTCGTTTCTGGTCTTTCAATAATATTGAAATATAAATTCAAATTGTTTTCGAGCTCTTTTTTTGAAATGATACTTAAATTCTCGCTGCAAAAGTTAGTAACTAAATTATTAGAAAACCTTCGAAATTCCGCTTCTGAAAAATTATTTTTTGAGGCAAGGATTGCGATATTTTTAGAAATGGAGTTTAAAGACGCATATTGAAAACTCGCTAAGTAATTCATTACGTCTGTATTTTTTTGCTGCTCACTTATATATCTAGGCTTATTAACCCACGAACATGAATTAAATAGTTCATCTCCCGTTTTTTCAAAATTAACGAAAGCATCAATATCATTTTCTACATAGTCAGTGAGTTTATATTTACTTTGATCAACAACATTTCCCAAAATTAAGCTCTTTATTTTCTCGAATGCAAAACCGTTTTGCACAAACAGCAAATGAGATAACAAGTATATTTTTCCTATTTTTATTAACTGATTCTTCATTAATTTCATTATCGGCTATCTAACCGATATGATCACATGCGTATGTTTCTAATTTTATTGATGATCATTTTTACCTACGGCGATGCCTATTCTAAGCAAATAGATACAAAATCAATTCAAAATAATAAAGTAAGGCATCAAGAAGAATTAATAAAATTAAATTACATTGAACAATATGAAGAGCTAAAGAAATACTATTTAAACAAACACTCATTGATCACAGGAAAATCAATTCAATTCAAGTCAATAAGTGAGCGCCAAATACTTTTTTTATGGCAAGAGGCAATAGATCAATTCATTGAAAAAAATTACTCAGAATCTTTAGATAAAATTAACTTAATTTTAAAACAAGACAACACTAATATTAAAAATGTTTGTCTTTTAAAAATAACTAATAAACTTTTTTTAAATTTAGTGGATGAAATTGATAATGAATTTGAATATTGCAAAAATATCAGTAAAGAAGAAAATACATTTTCGCTGTTTTATATTGAGGCATTAATTAATCTTAAGCTTAATCGTTCCAAAGAGAAAACGGATCGATATTTCTATGAAAACGCTCAAGATTTTGACAGTGAATTTAAAATAAAAGCATTTTTAAAGCTGGCCATCGTCATCAACCAACATAAAAATATAATTAACCTCCTATCAAACCTACCTCCTAGTGCCTACGAATCGAAGGAAATAAGAGAGCTACTCTCTTTTATTTTTTTTAGACTTGGAGAAAATGACAAGGTTAAACAATATTTAAAAAATATAAATACCATCAATAGTAACAACCTACTAGGAACACTTTTTTTTAAGGACAAAAAATGGGAATTGGCACATGCTCGTTTTCTAGTCGCTTACAAGATTAATCCATTTACTGAGTCAACGATTGACCGACTAATTCCACTCACAGTTAAAACAAAAAGGCTATCCCATGCATTGAAATATTTAACGAACAAAAAATATTTCTTAACTAGCTACAGAAATGATATTGATAAGTTTGAATATGATTTACTTTATATATATCTAAATTTAAAAAACAATAATGATCTAAAAGCATTTAAAAAAATTAGATCTCTCGAGCAAACATTTAAAGAAAATACCCCTGAAGTAATTTTGAGTATGGCAGCATATTTGGCAACCAAAACTGCCACACCTGGAATTTCTGACAAATCTTATCTTCGACAAACTTGCCGAGAAAAAAATATAATGTCATGTTATATCCTCCAAATATATTCAATGTTTGGTGGACTAGATTACTACCTATCTGACTTTGCAGCGAGTAAAGCATCTAAAAATTTAGATATTAACAAACTTAAAAGCGAGGTCATATTTTCTCCAATAAAAGAGCGATCCTTTATCAATCAAAAGTATATTGAAGAGCTTGATAGCCTCTAGCTAAATTTAAGCTTTTTTCGTTTGAACCTCTTTACCATCATAAAAAATAAAGGAAGCAGACTCTTCGATAATTGTGTCAATATAAACTGGTCTCTTCCAGATGTAATAAATATTTTTTAACGTATCAGATGACTGTGCGTAATCTAAGTCTACACCATAATGCTTATGCTTAAGAAGTAACTCTCCCCTATTTTGGTAGTTTGAATCAACAACATCGATAACCGGATTACCAAAATTTGTGAGTTGGGATAGAAGTTTG
>Ga0181565_10003395_pt1 | contig 12197 bp, 14 predicted proteins | sample 101ome_16_FD_129661 | JGI IMG/M metagenome (GOLD analysis project Ga0181565, IMG submission 129661) | Coastal salt marsh microbial communities from the Groves Creek Marsh, Skidaway Island, Georgia - 101401AT metaG (megahit assembly) | ecosystem: Environmental > Aquatic > Marine > Intertidal...
CAGCAGCAGCAGCAGCAGCAGCAGCAGCAGCAGCCGCAGCAGCAGCAGCAGCAGCAGCAGCAGCAGCAGCAGCAGCAGCAGCAGCAGCAGCAGCAGCAGCAGCAGCAGCAGCAGCAGCAGCAGTGGCAGTCGCCTCCGCAGTCGAGGCCACTGCCTGCCACGTCCGCCGCGCCTCCACCCGCTGCCGTCGCTCCGCCTCCCCCTCAGCCGCCGGCGGCTTTGCCCCTCGCGGCAGGCTGGGCCGCCTTTCGGACTGAGGAGGGGAAGACCTATTTCCACCACGCAGCGTCAGGGCGCACGACATGGGACATGCCGGAGCCAGAGGCGGCTCCGGCGCCCCTGCCCCCTCTGTCTCCGCCCCCGCCCGCGGTTGCCGACCTGGCCCAGGCGACTGACGCGATGTAGATGTTGGGGAAATGGCTCGATTCGGCTCGGTTCAAATGTCCAAGACCAACGGCATCTCCACCCGAACCTCCTTAGTCCAGGTCCTCTGGGAAGACGACCTTGCACGGCTGCCGTGCGCGTGCCTGTTCCACCAGTCCCGGGTAGTCGTAGTCATAACCCCCCGCTTCGAGGCGGCGCTTGCGCTTGGCGTCGCGACGCACGGCCTTGGCCACCCGGCGCTGCTCCTCCTCCGGAGTGCGCATCCGGTCGTGGCGCTCCCTGGCAATCTCCTGCCGTGGCAGGACGCGGAACTTGCGGTCAGCGCCGGAAAAGAGCCGCGGGTGTTGCCGCGCGGGGCTGACGACGCGGGCGACGAGGCGCTGTCCGAACATCATGTAGCCGTCCATCGATTCGGCAGCGATGGAGCACACATCGGCGTCCTTGAACTCGAGGAAGGCGTAGCCGCGGCTACCGCCAGTCCGTTTGCTGCGGCTGAGCCGGACCCGTGTCAGCTCCCCGAACTGGGAAAAATAGCCGAGGAGTGCCTCCTCGTAGAAGCCGTGCGGCAGATGGCTGAGACGGTTTAAGAGGTTTCGATGTGGGAAAGAGGCACGCGAGGCAGTGAGGGAGCCGCAGACACGGAACCGGCGGCCGACAGAAGGCCGCCGGCCGCCGGCAGCACGCCTGCCACGAGGCCGGCTCTCCCAGGCGACATGGCGGTTAATATCTCGCACGTAACGAACAACGCGTGTCTTTACTAGTATGAAGACTATTTGAGCGAGCCAAAATTTCGCAACTCGCCCGAGATAGAGCACCCGGGACGCCGCGGTCGAGGTCTCTACTCCGCCCCGCGCCGCCCCCCCCGATGTCGACGGTGCCGCCAGCGCGACGTCGTCGTCGAGCGAGCGCGGGCGTCGGGGCATGGCGATCGACTTCTTCTTCTCAGGCCGAGCGAGTTGGAGGGGCCGTGGGACAGGGGCGTCGCCCTTCGTCGCTGCGACGGGGCGGGCGAAGGAGGGGGGAGGAAGAGAAGGAAGCCAAGGGCCATGCCCTTTCGTCGGCCGCGGGCGGACCGCCCCCCCAAAACGAGCGGCGATCGACGCGTACGAATTCTCTTCTCGGTGGTGCGTGGCTTCGTGCCTCGCCCTGACTACCGCGCGTTCCTCCGTGCGCCCCCTTGCGTAGGGCAGCAGCGGCTGACGGCCGACGTTTCTGCCTGCCATGCTGTCGCTGAGACGTATGGTGGCGTCCGTTGCTGCCGCGTCTGAGGCTAGCTCTTCTGGTTGCGTGCTTACCCCCGCGGTTTGGCGCGGATTGGCCCACAGCGCCGCCGCGGTGGAGGCCAACGCAGCGGCCCATGCCCGCGTCGCTGGCCTACCTGACCTGTCCCAGGCGGGGCTCAAGGAGTTCCTGGACGAGCCGCCGCCGACCGCCGGCGGTAAGATTGTGACCGGAAGATCGTGGCTCGCCGCCGAGCTTAGACTGAAATCCTTTGACGACCTCCACCGGCTCTGGCGAGAGGAAAACAACAGATGAGGGGTGAATGGGGTTGTGCAGCAGGGGGTGTGCGTTATTGCCATGGGCGGGGCCCGTCTTCGACCGCGCCCTCGGCGTCTTTCTATCCATCCAACCATCGCAGGTTCGTTTGCTGGAAGGAGAAGAACCGACTGCTCGCGGTGCGGCATGCACAGGCGGCGCATGGGGACCCCGCGGCGCAGGACCCCGCGCGCCTCCGCAAGGTGCGCCGAACCATGACGCGGATAAAAGGGGTGCTTACGGAGCGGGTCCTGGAGTTCGACGATCCGCAGCAGCGGGCCGCCCTCAAGCGTGTCATCAACGCGGCGGGCTAGACTGGAGTAAGGTAGGACACACCGGCTGGCTCCGGCAGGGGCTGTCGTGCTGGACTCCCTGGCCGATGGCCCCAGCCCCGGCACCGCCCCCCGCCAGCCGTGCCTCCAGCGCCCTGCGCCCCTCGCGTGACGCCTCGGCCTCGGGACCGTGCGGGGGGGGGAGGACGCTTCTCTGTTCTTAGAACAACACCCCCGGCCCGTCTCCCCACGCGGTGCCTGTCAACTCACCAGGCCAACGCCCGCGAGGACTAACCGGGGCCCTGACCCCGAACTTCTTAGAAGGGGAGGGGGCGGAACTCCTCATCGTCCGACCCGCCGAGCATGCGCTGGGCCTCGATGACCGAGGGCACGCAGGCCAGGGCGACCGCGGCGAACGTGGCCTCGAGGCCGACGCCCGAGGTGTAGATGTTGTTGTGCCAGGGGTCTGCCATGTGGGCCTGGAGGCACGCGATGGGGCCCATGCCGCGGTTGAGAGCCTGGGAGACGAAGCCAACGTAGGCGAGCATGGCGAGGCGGCCGTTCTTGATCTCCTTGACGCGCTTCTCGTCGCTGATCTGGCCGGCGGGGTCGATGAAGGGACCAGCAGGGTTGGCCTTCCACGCATTGTAGCGAAGGGCCTCCGCGACTCCGAAGAAGGCCGCCTGGATGGCGATGAGCGTCTTGAGGTCGAAGGAACCCAGGGCGCCCTCAGATGCGCCGACATTGAGCCAGTCGGTGCCCGTGGCCGTGCCGGTGGCCTCGACAAAGAGGACGCCGACGACGGCAGCCATGGCCCACCGACCGTTCTGGCGCTCAGCCTCAGCATAGTAGGGGAGGGACGCCGCGTTGGCGCCGAGCCTGAGGGGGTCGAAGCCATAGTCGCCGGGCATGGAACCGTCGAGGTACTTGGGAGGGGTGGCACCGGGGTACCACATGGGGCGCCCGGCCTTGGCCTGGACGGCGGTGCGCGCCGCGGGGGCGGCGGCCGTGAGGGTCTGTGGAACGGAAGGGGGGGTGGATGGGTCCGGCCGAGGGCGGTGGGGAAAAGGCGCCGCGAGGCGATGACGGCACGAGGCTTGCCCCCTTCGATCTCAAGACCCCGCGCTCCACCGGGGGGGAGCGAATCGCGCCGCGCCGTCGCCATGTGGCTGAGTTGAGAGCCTTGATCTCGTCGGGGCGAAGGATCGTTGGCTCGTGTCCTCAGTCTCAGGTCGTACTGGCGACCAAACCTCGCGCCGTTGCGGAGTTAGCGCTGAGAGAAATCCTTCGGCCCGGCGGTGAGCCTCGAGCTCGGGAAAGTGGCGAGATAACGGCCATGGCGAAGGCGTCGGCAGGGCTGGGCGACGACAATGCGTCACTAGCGCCGCTTACACCGGGCTCGCCTGCATGCGAAGAGCCATTTTGCACACGGTTGATTATGTTACCGATGAGACCGAAGACGGGGGGCGTCGCTGGGGCACGCACCGGCTCGAGTGTTCCCATTCTGCAGGAAGGTGCGCAATGGCTGTTTTCGCCTTCCCGATACCATCCAGCATCAGTCCGCGGATTTCTTTATTCGGCAATCGCCTCAGCGCGAGGTTTTTCTCGCGGCTATCCTCGAGCCAGGACCGCGAGAGCCGGGCCCGTCGCCCTGTGCGCGCGTTGCTGCCAAGGAGGAGCCTCCTACGGCAGAAGCCCCGTCGACTGGGGCAGAATGGTGCAGGACGTGTTTGGGTACCAGCCGCCGCCGCCGCCAAGGGCGTTGCGGCGCGAGCTCATTCGCTGGGTTCAGAGCCTCGACCTAACCCACTCAGTGAAGGATGCCCGCAGGCGAGGCTGTGGGTGTTGCCGCCGGACGCCGCTCGCGCTCGTGACCAGCGGCCTCCTCCTCGCAGCCACCATCATCTACCATCAACCTCCTCCTGCCTTGATCCTCCCGTATCCCGCATTTCTCGTCCCGCAGGGACCTGGCCAATGGGTACCTCGTCGGCGAGATCCTAACGCGTTACTTTCCCGACCAGCTTGACATGCACAGGTTCGACAACGGCCTGTCGATGGCCACACGCGCGAACAACTGGGGCCAGATTCGCCTTTTTTGCCTTAAGCGCGGGACGCCCCTGCCCGACGCCGACGTCGAGGGCACCATGGGGATGAAGCCTGGCGCCGCTGCGGCACTGCTGACGACCCTGTATGAGACGCTCACGCTGCGCAAGCTACCGCCCCTCCCTGAGCCCGCCTTCTTCGAGGCCGAGCTGGAAGAGGCGGCCGATCTCGAGGCAGTGGCCGCCTCGGCCGTCTTCGCCATCGCCGGGACGGGTCGGGGCAGCACGGCAGGGGGGGGAACCAGGGGCCAAGAGGGGGGGGTCGGGCCTGGAACGCCCGCCTCTGGGACCCGCAGGGACGACTCGGCGGCGGCCGAGAAGGCCCGCGAGCGCGAGTCCCGGCGGTCTGCGCGGCGGTCGGCCCGCGAGGCCCACCGCAAGCGGTCGGCGTCGCGGACCGAGGCGGCGTTGCGGCGCCAGGCAAACGACGCGCCCGCGTCGAGCGCCCTGGCGGGGCGGACGGCGCCCATTGCGTCGACGGCGCCAAGGGGGGTGGCTACAAGTGTCGCCTTTGGCACGATCAAGATGGCGCACTTGTCGGCGGGTGAGGGTCCACGGGGCACGGGGAGAGGGGCGGCGAGATAAGGAGGGGCGTTGATTGGACGAATGGCCGCCAGCATCCCCCCCCCCTTCCCTCCCGAGCAAGTCTACCGGTAACGGTGCATCTGGACGGCGTTGTTGCGCTTCCAAGTGGCGCGACGCGAGGGGCGAGCCTTGGTGTAGCGCGATCCGCGCTGGGCGAGTCCGCGGTGCTTCTTCCCGGCGCCCGTGAGCCCTTTAAGCTCGCGGTGCTTGTGGACAGGCCCACAGATCCAGTTGATGGACGCGTCGTTGCGCACGGCGTTGTGGAAGGGGTCCACGAGGATGACCTCAAAGTACTTATAGGTCGAATCTTCGTTTACCCAGTAGCTGTTGAGCACCCGGAGCCCTCCCAGCTTGCGCCCGGCCTTCTCCTCGGCACGTGCACGGATGTTGCGAACAGGCTTGATGCCCGTGACCCCGTGGGTGCCGGGCTTGCCGTACGTGATGCCCTTCGACACCTGCTTCTTGCGGTTGCCACGACGGACGCGGACCCTGTAGACGACGAAGCCCTGCTTGGCCTTGTACCCGAGGCGGTGGGCCTTGTCGGGGCGGCTGGGCTGCGAAAGGCGGGTGAGGCCGGGCAGCTGCCGGTACTCCCAGCACCGCACGCGGAGCAAAAAGCGGAGCACATCGCTCTGCTTCTTGCGCCACAGCTCCTCGACGTACTGCGCGAGAGGTCCGGGAGAGGGGAGGGGTGGGGACGGGCGGCATCAGGGGGGGAGGAAGGGGAGCGACCAAGACGGCGACCACCGGGCTCCAGCCGATGCCAGAAGAAAAGAGTATCATGTTCCGACAACTCAGCGAGTGCGCGAACGAGTTCCTGACAATTCGAGCCGACCGCCTGGTCCAGAGCCGTCGACGCGAGACGCGGAAAGTCGGCGCCGCCTCGAGCGACTCGGTCACGCCCCATCGTAGGCCCACGACAAGCCACGCGCATAACGGCGAGATTGACGTGTCGGCACCATCTAGTTCGAGGCGCCCCGTCCGCGTGACACGGAGGGATGGGGCGAAGGCCGCCGGCGCTCTCCGCGTGGCCGCTGAGAGTCTTTCGAGAGTTACTTGAGGCACGGCGAGACGTTCACGCCTTCCTTCATCCAGTGAAGCAGGCGGGACGCGCGCAGCGAGCCACGCACAGCCGCAGGCGAGGGTGGCCATTACTGTCGGCCGGCAGTGCCACCGACGTGGTTGGCCCGGCCCGCGCTCTCGCCTTGTAAGCGCCCATGTCGGTGACCGCGCGGCTGTTCCAAGCACGATGGCCAACAGGAGGTGCCGAGCGAACAGAAACGGTCGCAACCATCGCAGCCCAACTCCAAAACGGCTGGCGAAGAAAAGAGAAGAACCACGCTCAGCCGGTGATACCCCGCTAGTCATTCAGAGCCAAGGCCACCACGCTGATTGCGTGGGCTCCGCGTCCGGCTCGCCAGGTCAGGCTTCGGTCCGGTTCATCTGGTCGCCAAACCTTCACATCGGCCCCGTCGCACGAGCCTGCCTCCACTTCAGTCACGCCAGTGTGCCAGAATAGATGCCTCCCGCCTCCTTCGCCGCCCTGGGGGTCCTATCGGACGATCTCCTGCGCCGCATTGGCGAGTCGACGGGATCGAGGAACGCAGACGGGCTCATGCCGCATTAGCTCGCAAAGGATCCCCGACGACCTTCCCCGCTTCGCTGCATTGTCCAACAGACGCTGCCGGGTTTTCCTGCCCCACCGAAGTCCAGGCTGCCGTTTTGCCCCCAAGTGCGGAAGGGTGCGACGTCATGGTCGAGGCGCCGTCCGGCACGGGCTGCACGGCAGCGGCAGCGACTCTGGCAGCCCTGCGCTGCGGGGCGTTGACGTTTTCTGTGCCCCGGGTCGAGGTGGTGATGCTCTACCCGTCCCGGGACCTCGCCTCGCGGGCCGCCGCCGAGGTTGAGCGGCTGGTCGGACCCGGCGGTGTCGTGGGCCTCTTTGTCGGGGGCTCGCCTGTCGCCGATGACGTTGCCGCCCTCGCCCCCGGATCGCCGTGTCGCGTCGCCGTTGGGACGCCACGGAGGCTCCGCACACTTCTCACTCGGGGCGCCCTGCGCTCGGGACGCGTGGGTCTCGTCGTCCTCGACGGCGCGGACCGACTCCTCTCCGACCTCCACCTCGACGACACTGTGGCTGTGTTTGACGCCTGTCCTGAGGGCAAGCAGGTCGTACTTCTGTCAACTCCGCTCCCCGCCCCGCTCCGCCGCGATGCTGAGGCGCTAACTGACGCGCCCGTGCGCGTGTGCCTTCCGGGGGCCGCTTCGGTCCCGACCCCAGCGCAGATGGCGGCTGATGGCGCTTCAGACGATGTGACCACACGCCTGGCCCATCTCGGGATGGGGGAGCGACTTCCGATGTCGCGCGGTGGGGGCGACGAGCCCGGAATACCGTCGGGGCGCGGATCGGAGGCACACTCCGTGGAAGAACGCACGCACGCGAGCCCTTCGATGGCTCCCGCATCACCGTCGTTGCTGGAGACTGACAAACGTTTGCCGATGGAGGAGGCCGAGCTGGCGTGGTGGCGGTGGCGCCACGAGTGGTGGCTCTGGCTGCGTGATAGCACCCCATTCGTCGCCGAAAGGCAGTTAGGCGCGGGGGAGGGGACACGGGGGGGCGATTGGAGCTAGCGTCAAATCTCCGGCGGGGCGGTCCCAGACGGACCATGGGACTGCTGAGACGAGAGTCACCTGGGGCTCAGTGTGTGACCACCCCCCGTTGCCCCCCACCCCACCAACTTCACCCCGAGCGTACGAGCTGTCCCCTGCCAGTCATGGTCGCCGCCAAAGTGACGTTCCCCCAGGGCGCCGAGGCTGCCCCCGGCCGTGGAAAGCCCGAGAAGGAGCTCCGGTACAATGCCGACCTCCGCGCCCCCCTTGAGACGTCCACCCAGAAGGCTCCACGAGCCGAGGTCCACGCCATCGAGTTTAAAAAGATCATTAACGGCGAGTGTCGAAGCGGAGGCGCTAGTGATAATCAGAGTACGCGAGGAACCGGTGAATCAGCTGCCGGGCGGAACGGGAAAAGGCGCGCCAATTTTTCTCCGTTCTCACGTAATATGACGTCGCGCTTTTCATCCAAAGTGACGTCTGAAGTCAGATTTATTGTGAGGTGAATAAAGTTGTTCCCATAAAATTCTCCGCGAACCGCCGTGAGGCACGCCCACCCTGGCCTACATTGCCCCCTACAGGCGAGCCTGTCGAGATCAACCCTTCGGCTGGAGACGGCCACCGCGTGATGTCGCTGGACGAGTTCACGGCCTCGTGGAAGCACAACCCCGACTTGCCCGAGTGCCTCGCGTGCGGGAGCGACAAAACCGGCGAGCACCACTTCATCCAGATGTGGTGCCGTGGCAAGAAGAAGTGGGAGAGTGAAACCTTTTGCCACGACTGCCTCACCTTCTCGTGGCGCGCCTATTCCGACCCCGACTTTCGCATGCCCGACGAGATCGAGCGCGACATGTGGATGCAAATGACGTCTGGGGCAGCTCCCGAGGACGTGCAGCCATTCTGAGCGGAGGCGTGAAGCAGCGCTAGGGGACGGGACACTTCGGATGGGGGAGCCGACAGGGGCGACAACGCGAAAAGTTCGAAAGGAACCTGTTGCCGCACCGCTTTTCCCCACCGATTTTACTCACCGTCTCCCGCTGTAGTCACCGTTAAAAGCGCGAGCGACCCCGCTCCCGCCGCTCACCTCGGCGGAAGCTGGCCGCTCGGTTAAGAAGGCAAACGAACCGTCCTCCGGCAGACCGTGGGGAACCGCTGGAAGCGCAGCCCACGGGTCCTCAGGAAGCCGGACGAGCCGAAGCGCATCACCGCTCCCCCCCAACGCGCCCTCGCGGCGCCCATCGTCGAGCGAGAGAAGGAAGGTGGCATCACGCGCGCCCGCCTTGACCTCGCGGAGGACGTCCGCAGTCACTGTGGGCGTCTGAAACTCTTCATCGTGGTAGCTGTTGCAGAGGCGAAGCACTTGGGTGAGCGACAGGTCAGCGAGCATCTCCTTGACCATGTAAATGTCGAGGCGGCTCTTGGGGTTGGTGACAAGGAAAGTCGCGCTCTGCTTGACGTGGCGCAGGGGTTTCACTGGGAGGCCGCGGCGACCGAGCCATGTCTCAAGTTGCGCAAGCCCCTCGACGGCGCGGTGACCAGCGTGGAAGGAGCAGAGCCGCCGGTGGATGAGCATGGCGTTGAAAAGGTCAGCGTCGACATGGGCGACGACACCCTCAATGACACGAGCGAGGAGTGCTGGTGGCATCCGGCTTGCCTCCATCCCCAAGGCTGAACGCTCGAGGGCCGCGGCAATGTCTGCATAGGGCGCCAGGGCCTCAGGCCCGAGGCCGCCAGCCGACCGCTGCGAGGCCGACTTCGCGCGGCCTAGGGCATCCGCCAGGTCCTCCCGGGCTGCGTCGCCCAGGCGATCACATGCGCGACACACAAAGGCCCGCAGCGCCTGCCGGAACTGGATTGTGTGAAGCCGTGAGGGCACGAGTCGCAACAACGTCCCATCAGCTTGCGCCGGTTCGTTGCCACGGCTCGCACTCTTACCCGGCGACGTCGAGCTCCCAAGATGGCGGAGGAAGCCAAAGGCAGCCGATGCTGCACCGCGGGCAGCGTTGAGTATCGGGGGGCGGATTGAGGACCGGGTGTCAGGCGCAGCAGTCGCCTCAACGAGCGCAAGCATTGCAGTGCCCCACACAGCCCAGTATGCAAGTTTCTCTGTGAGGTGCTCCCCTCCAGCATTCCAATCTGCTGCGAGGGCAAAATCTGCAGCCTCCATGACATCCGGGAAGAGAGGTGCTACCTCGTGCGCGAGAGCTCCGGTCACGAGAGCAGCACGGAGCACGACGAGTGCTGATGTTGGCGTGCATGTGTCACCGATAAAGGATCGGTCCGTCTGGAGGAAGCGGACCGTCTCGACAGCCACCGTCTGCTCCGCCGGCCCCCACGAGGGAGGGTGATCGACAACTGCGCCGCGGGAGGCGACAGCGCCCCACGACACCGGAGCACGGCCATCATCTGCCCAAGCATCAATCATCCCAGGACCGGCATGCTCCGAACGGGCTGCAAGCTGGGCCCTGAGGTCAGCGACCTCCTCACGCAGGGCCAGCTCGCTCGCTCTAACTTCATCCCGCTCGGCACGGTAGCGAAGAAAGCGACACTTGGCTTCCTCATGCCTATTGCGCACATCCTCCAGCTCGATACGCTGACGCTCAGCCATCTCCCCAGCCATCGTGGCCTGGGCGTTGGCAGCCACCACTTCAGCGCGGGCCGTGATGGCAGCAGAGTCAGCTGCTTTGATGCGGTCGGCAGCCTCCCGCAGGCTGTCTGCAGCAGCTGCACTGGCAGCCATAGCCTGAGCCTCGCGGGCGGCGGCCTCACCCTGGCTGCGCTCAAGCGCAGCGTCGCGCTCCCGCAATATCTGGCGCAAGGCATCTCGCTGCCCAATGACCTGAGTCAACGTGGCCTTGGTCTCCTGCAGAGCCTGCTCGAGACCGGCCTTATCGCGGAGAAGGTTTTCTGACTGCCGCGCCTCGCGGCGCACATCAATGAAGCGCCGGCGGGCCTGCTGTCCTCGAAAGCGAGACTGGATGCAGACAGCAGCACAGGTCTGGCGCCGTGATGCATCACGGGCAGATCTGAGCTCAGAGAACTCTGCCCGGGCGAGGCATCCACGCCATGCCGCTTGGAAGAGGACAGCAGCGCTGCGAGCACGGCACAGAAAGACCTGGGCAAACCACCGGCGCACGGCGGACTGTATCATAATAGCCGCACGCTCACGACGCAAGTTCTGCGCAAGGCGTCGCCCAGCAGCTCCGCGAACGAGCCGCTGGCAAAGGACAGCCGCCCGGCGGAGGGCAAGGTAGTGCTCGCGCTCAGCCCGTCCCCGCTGGTGAGCTCGGATGCAACGCTGGAGGAGAGAAGCCGCAGCGTCCATCGTCTGGGCACGGGCCCGCTCTGCCCGAGCCATGTCGCCAGCCCGTAGAAAGACCTTGGTCCTGCCGAGCTGCCAGTCAGTGACACCGCAGGCAGTGAGCACAGACCGACAAAGGTCTCCAGCGGGCAAGCCTGAGTGGTGGGCCTGTGGGGCGACATGCCAGAACCGCGCTGCAAACTCCTCGATGTCAATACGTGTGGGAAAGCCAGCACAGGCAATTCGAACGGCCTCGAGGACGCCTCCACATCGAAGCTGCTGAAGAACGCTTGGCGCCTCAAAAAGGTTCTCTTTACACGGAGCGTTGGGTTTGATGCACCTCACGTGGTGAGGCTCTGTGGCGCGCAGGGCTGTCATCAGCTCAGCAAGCTGACGTCGAAAGCGTCCACATACTGTAGGCGCAGGCTGTCCACCGCCAGCGGACAGCCCCAAAGGTGAGACACACGCAAGAGAGAGGACAAAGGTGGACGAGGACGCAGCAAGCAGTTTCTGGTGCGCAGCGACTGCGCTGTCTGTGTTCTTCTCCACGAAGCGCTCGACGGAGTAGGTTACACCACCAGCATAGTGCCGTATGCCAAAGGCGCAAGCATCACGGGGGGGTGCGTAGAATCGGGGCCCGGCAGGGCTCTCGTGGGTGGGCCCATTGCGCTTAGGGCCTCCGGCAGCCTGGATGGCTGCAAGGGCAGCAGGGGAGTGGGCCAGGCGCTCGCGGACATCTTCAGGCTTGGGTGGAGCACGGGCAGCAAGGGCGCAGACCTCATCAAGGCCGTCCATGAGCCCGTCGCTGCCCTCGAGCAGATCGAGGACGTCCTGGTTGTCCACGAAGTCAACGTACGACCAATCGATGCCCTCACGGACGTACTCGGCTTGCTCGTCCTTGAAGACGTGTGCATTAAAGTGCTGCTGCAGTTTCTCGTTAGCGAGGTTGATGCAGAGCTGCTCAAGGTCATTGCGGGCAAATTGTTCAAAGCCGTAGATGTCGAGGATGCCAATGGAAGACTCGGCTCGCGGGTCCTGGCCGATGGACGAGTTGATCCGTTGCACGAGCCAGTCGAAGAGTGACTGGTAGAGGTGCTTGCTGAGAGCATCGCGAGAGGCCGCAGCCTCGGCGGGGCTGAGAGGGCTGCGGATCACCTCCCCAGCGAAGTTGCGCACGCGAGTGGTGAGGCAAGATGCCAGGCCATCGTCGCCGTCGACAGGGATGCCGAGGAGCCGAGCCGCGTGGCCCAAGGCAATGACCGATGCCTCAGTGACGGCACTGCCGTCTTCTCCATCGACGTCGACGGCAGAAAAGTCGACATCGCTAAGGTGCAGGATGGCAGCGACGACGGAAAATGAGGCGTCTCGCTCATCCTCGGGGATGCCGACGTCTGCCATTCGGCGGCG
>Ga0181565_10003405_pt1 | contig 12183 bp, 10 predicted proteins | sample 101ome_16_FD_129661 | JGI IMG/M metagenome (GOLD analysis project Ga0181565, IMG submission 129661) | Coastal salt marsh microbial communities from the Groves Creek Marsh, Skidaway Island, Georgia - 101401AT metaG (megahit assembly) | ecosystem: Environmental > Aquatic > Marine > Intertidal...
AACGATGACGATTCCGTACATGGTATTCTGATTCAATCACCGCTACCCTCGCACATGGATGAAGAGGGGATAACAGACCTTATTTCTGCAGCAAAGGATGTTGATGGCTTTCATCCAACCAACCTCGGTAGGCTTGTTCAAGGTCGCCTTGATGGTATGATTCCGTGCACCCCTCATGGCGTCATCCGAATGTTGGAATGGGCCGGAATTGAATTGAAAGGCAAGAAAGCAGTTGTTATCGGTCGTTCGAGGATTGTAGGTATGCCCCTATCACTTCTTTTTGCTGCACGAGGCATTGATGCAACAGTCACGATTGCACATTCGAAAACTGGTGATTTACCACAGGTCTGCCAAGGAGCCGATGTCCTTGTTGCTGCTGTCGGGATTCCTGAATTGGTTGAATCTCATTGGGTGAAACCAGGAGCAGTCGTCGTTGATGTTGGAATCAACAGGGTTGATGACGAATCTAGAGAACGAGGCTGGAGACTAGCTGGTGATGTCTCAACAGATGTTGAAGATCTTGCTTCATGGTTATCACCAGTCCCCGGTGGTGTCGGTCCTATGACAATTGCTATGCTCATGGAGAACACAGTTCGCTCAGCCGAACTCATCGCCGTGAACACATAGAATCATAATTCATCGAAGGTATGCACTACCTAATGGCAAGTGACCCCAAGGCACCGCAACTCGCAGCAGTAGCGAGAATTTTGCTTGGTCTCAACATTGGGTTTCTCATTGTCAACACACAATTAGACCTTCTCAATATCGATTTTTTCCTACCCGTGTCTTATATCTTTGTGGCGTTTATTCTGCTCTTGCTCTACATTAATTACTGGGCATCAAAAGAAAATCCAGTTCCTGAACTCATTCAACAGCATTCGAGTAATGAACTCGATGGAGCATACAGGGGCGGCGATACATTGTTCGAATCCACTTCAACACTGCAGGACCAGTATGGATTTGAGGTGTCGACGCAAAGTTCACAACAAACAAGCAATACAATAGTACAATCTATACTTCGTCAACCCTCAGAACCAAACCAAGAATCAGTACAATCAGCGATAGATGCTCTCTCAATTCAATCGGCTGATAAACCCGAAGAGCAATATGCCGAACCCAGCAATGCAACGCAGCAATCCATGGCGTATAGCCGACGAGATGCATCTCCTACTGATAGCCAAACAGGAAAAACGGTCGAGCGAATGATTCAACCTCAAGTCGCATTACCTGGTAAAGAGCAGATTGCGAACATCGAGGAGATTCCAGGATTATCAAATACACGTGAATTCGTTTCAAATGGAATATCATCGATACCCTTGCCAAATATAGATGTCGAAGAAGAGAAGTCTTCGCCACCATTGATTCTGGAATTACCAGAACTTGATTCGGATTTGCCAATTGAACCAATCGTCGTTGATATGACATTACCAGACCTTGACGACCTCCCTTCAATCGATGATATTATGCTCGATGAAAGCCAATTGAGTGAAAACTTTGACCTTGATGATATCTTTGTTGATGACTTGAATTCAAAAAAGAGCGAGCATTTGCCCTCGGATATACAACTTCCTTCGCTTGATGATTTAGATTTTTAACAACATTCTTAGACATTGCACATTAGGGTGATTTATGGAATGGTCTTCACTCTTTGACCTCCATTCGCATACCAACAATAGTGATGGTGAGCATTCTCCAATGGATGTCGCCACGTTGATGCACAGTTCAGGCGTCAAATTTTGGTCGCTAACAGACCATGATACGATTGAGGGCTGGCAACATGCACATGATGCGGCACATCGATTAGGATTGACATTCATTCCAGGAATTGAAATCACTTGTGATGTGGGTCTACCTGCAGATGAAGAAGAGATGATGAGGCTTGGCAAAGAACGTACATCGTCTTCGTGGCATCTTCTTTCCTACTTCCCTCCCTCAATCCTCCAAGATAAAAAGCGATTAGAGGAGCTCAACAATTGGCTTGGCCCTCTTCAAACCGGGCGTCTTCCAAGAATGGTTTCAATGATCGAGAAACTTGGTGAATTGAAGATTCACATCGAACTCGAAGATGTGACTCGCAGAGCTAAAGGGTCCTTGGGTAGACCACACCTTGCCCAAGCGATGGTTGATGCAGGTTATGTTGTATCTTCAAGAGAAGCCTTTGACAAGTATATCGGTGATGGTGGAATTGCGTTTGTTCAGCGTGAGGAGCCACCTCTAAGAGAAGCCATAGAATTCGTTCATCGTTGCGGAGGCATCGTTTCTCTTGCTCATCCCCTGTACTACGGGGTATCAGTCCCAAAATTGATGGAATATCTCCATGATTTGGGCTGTGACGCGGTAGAGGTGTTCCATCGAAGTCATGACGATGCTTACAGAGTCGAACTATTTGCCGAAGCAAAGAAATGGGGTTTGGGCGTTACAGTTGGTTCGGATTTTCATGGGCTTAGTTTTGGCCATCATCCTGGAAATATGGTTGTTACGAAAGATTTCATGCCTCAACTTTTTTTGAACCTTTGATGACTGTCTCAAGATTGATTGTGATTTCAAAAAAGATGATGATTGGCATCGCAACAAGAAATAGTGAAAGCGGGTCAGGTGGTGAAAGAAACGCACCGAGGACAAATGCTCCAAACCATATATGTCTTCTTAATTGTTTTAATGTCTGTAAATCAACGAATTCGTATCTCAACATTGCACGAGTAAATAATGGCGTCTGAAATCCAATCATCGATGCAACAACTAAATTGACGAGAAATCCCACATAAGATTGTAATTTCCACTCTGTCGATAAACCAATGCCTTGAGCGTCTTGGGTCAAGTAATCGAGTAACATGGGTACAAGAATAGTCCAAGAATAAAGGAACCCGAGTGCGGCAAGAAAAACACTCAAGAATATTGCCGGAAGAAATCCACTAAAATTCGATGGAATGTTAAGATGAATATTTTCTAATTTTTTCTTGACAACTTCATGATGCCGTCCATGCTGAATAAGTTCAAACAATGCAAAGAGGGTGATGAAGAATATTCCGACATTTGCACTAACTCGCACCTGCAGGACAATCAATTCAATTGGTGTGGTAACCAAAATGTTTACACCTTCTGGTAATCTTTTCTCATCGATAAGCCAAGCGATGATTTCCTTTGTCATCGGGAAAGCCACAATAAAGCCAAAAAGAAAGAAAAACAAGTACCACTTCCACTTTCTCAACAAATATTCTCGAAGAGGTTGCATCAACGCCGTCACCGGTGACGATTCAAATTGTATTGCGAGAGACTTCGTTGACATGACATTAAGCCTCCTCATCATTCTGTGCCTTTGTCCAAACGTGTGATGGTGTGGGGTCAACCCAAGGACGACCTTCTCGTTGCAATCGATATATTCTGAACACCACGAATGCAGTCATCCAAACAGAAAGGAGCGATAGAAGAACAGCTTGATTCATAACATCGACATGATAATCGTTGGAAATGTGTATGTTAAGAACTTTAGAAGAATTCGATTGAATTGAAGCATGGAACAATACAAAATAATACTCATCTGGGGTTGTTGTCGTGAATTGATATGTTTCTTCGGGTCCGAGGACAATCACCTCAGATGTTTGATTGATAATGTTCCAATCTATCTCACCTTCAATCATAGCTACTTCTGCAGATTCGACCTCCATCATTGAAATTTCTATGAATCGATCATGGTCGAAATTTGTAATCCTTGTCGTAATCATTTCACCAGATGCAATAGGTTGGAGGATGTCGAATTTTGAATCACCCTCGGCAATTCTGTGGGTTGGCATCTCCTCAAATCGCTCATCTTGGTACTGAACTGACCCAAAAATCATGCTTAGTAAGATGAGGGCAAGAATGCCCTCAACCAAGATATGCATTCGAATTTTTTCGGTTGTAAGACCTTTGAATGCAGAACCGTAATCGTTACGAATTCTTGGTTGAAGGTGATGAATGAATAAAGCCCCTATCACCCCTACAAGTACACCTAATGGTATGTCAATAAACCAGTGAATGCCGAGATAAAGAATTGAAAAACCAAACAAGATTGTATTGAAAAGGACAAAGAGATGGTATTTGTAATGCCGCCATTCCTTCAGGCTGATCCCAGCATGTCGTACATGTAGGTAGTTGAGCATCAGCATGCCTGTTGGAATAGCAATGTGCAAACTTGGGACAGCGTTGTCGAGTGGGTCATGAAGTGCATAAAATGTGGAGTATGTGCCGTCTTGGTAAAGCAGTGCGTCCATACCACCAATCCATGATGATGTGACTTCAACGTTAAAAAATAGATAATAAGGAACAGCAAGAGCGTAAATAAATAGATAATTCATCGTTACTTTATCGGTCATATCTCGGTCACCCGCATATGCAAAGTATACGGTCGTCACATAAATCAAAAATAAATAAATGAAGAGATAATGAAAATTGAGGATTTCTGTTAAGGTATTGTTTGAAAAGAAGTTTTGGATGTGGAGTGTAAATTCCCCTTCAATTGAATAGACCCAGTCAGTCCAATGGCCAGTTCGTTGTTTCACTGGTTCATTTAAACGGTCAGTTATGGCTTTCCATCGAATGATCACCACATATCCTAATGTGTGAAGATAATACCTCTTCTCCATGAATTCCTTTCCAAAATTTCGTATTGGCACAACAAAAGACTTCTGATGACGTGTGAATAACCAACAAATCACAGGTGTGAAGATGACGATGAGTCCCATCATCACTTCGTAAGGGTCCATGAATTGCCTACGCTATTCTCAATTTAGTGATTACCTATCATTCATCTATTCAGACAAAGATTCTATGCAAATACTCAATTGTGCGTCTTTCATAGCATAAGTCACTGGAGGGTATGAATTTGTATATTCAGCATCCTGAAAACACCATTGGAGCCCTCCGCCATGGCATTGAGTTGTTTGATGGGATTGAACTTGATGTCCGATTAACCGTTGATGATGGCCTTGTTCTTCATCATGATAGAGAGCTCATGGCTTCGAAAAAATATCATGACCCAAAGAAAAAATACGTTGAGGAATACAGTCTTGATGAATTAACAAGCATGGGATTTGCATCATTTGAACAACTGATGAACGACCCTGTCATTCATCACCAATGGAAGAATGAAAACAAAATGGTGTGTATTGAAATTAAACGTCCTCATCCTCGGGCTCCAAATGGAGGAGGATACAATGGAAAACAACAACACATTGCATATGTTTCTGATTGCATTCAAAAGATTGACAAAATGCTTGATGATTTCCAAATCCCAAATGCATCAGTCATGTATTACTCATTTCATAAGCACATGAAACAATCGATTCAACTTTCCTCCACATCGAGACGTTGGGCCTCTTTGATTCCATACATTGTGCCTTATGGCTCAAGGAGATTTCAACGAATCAAAGCCTTTCCAACGTATTTCACGACTTCATTCTCTCGACTTTTACGACATCATCAAGCCCAGGGGGCGTCGATTCTTCCTTGTGCAATCGAATATCTAAAACCTTCAACAAATTGGATTCCAATGGGTCGAAAAGTTGGGCTCAAAGGAGCATCGTTGCAACGATTGAATCGCATCCGTCAAGGCATGCCAATGTATGTTTGGCCCGTCAAACCTATCCATGAATCATCGGTGATTTCTGCAGGTTTGAGTGCATTGACGGATATGTCAGACCCAACTGAGACTTGGTTGCCAAGCAATGATGTTCGTTGGTTGAACCCAGCAACTCAACCTTTGCTCGATGAGGAGCAACGACATCTAAAAAATTCCACATTTGAACATCATGAATTGGTCCTTAGTGATTTGAAAGAAAATGTTCCGACATGGTCTCAATCAGATGAATCTCGAAAAGTAAATCTCATCAATGAATGGTGCTCAAAATGGGGCGTTTCATCACGATACAAAACTGAGGCTTTGCAGAGTATGGAACACGATGTGCCGTTCTTTGCACCTCGGCTGATAGGTCACCGCGGGGCTGGTAAAACAAGTCGACCAATTATTGATTGATGTGCCGGAGAGATTGGCCCTCTGCGATATATTTTGGTCTGTAAATTGGAACGCCTTTTCCTTCTCTCATCACTTCTCGTTCATCAAATATCTGAGCGCCAATGCCAGCAACTCTGGCCCATCCAAAGAAGGTGGTGTAGTATGTGGGATCGGTGAATCCAACATGGTGGAGTAATGCACCGCTTGCGATATCGACATTAGCGTTTGGATTCGAAATCTTCGGATTTTCTGACAACACTCTTGGAGCGACTTCACGTAGTGTTCGAATAATTTTGAAGTTTTCATCATCTGGGCAGATTTGCTCACCTAAGGCAAATTGAACAGTTGCCCTTGGGTCTTCTGCACGTAGAACCGCATGCCCAAATCCGAAAACAGGTCTCTTTGCGGCCAGTTCGTTTCGAACAAATTCTTCTACTTTTGCGGGGTCATCTGTTCCAACACTCAAAACAAATTCGAGACAGGATTGATTTGCACGACCATGTAGCGGACCTGAAAGTGCATTCATTGCCCCAGCCATTGAAGAATAGACATTTGCATGGCCTGATGCAATTGCTTTTCCAGTAAATGTCGAGAGATTTCCTCCGCCATGGTCCATGTGAAGAACCAGATATGTTGCTACAATTTGCTCCATTTTTGATTTGTCGACATTGTCAAGTTCGAGTGTGTTGACAAATCGTTTTACCATCGATAGAGATGTGTCATCAGTTGGTATTCCATGGCTCCTTCCTTCCCTGTATCGAAAAAGGAGACCCATGACTCGTGGCATTTTCGCTATGAGGTTGAGTGCATCGTCTTTCCAGTTACCAGTGAGGCAGGTCATACCCAAAACATGAATGCCAATGCTCAACCAATCCATAGGGTGTCCATCCTTTGGAAGTGTTTTGAACACATCTTCAATTTCTTGTGGTACGTCTCCACGTGATTGTAAATCGGATACAAATGCAGCACGTTGCTCTTCGTTTGGTAATTCCTTGTTAAAGAGGAGGTAGACGATATCTTCAGGTTGGTGTTGTGCAAGCTCTGCAATCGGATATCCACAGTAGTGAACGCCCTCAGTTGGTGTCACGAAAGAAGTAAAGCAGGTGCCGACGGGAATTCCTCGTAGACCAGTGTTCAAATGTGATGAAGTGACTTGGAATATACCTTCATCCCCAGACATTTGAACCCCTCGACCCCTCCGATTCCATAGTTCCGTATAAATGCCCTACCCAAAATACATCAACTCAATAATTCGGTGTTGCTATCAACACCTTAGAAGCAATATGATTACTCAAATTTGAACCCTTTTGATGCCTCTCTGTCAGCAAGGACATGCATTCGTATGGTTTTGCCGTCGATGATGATGGCATCTTCCGCATCAATGCCAGGACACGACCCTTTGGTGTCCTCCCACTGACGCTGACTTCTCAAATTTTCAGCCCACCAAGGGAATGCCTTGCATTGCTGTGGCCGTACTTCATAGATTGAGCATTGCTTTTGATCGTTCAAGAAGACACAAACCCCTGTCCTTTGATTGCTCTTGAGTACGGTTCGGCCATTCATACTCGCAGTGCAATGGGTCTCAAGAAAAATATCAAAAGATAACTCAAAGTGATTCGCTATTCGTTGAGCATCATTTTCTGTGAGAAAAACCACACCACCTGGTTGATCACAACACTTACCGCAATGTGCCTGGCACTTGAAGTGCACACCCTCTGACCACCATGCAGTCATTCTTCTTCTCCCAATTCTGTTGGTTGTAAAATGGTCTTTTTCTTCAAGGTTGAAAGATGTACTTTATCTTTTGAATTCATTTGAGGTGATTGTTGAAGTTCGTCGACACCAACTTCATGTTCATCAATAAACCACTCACCTTCTGGTTCGAAGGAATCAAGTTGACCAAGAAGCGGTGAAGTTTCATGTATTGATTGTAATTGCTCATCAATGACTTGCAACTCGTCAGCAATTCGAATCAACTCTTCAATATCAGCATCTTGAATTCTTGAATTTAGTTCTTCCATTGAAGATCCAATCTTAGAAAGCATAGCATCATCATACATCGCATTACTTCGTTGACCAAATGCTTCCTCGATTCTGTCATCAATATCAACAAGAATATCTGCAGTAGTAAAAATATCTTCAGAATTCTCAAACTTATCTTTTGAAACAATGAATTTGTCTTCTTCCTTGACATTCATGAGACTAGGAAGAGTTGGAATGATTTTTTGAATCAGTGACGATGTATCATCTTGTATTTTCTCCAGAGGTACTTCTTTCGATACGATATCCTCAAACTTTGGTGGTTCATAGTCATCTTCACCTAAGTTCTGTAGTTCGGTATACAATTCAACACCACCAACATCAATATCAGTGTGTACGATATCGATGGCTTTTGAAATGATTTGGTTTGAAATTTCGGGGATGTCCTTCTCAAATTGAGGTTGAATACCTTCAGATATTTTGGTCGGTTGCTTTTGCAAATGAACAAATTCCTCTAACATATTTCGAATGCTTCTCCAAGATTTTTGAGATGAATGAACTAAGTCAACGAGATCCTCTTCCTCGATGATGATGTTTCGTTGTTGAGCATACCATCTTCCGAATTGCATCAAGGTAGAGGTCGAAGGTGTTGGGATGAATGGTTCAATACCATCGAGGAGAAATCGTCTCATTTTTGAGCTTGGTAAATCTTGGATGGTTTGTTTTGATGAAGAGATAATTTGGATGGATGACTGTAATGCATATTCAAACCATTCTCCCATGTTGATTTTCCAGATTTCGTGGTGAGCAAATTGTTCTATGTCGTCGACGATGAGTGTTGAGCATCCATGCAACGCATCTTGAATTGGTGTATGTGATACGTGTTCAAGGTCAAGTGCATTGAACCATAAAACATGGCCTTCTTGCCGACGCAACATTGCTTGACCAGTTGCTCGCAGAAGAAATGTCGTACCAGATTGTTCTCCACCAACAATCGTGAGTGGATTGACCATCTCAGAGGGTGAATCGATAACCCCTTCAATCAATCGAGTTGCTTTTTCATTTTCCTTCGATGTAAACCATTGTCGAAATGAATGATTTTCGCTCCATTGAAGTTTTCTCGGCCATTTAAACTGCTTGACTTCACCTTGGAATTCAGGCCCTTGGGTAAAATCGATAGAACGAAGTTTTTCTGTAGCTGTCGACCTTTGTTCGTTGAGCACCTCCATCCAAAGTGGGGTGCCGAATTGGTCTTGTCCGACAACATTATTCGACAATTCCAATCCATCACCACCTATCGCATGTAATCGCCTCTTTCTCATGTCATTCAGCCGTTGAGAGATGAGATTTGCCTCATTGTCTTGGTTGCTCTGGCGGAGGAATGGATTGTCATATTCTTCTCCTCCAGTCAAAGGTTTTGAAATTGTATCATATGTTGGCCGTTGTGCAACACCTTGGCGATGAAATAACGATGGTCGAGGTGATGCATTGACGGTCTTGCCAAGCAAGGCGTTTAATTTAGACAAAGGTTGCTTTCTATCGTTCTTCGTGTCGCTGACCTCATTAAATTTCAAATTTTTAAATTCCGAATCTTTCAATAAATTTTTTGCAGAAGCAATTGAATCCAGGAGTCTGTGACCACGAGATGTCATGATGACTTGCCTCCAAATTTGTTCAATTTATTTCCTCGTTCGTCGTAGAGCGTATGCCGCATCGATTGATTTTTCTTGATTGATGCTTCCCATTTTTTCGAAATTTCATCGATTGACTTTGGTTCATGTGCATATGTAGCAGTATTTCGAGTTTGGATGTTTTTTTCATGAAGCGAATTTACCTCCGTTGAGTCTTGAAAACTCGATGGAGATTCAAAAGCGAGTTTCCGTGGGCTTCGTGGCCCGGGTAATGATGCTTCTTCGATGAAATTTGAGTTGTTAAGGCCGTCTTTAATCCCTCTCAGTTCGAGAGGGATTTTTGGCATGACATCCTCGTTGATTTTATCTTGAAATTCTGCGGCATTTTCAATGGATGATGTAGGCAACTTGTGCGGTTTCTTGATACTTGGAAGCGCAACATTCTCGATGTACTCCCTTCTTTGGCCAAGTTCCTTTGGGGTAATCTTTGATACTGATGTCGGTGGTAATGTTGGCTGTGGTTTTCGCATCGCTTGCTTTTGAACACGTCGGATTTTTGGTTCTTTTTGAACCTTCATTGGTTTGGTTTTCGTTGTTCGTCGTTGCCAATCCGTGTGTAGTTGTTCATCTGAAAACACCTTGGACTCAGATACAAATTTTCCTTGAACGATGTCAGTTTGCATCATGTAGGGTTTCCAATCCTTTGCATCGAGCGATGCATCTTGATGAGCATGATGACTTGTTGAAGAGGGATTGGAAAACGAAGCGAGCGCACCACGAAGTGATTGTGCTACTTCTGCCCGTTGAACATCGGAGATTTGGGAACTCCCACCTTCAAACTCTTTGGTTTTTTCAAGAGAGGGCATACTATCGGATTGAGCCATAAACTCAAGTTGTGCTTCAAACCAATGTTCAGCTTCAACATCATAATCTTCAAAGACACCTTCGATAGGAATGCCATCTGGTTCTTCCGACCAAGAGCGTAAGGTAATTGCATCAATTGATGCGGCCACTTGCTGAAGTTTTGCTGTGGTTTTTTGATCGAGAAGGTCTATGTCAAAACTGACAAAAAATAAATGTCGAGATTCCATACAATAGTCCGAAATGTTCCGCAAGACATCAAGGGCAAGCAATTCACCTTGAACCATAGAGAGGAGTTCAAATTCTTGGAGAAAAACACAACCGAATTGAACGCCAAAGAATTTTTCTTCGATTTTTTCAAGGAGTTGTCCAACATCTTGATGCTCTTTTGAAGAGTACAGAATGTGTTCAAATGGTGATGTAGATTGTTGACGATTTAATATTTCTACAACTTGAAATCCGTAGGATTGTAAGTGGAGGAGGACTGGTGCAAAGGTGTGTTGGACTTGAGTGGGAAAACTATACGAGCGACCACGTTCGAGGTGAACATTTGTATCATACATTCGATTTGCTTGACGTTTTTGAGCGAATTCTAGACCCGCAAATTCCTCTTCCAAATCAGTTGAATCAAATTTCATGTGGTGGGTTTGATACCTCACACTTTTCCACCAGTGGTCGTTGATATTCTCTTGATTTGATTCGACATCAAAATGTAGTACGCTGTTTGGAAATGCATCCAATGTCTCATAGATGAGTGCAACATTTGCTTCGTGTAGAGAAATTTTACAATCCATTTCTTTCGAGCGTTGTTCGAGAAATTCAAAAGCATCCAAAGAAAACATTGATTCTTCACGATGTACTATGGCCATGTGCGGTTCGCCATTTTTGAAGTAAACCGCTCCTTCGTAAGCATGTTCTTTGTTTGATTGATGTGAGAAATGAACGACAGCCGAGATATTGTCACGAATAATTTCTTGGCCTAGAGACCTAAAAACGTCGAGACCGCCCTTCCTGGTCTCAAGAAGGTCTCCTCTTGGTAAATTGACCAAATACTCACCCGTTAACATGACAGTGTTCAACTTCCTTCTTGAAGAGTGTGTTTGATGTCATTGAATAGGAACTATTTCAAGGGGCAATTCTGTCAGCGAATTCGTGGAATTCATTGCCCAACCTCTCTCAGTTGAGGAGCAAAATTTCTTCGAACAAGGACGACATTTGTTTAATCAAGGAAAATATTGGCATGCTCACGAATCATGGGAAGACCTATGGAACATGTTGAAAAATCGGCAAGCATCTAAGGAGGAAATCCTCCTCATTCAAGGTTTAATTCAGACAGCAGCACTCCTTTTTCATTACGAAAAGGGAAACTTAATCGGTGTTCAAAAACAATGGCAGAAACTTGAGCCTAAATTAATTGGTTGGTCTGAGGCGTGGGGAATTGATATCAACAAACATCTACATACCATCAAAACTTTTGCCCAACATAACGGCACTGCATTATCTCTACCAGAGCATGTGCAAATTTGATATGAAGGCGATAGTGATGGATGAATCATCGATTTTCACTCCTGTTGTTCATTCATCTATCTCAAAAAAACACGGCGTTCACAAGGACCTACCACTCGATATGATTCCGTTTCTAGAAACTCCAATTGGGGTACAAGAATACCAGAATACAATTCGAAAATTCATAACAATCTCAATAATTCCTGTTGTTATTCT
>Ga0181565_10003412_pt1 | contig 12179 bp, 10 predicted proteins | sample 101ome_16_FD_129661 | JGI IMG/M metagenome (GOLD analysis project Ga0181565, IMG submission 129661) | Coastal salt marsh microbial communities from the Groves Creek Marsh, Skidaway Island, Georgia - 101401AT metaG (megahit assembly) | ecosystem: Environmental > Aquatic > Marine > Intertidal...
GTCTCGATGGCGAGGGTTGTCCGGGCTTCTGCACGTCCCGAGGTCTGAACCGTATCGCTGGCGACCAAACTATCGCCGTCCAAAATCTCGACGCTGACCTCCCCGTCAACGTGTTCGGAAAGAAACACTTTGTAATGGAGGCTCTGCTTATCAACCTCGTAGGCATACGAAGTGGACTCAATCGATACGGTGGGCAATGGCTCGAGCCAAACAGACTGCCAAATGCCCGTCACGCCATCGTAGTCGATAGGCCAACGCGTCGTACCGGCTTGCTTGCCACGGGGCTGCGTCCATGACAGCGAGTCTTCAACCCGAATGGTTATGTGATTTCGTCCCGGCTGCAACGCGTGCTGTATATCAAAGCCAAATGCAGCGTAACCGCCTCGGTGTTGACCGACCTCTAGCCCATTAACGAACACACGGGTGTGGAAATCACTCGCCCCAATTCGAAGGACGATGCGCCCACCCCAAGCCTCGGGGTTGGCAATCTCTCGTTGGTACCAAACCACACGAGCACCCTCAGACTCGGCCATACCACTGGCAACAGATTCCATGGAAAACGGCACGATAATCGTTCCGGCATTGTCCCATGCTGCCTTAAACCAGTGGTCCGCAAGTCCTCGATTATCTTCATCGACTCTGAACGACCAACGCCCGTTAAGGCTCTGCCAATCGTCGCGGGCGAGAATGGGACGCGGGTATTCCGGTCGCGGCAAGCAAGCCTCACTCGAGTCACTGGTTGGCGGTGTTTTATCTACCCTGGGGGACATGTCGTTGTTATCTTTTTCGTTATCTTTTTAATTACAGATGGCGCAGAGCCACACCATAGCCGCTTATCGTTTTTTTCGCATTGAGTTGTGTTTCAAATGATCCCTTAGGTAATCTCATCTCGTTAATCACCACTCTGGTTCTCGATGACCGGAGACGCATAAGAAGACTGTTATGACTGAACTAAAACCCATTTCTTCCCTGATGGCATCCTGCCTAGGTGCAGTGATCCTAACCGTAAGCTCGCTTTCATCGGCCGCGGAACCGGCGCCTGTGCTCGATGCCATGGATGTGTTTGACCTGGAGTGGGCCTCTGACCCGCAGGTGGCACCCGATGGCAAGTCCGTCATCTATGTCCGTCGATCGTTCGACGTCATGAGTGATGCGGCCAAAGCCACCCTTTGGCAGGTTGCTGCTGACGGTACTGACCACCGCCCACTGAACAGCAACTCACACCGAAGCACCTCCCCGCGCTGGTCTCCCGACGGAGACAGGGTCGCCTTTGTCTCGAGTGAAAGTGGCTCCAGTCAAATTCACGTTCAATGGATGGATACCGGACAGACATCGGTGGTGTCACATCTTCAACAAAGCCCGTCAGATCTCACTTGGTCTCCTGATGGTCAATGGCTCGCCTTTACCATGTCGGTCAAAGCATCAACTCAACCCATTGCCAAGCGGCGAAAAGCGCCAGAGGGCGCCGTGTGGGCCAAGCCGCCTGTTACCGTCACCACCACTCGTTACCAATATGATGGTCGTGGCATTGTCGATCCTGCCTACCGTCATGTGTTCGTGATTCCCGCCGACGGAGGCGCAGCGCGACAGCTGACATCGGGTGACTTCAATCACTACGGGCGACTTAGCTGGTCTGTCGACAGTTCATCCATCTTTTTTTCCGCCGACCGGTCAGATGATTGGGAGCTCAGAAGTACTGAAGCCGATATCTACTCGGTATCGCTAGCCAACGGCGCGCTCACACAAATCACGAACCTGCCGGGTGCCGAGCGCTCACCCGCCGTATCGCCAAACGGCAAGCTGCTGGCCATCAGCTACGAGGAAAGTAGGCCACTGGCCTTTACGCCCGATCGCATTGCCACGGTCGACCTTTCCTCAAACGACGTTCGCATTCTCACGGAAGCGGTTGATGGCGATGCGCGGAATATTTTGTGGCGAGCCGACGGCAAGGCACTTTACTTTGCCTTTGATGAACGCGGTGAGCGCTACATCAACGAGGTCAGCCTCAACAAAGCCGTTACTCGCATTGCTGCTGGATTAGGGGGTACAAGTGTGGGGCGCCCCTATCTTTCGGGTGGTTTCCATACAGCCGGTGGTGTCATTGCCTTTACCAAAGGCGGACCTGATCGACCTGCGGACATCGCCGTGGTGCAACGGAAGTCGCCCCGAGTCATTACCGCGCTCAACGATGATCTTCTCGACTACCGCTCATTGGGTGAGGTTCATGAGATCGTCTACAACTCATCATTTGATGGTCAGGAGATCCAAGGCTGGTACATCACACCGCCCGATTTCGATCCCTCCAAAAAGTACCCACTGATCCTCGAGATCCACGGGGGTCCCCACCTCGCTTACGGGCCTCATTTTTCAGCAGAGCTGCAGCTGATGGCCGCGGCCGGCTACATCGTATTTTACGACAACCATCGTGGCAGCCTCTCCTACGGAGAAGATTTCGCACTGCTTCTACAGTACAAATACTCGAGTGAGGAAGACTTTGCTGACCATATGTCCGGCATCGATGCCTTGATCGAAAAAGGCATTGTGGACAGTGACAACCTATTCATCGCCGGTGGCAGCGCGGGTGGCATCGCAACAGCCTATGCCATTGGCCTTACCGATCGTTTCAATGCAGCAGTTGCCGCAAAGCCCGTCATTAACTGGGTAAGTAAAACGCTGACCGCCGACTCGATGGTCGGTCAGATCTATCATCAGTTCCCAGGTCCTCCCTGGGAGCATCTCGATCACTATTGGAAACGTTCTCCACTGTCTCTGGTGGGCAATGTCGTCACGCCCACCCTCCTACTTACCGGTGAGGAAGACCGGCGGACACCTATGTCCGAAACCGAGCAGTTCTATCAGGCTCTAAGGTTGCGAGGCGTGGATTCAGCTATGGTTCGACTGCCTGGTGCATCGCACGGCATTGCGAGTAGGCCCTCGAGGCTCATCACCAAAGTGGATCATATTCTTGCCTGGTTCGAACGCTATCGGAGCGACGAATCAAGCACAGAGTGACGGAGACTTGGGAAATACCCCACTTCTCCGTCCGCAAGTGAACGTTGCGTGGGACTGGGTTACTGCTGCAAATTCTGACGCAACCTTCTGGGGTTTCTTAGGGCTCGTCAGATAGACCGACGAGCACTTCTGCGTACATCTCTATGGCATCAAAGAGATTCTTCAATCGCAGATTCTCGTCGCGACCGTGCTGGTTGTTGTCATGATTCGCAACAGGAAGGATGACAATGGGGGCATCGAGATTGTCCTCAAACAAGTAAATAGGCAGCGATCCGCCCATGGTAGGTGTTATCAGCGTCTCCTGATCCCCAAGCCTATCCAGTATGACCTTCAAATCACCGACCACGTTGGCGTCAATGGATGTTCGGAACGAGCGATAACCGCCCGGCCTGGGGACCATCTGCAAGTGATGCTCTCGAGCAGCGCCTGCCGATGGACCGTTTGCCGATACCGTCATGCCCATTTTCTCAAAATGCGCCTTTAGGGCGGCTAATAATGCCTCGGGTTTTTGGCCCGGAACCAGACGCAAATTTAGCGAGGCCTGCGCTGTAGGCTCGATAATATTTCGCGCCTCGGGACCGACGCCCCCGCCCGAGATACCACGAACCACGATCGCCGGCCGCATAATGGCTGACTCGAGTCGCTCACCTGGTATCTCGTTATTGCCCAGACCGAGCTCGTGTTTCATCTGCGCATCGACCGATGGCATGGCTGCGACTGCAGTCACTTCCCGCGCGGAAATCGCTCTTACATCGTCGGAATAACCCTCGACGACAACACGCCCCTCATCATCCTTTAGCGACAGCAATAAGCGCATCAGGATCTCATTGGGATTGGGAGCCCAATTGCCGTAGTGCCCTGAGTGCAAAGGACGATTTGGCCCAAACGTCGTCAGATCAACCGTCATGCTCCCCCGGACCCCCAGTACCAGCTGTCGACGGCCCGACTGATGCATCGGACCATCGCAAAAGAGCATGACGTCGGCGACTAGATCACCGGCGATCTGATCAAGGACACCCGCCAAGGTTGGACTGCCTCTCTCCTCCTCGCCATCGAGTATGAGCTTCACCGTGACATCGGGCATCTTATCCGCTGCCACCAACGCATCGATGGCCGCCATTAGGGCGATGACAGGTGCTTTATCATCCCCGGCAGAGCGCGCCACAACACGCCATGAGGGGTCAAAGGCTTCCTGATCCCAAGATAAGATTTTCGCATCGGCTTTGAGTGGATTATCCGTCCAAAGTGTTGGCTCGAACGGGGGCGACGACCACTGACCGGGAATCACGGGCTGACCATCAAAGTGTGCGTAGACCAAGACTGTGGGCGCGTCATCCGACCCCGGCCGCTCGGCTACCACATAGGGTGCACCGCCGGCAGATACGACCTTGGAGGTAAACCCGCGGCGTCCTATGTAGGCCTCAATAAACGCCGCATTATCCATCATGTCGCTGACGTTGCTGGCAACGTTGGGAATACTCAGAAACTCGCGGAAGTCAGAGATAATCCCGCCTGCTTCGGCTTCATGATGTTGACGGGCGATATCGGCAGGGCGCTCAGCTAATGCAGCGTGCGACGCCAACCCCAAAAGCACCAGCGCAGTCAAAATATTGCGTGCAATTCTCATAGCGAGCGACTCCAATGCATCCGTATTCGAATCAGTTTAGCAATCGGCCAACATCGCGCGACGTTGCGACCTCACCTTGGTCAAAATAGCTGTCGTGATTCTCCTCGATGCTCCCAAGATCATAGAGGTAATTCACCATGAGTCCCGCCGATTGTTCTAGACCCTTGTCGCTCAGATCTGCAGCCCAATGAATGGCATGAAGACTTGCGCCATTCCCCAAGTGAAAGCGTGCCACCGGATCAAGAGCGAGATCGTTACGCCGCTCCTTCACTAGATACTGTGCACACAACGCCAACAGGTCGTGACGTCGCGCATCCGCTGTCTTGGCGGTGTCTGTCCTCGCCATCGATCGCATCTCTTCGAGATCGATACCTGACTCTTGTGTCGCAAGCCATCGGCAAAAACCGGGAATAGGTGAAAGCGTGACATAGCGCTTCATCTTGGAATAACGCTTACCGACCTCCTCCACCACCTGCTTGATCAAAAAGTTACCGAATGAAACGCCGGCTAAGCCCGGGTGGCAGTTGCTGATGGAATAGAACACCACCGTATCGGGTCTACCTTCGGCATCGACATCTTTTGTTTGATCGATCAAGGGTCCGATAGCGTCAGGAATACCCTCGGTCAGTGCCACTTCCACGAAAACTAAAGGATCATCGGGCATGGCAGGATGAAAGAAAGCAAAGCACATCCGATTGCCGCTAAGCCTTGCCCTCAAATCATTCCAGCCCTGGATAGCATGTACCGATTCGTACTGGATAATTCGCTCGAGAATGGACGCTGGTGTATTCCAATCAATGACCCGCAACTCGAGAAACCCTCGGTTGAACCACGAAATAAACTGATGTTTCAGATCGGTCTCCACCGCTTTGAGCTGGGGCAGATCACCCAGCTCCTGAATCATTGCCGCGCGCATTTTTACCAGAACCGGGGTAGCTTCAGGCGCCATATTCATCCGGCGAAACAGTTTAATTCGAGGGGCTTCGGCGGCGCGTGACAGATTGGCTAGATTCGATTCGGACGGGTCCAGTTTGTAGCGCTCGGCAGCCGCTAAAACAGCGTCACTGTCAGCCGAAAAATCATCAGCTAAAGCTTCAAAAAAGAGGTGCCGGTTGGCACTATCAAGCGCCTGATAGTCGGCGACGACCTCACAGGCCAAGGCCAAACCAGAGGCTTCGCCTCGGTGGTGGATGAGCTGTTTACTTTTTGCAAGCAGATCACTCGAGGGAGCCTCAAGCGCATTTTGTCGCCGACGCGCCAAAATATCCCGGCCGGCACTAATGACTGAGCTTAAGAGTCCTGACAGCCCGGCACCGGACAACCTTTGTTCGTCACTGCTGTGCTGCTCTACGTCACTCCTCATGCTTCACTGCTCCAATCACCGTCAACTCACTATACGTCGACTGGGAATATCACAGCAATGTGAAGGAATAGGGTCCAGCAAGGCGTCGTTCCCTCGCTTTTCAATCTATTTTTCTGTGAAAGCGCAGGTTGCCGCTTTTACACACCCGACCCAGACAACCACTCACTAGAAAAAATGGCGCTTCGCGCATTAGCAACTAGGCTTTAGAGCAGAACAACAACACTAAGGGGACATAAAAAATGAAGCACCTGTTAATACTTATGATCACAAGCCTACTTTCCGTTGGCGCGCTTGCTGATGCGCTAACACTCGAAAAACGCCAGGCAGATACCGTCATGAATGTGACTTCTCTCGAACTGGGAGATGACGAATCCGTTATTAATGCCGAGGGTGATATGGGCGTTTATGGACGCGTCTACGTCACATTTCGCCTGGCCTACGACGAAGGTAGAAGGAGCGGCACCGTTTACGGATCAGGGCGAGGCGCCGTGGGTAATGATATCGCCATAGGAAACTTCTCGGGACGCTGGGAGGTCACGGATGGAACAGTGACCATGCGCCACGTCGTGGCACTGAACGACGGCACCTTCAATCTCGACATCGTCACGTTCCGGCCCGTCGATAGAGAACTCATTGTGCGAGCTTATGTCCTTAAGTGACGTGTTCGTTAATCAACCTATCTGCAAGTACACCCATCAGGTAACACATTATGAAAATCCAAGGACTGAGTATTCTTCTGGCTGCGACCATGATCGCGAGCACAGCTCACGCGGGAACAGCAGAAGAAGTACGTGATGTCGTAAAAGCGAACATGGCACACACCAACAAAATGATGAGTCAGGACTCAACCCGAATCTCTAAACATGGATCCAAGGAATTCTTCTCGAGTGGCGGTCTACTCAACACAATCCAGAGGGATAGCGACGCATCCGACTTCGACTACTTTTCAGGATCCGTGAAACACATTGAGGTCGTCGTTTTGGTAGAAGGACAAGCCGCTGTCGCTCACTACTACCAAGAAGCCGCGATGAAGCCGAAGGGGCTACCGGCAGTGCCCAACTACCGGACTCGGGTCACACAGGCATTCGTGAAAGAGGATGGTATGTGGCGGATTAAAGCCGCGCATTGGTCACCGTTACAGGGTGGTGCCGGCACGTCACAAACGGTCGTCAAGTAATCTTAGTTATAGAAGGTGAGCTGGTCGAAAACTACGCCAGACTAACCAGAGTCAAATAGTGCGCTGACTGCGCTGATCCAAAGCCCGCGAACCTGCGGGCTTTTTTTATTGTCCTGCAACCACTGCGCCACGGAGTATTTGACAACCGTTAACGCCCCACGCAACGTTATACCGTTAAGCCAACCTTGTTCTTGCACGAGTGACATGAGCACCTAACATTTCGGAGTCTTCCAGTGACAGATGTACCCAGAGCCAGACCTGCCAGCACCGTTGTCCTTTTGCGTGACACGGACAATGGCTTGGAAACCTTAATGCTCAAGCGCAACAAGGCGCTGATGTTTGCCGGTGGCTTATGGGTGTTCCCGGGAGGTGCGCTGGAGGAAGCTGACATTGAAGCTGCTGATGGCGATATCTCGAGAGCCGCTCGTATTGCTGCGGCCAGAGAAGCCGAGGAAGAATGCGGATTGAGGCCAGACACTCAAAACATGGTCCACTTGAGTCACTGGACCACGCCGGTTGCTGAACCGAAGCGGTTCGAGACCTGGATTTACGCGGCGCCTCTCGCTGAGGATGCTGACGTTGCCATCGACGGTAGCGAGATACACGACTTTGCCTGGATTCTTGTTAAGGACGCCGTGGCACAACATGAGGCAGGCGATTTTGGCATGCTACCGCCTACGTACATCACACTGCTGAGCCTATTACGCTACCCGACGACGGCTGAAATGACTGCCGGCGAAAGTGAAATCCCCCCGCCCTACGTGTTCCCGGTCTTTACAAAGGCTCACGGGAAAATGGCAGTACTGTTCCAAGGCGATGCGGGTTACGAAACGGGCGATGGTGGCATGGCGGGGCCACAGCACCGCGCGATCATGCATGAAAAAGGGTGGGAATATGTTTACCACGACGTCGGCGAACAGTATCCGCCGTTTGTTCGCCCCTGAATCATCACACCTGTGATCGCATAATCCATCACCGGGCGAAGACGTACCACCACCGAGACGAAACCGATTTAACGAGATTTTTCCCGCTCAAGCGTTTAGCATGCGCGCGCACGGGGGGAGCTGGGGAATCTGCTGTCCCCAGCCTACAAAGCCATTAAACGTACGCCGGTAAGAAGCGACCAAAAACCGGTTTCGTTCGTATGAGTAAAATTCCAGGATTGACGCGATAACATGAAGAGCCCGGTAACCGAGATCTGTGACCTTAACTCCGAACTACCACCGGATGCACCCGATGCACCGCAGTGGCTCGTCGATGCGCTGCAGGTACCTCGTGAAGAGGGCTGGGTAACATCAGAAGGATGCGAAGTTCACTACTTCCGATGGGGTGATCCTGCGAATCCACCCCTGCTTTTGATGCACGGTTTTCTGGCCCACGCACGCTGTATGGCGTTCATTGCGCCGTTTCTCGCTGAGCAATACCACGTCGTTGCCTATGACTTATCGGGCATGGGTGACTCGGGTGTTCGGTCGTCCTACCCTGACGCTATCCGCGCGCAGGAAGTGGTCGATGTCGCACGAGAAACCGGTCTATTTGATCACGCCATTAAGCCCATTGTGATCGCTCATAGCTATGGTGGTCACGTTGGACTAGCCGCCATGAACGACTTTCATGAGCTTTTCGGTGGGCTCGTTGTCTGCGATCTGATGGTGTTGCGACCCGAGCGTCTGAAAGCCCATTTCGGGGGCGGACGCCCGATGCGATCAGACACGAGTCGTCCGAACCGAATTTATCCTGACTACGAGGCAGCAAAAGCGCGGTTTGTCCTCTCGCCAAACCAGCCCTGCGGTGAACCTTACCTATTCCATTACATGGCCTACCACTCGTTGAAAGAGGTTGAGGGTGGCTGGACCTGGAAGTTTGACACCAGTGTTTTCGACAGCGATTTCGCGCTGAAAGATCGCATACTCAATCAGGTCGACGCTGTTGTTGCGGCACCGGGGCGAAAGGCCTACGTCTACGGACAGCACAGCGCCTTGTTTGATGACGACTCGGCCGACTACGTGCGAGAAAAAGGTGGCGAGACCATTCCCTTTATTAGCATCCCCGGCGCACGCCATCATCTGATGCTCGATGAACCCATCGCCTTTGTCAGCGTGCTTCGCTCCCTAGTTGCACAGTGGCACGCTGCGGATAAACAAGCCCAAGATCTATGAGCATCCAACCCATTGGCATTATCGGATCGCAGCTTGACGGTTCGAGAAATCATCACTTTGGACAGTAGAAACAGCATTCTGTTTCCGGTCGTCATGGCGAGCCTAGGGGTGCTGTTCTTCTCCATGCTCGACGCCGTCATGAAAGCGCAGGCACTGGCCATGGGCGCCTACAGCGCCACATTTTGGCGAGCGGCCATGGGGGCCGTCTTCGCATCCGCACTCTATTTACCTAACCGGCCCCAGCTGGCGACAGGACGAGTGCTGAGGCTCCATATTACTCGCGGCGTACTCACCGCATTCATGATGCTCTTTCTGTTTTGGAGTCTGACGCAACTGCCACTCGCTCAGGCTATTGGCCTTAGTTTCGTCGCACCCATCATCGCTCTATACCTCGCAGCGCCCATGCTCGGCGAAGAAATTACACGCGGTGCAAAACTTGCCGCTGTCCTAGGGTTTGGCGGTGTTCTTGTGATTGCCGGCGAAGACATGTTTCAGGTGCGTGATGACAGCAGTCTGCTCGGTATTGCAGCGGTCCTAGTCTTCGCCATCATGTACGCGCTCAATATCATCTTGCAGCGAAAGCAGGCGCTCGTGGCTCGACCCACGGAAATAGCCTGCTATCAAAATGTGATCATGACCTGCGTCCTGACGCTGGGTGTACCCTTTGCCGTCTCCCTTCCCGCTGACGTAATTCAGTGGACGGCCTTATCGGCGGCCGGGGTGCTTGCCGTCATTTCACTCATCCTCATGTCTATCGCCTACCGTCGCGCAGAGGCGCAAGCGCTCGTTTCAGTGGAATACACGGCGTTTATCTGGGCTGCACTGTTTGGCTGGTTATTTTTCGCCGAGCCCGTCAGCACCGGCACGCTCATGGGTACAGCGCTGATCGTCGCCGGATGCATCATTAGTACACGAAAAGCAAAAGCCTAGGCATTTGGGGTTACACTCTCTCCATGCCTCAACCGTCCTACACCAACTTGTACGATGTCGCCTGCCTGCGAAAAGGTGGGAGTGATGTCGTAGAGAGCCTGCTGCCAACCGTTGCAACCAAAGTGCACCTCAGCGGCTTGGGCTCCGACCGCTACCTTGCAGAGTTCACGCGAAAGGTATTTCAGTCCGGCTTCGTATGGCGCATCGTCAACAATAAATGGCCGCAGTTTGAAGAGGTCTTCTGGGGCTTTGATATCGAGCGTTTACTGATGATGCCCGACGATATGTTGGAGCGTAAGGCCAGTGACCCGGGAATCATTCGCAATTTCAGTAAAGTGAAAACGGTGCTTGATAATGCCCTGATGATCTCGGACACAGAGCGCCGCGAAGACAAGAGTTTTGGCGAGTTCGTCGCCAGCTGGCCCGATGATAATGTCATCGGCCTCTGGCTTTTCTTGAAAAAACACGGCAGCCGGTTGGGTGGAAACACAGGGCCCTATGCACTCCGAACATTGGGTGTTGATACTTTTCTGATGACCGCCGATGTCGAGTTCTTTTTGCGCGAAAACGATATTGTTGATTCTGGGATTCACAGTTTGCGCGCCCTCAAAGCCACACAGGCTTATTTCAATGACCTCCGCGAACAAAGCGGTAGAAGCTTGTCGGAGCTCAGTCGACTCGTCTCCTTGGGGGTTCGAAGAAACCAAACTCCCCAGTAAAACCCTGACCACTGAATGCATAAAAGCATTGCCAGCCCGTTATTTCGTCTCAACTTAGCGCCGTTGCGTCAGTTCATCTTCCCGGTAGGTCTGAGGCTTTTCTCGCGCGATTGCACGAAGATCTGAGTCGTGCCTAAATGGCAACAGATAGGTTAACTAGCTGAATGACCCTCTGCTGCCACTCTACAAAAACATGAAATAACGAGGCTTTAATGGAAGACCAAGTAACAGCTAGAGAGCTTTTATTACTTCTCGCTGTATCGACCATGGTCATCTGTATGGCCATTGGCGTCGTCACTTTCTATGTCCGAAAAAACATTATGTTGTGCGCCGAATGGCTGGTGATGTTTTGCTCGGGCTGCAATGTCATTGCCTGGTTCTTCACCGGTAACGACTGGCAATGGGACTTGATTTGGTATCTAGACGCATTTTCACGCATCGCGGGTATGAATTTGCTGCTCTATGCAGGTTTCGCAACACTGACACATAATTTTCGACCAACGTTATGGTTCGATGGGATGACGCTCGCTTTCATTGCGATACTGACGGTGGGCTTTATGCAAAGCGACTTATTGTCACCGGCACGACACTATGCTTTCTCGGCAGCGCACTTTATGTTCGTGCCACTGCTTGTGTTCTTGGTCTACGAAATGCGGCGCATAAATAAACCGGTGCTCTCATTATTAATGGCTGCTACAACAATTATGCTAACGGTGAGCGTGGTGTTGTTGGATTTTGCGGCACCAGCTAATAACGACACCAACCTGATATTAAACAAGGACTTTATTTCCCTTATGAGTTGGGGTTTTGGCTATCTCGTCATTTGCAGGGCTTATGTCGCCATGGACGATCATCGAAGCCGAACAAGGTCTGAAGTGGGGACTGCGTAGGGCAGATAAGAAGGCAAAGATAAGACCGTAAACTGAAGCACTAAAAATCAAAAAAATGGAGACGGCATCATGGGGATTTATCGAGTTCTAGCAATCGTGAGCTTTGTGGTTTTAGCAAGCTGCGGTCAAAGCTCACAGCAAGCGGGTAATAACGCGCCCACTACAAAGTCACCTTGGCACTCCTTAACCGAAACAGAAATTAACGAAGCAGCTGCCGCCGTGAACGGAGCGTTTGGCGAGGACGTCTTGTTCAATCGCATCAGTCTAACGGAGCCTGACAAGAGCAAGGCGCGTGCTTGGCA
>Ga0181565_10003420_pt1 | contig 12167 bp, 10 predicted proteins | sample 101ome_16_FD_129661 | JGI IMG/M metagenome (GOLD analysis project Ga0181565, IMG submission 129661) | Coastal salt marsh microbial communities from the Groves Creek Marsh, Skidaway Island, Georgia - 101401AT metaG (megahit assembly) | ecosystem: Environmental > Aquatic > Marine > Intertidal...
ATAAAGAGCTGTTGTTAACTTCACCGCAGTTTTTGATGTTATTGGCAGAATTGTCTGAACTGATCCTTTCCCAAAAGACTGTGTGCCCATTATAATTGCTCTTTTATGATCTTGTAAGGCGCCCGCAACGATTTCTGACGCTGATGCAGATCCGCCATTTATTAAAACAACAATAGGTTTGCCTTCTGCTAGATCAATATTGTTTGATATAAATTCATACATTGCATCTTCTTTTTTACCTTTTGTATAAACAATTTTTTTCTTTCCTTTAATGAAGGCATCACTAACATCGACAGCAGCCCCAAGAACACCGCCAGGATTATTTCTCATATCTAGAACATAACCTTTAATATTATTTTTTGAGTTTGATTTCAATTTAGACAAGGCTTCCTTTAGATTTTTACCTGTTTTGTTTTGAAAGCTTGAAATTCTAATGTAACCATAGTGTTTATCTATAACCTCATATTTTACACTTTGTACCTTAATTTTATCTCTAGTAATTTTAATTTCTAAAGGCGCATTTTCACCTTTTCTTGCAATTGTTAAAAAAATGTCAGTTCCAACTTTTCCTCTCATTAAATCAACTGCTTGATTAAGTGAAAGCCCTTTAACTGAATTGTTGTCAATTTCTATTATTAAGTCACCAGCTTTTATTCCAGCTCTATATGCTGGTGTGTCGTCTATAGGTGTAATAACTTTAACAAAACCTTCTTCCATTGTTACTTCAATTCCTAAACCTCCAAATTCTCCCTTTGTCCCAATCTGTAAATCTTCGAAATCTTTTTCATTTAAAAATGTAGAGTGTGGATCAAGGCCCTCAAGCATACCTTTTATAGCGTTATCAAATATCTCCTTATCAGATATATCATCTACATAGTTTTGTTTAATTTTTAAATAAACTTCTGAAAAAGTTTGCAACTGGTTGAGAGGCAAGCTAGTCTTTGCGGCTGATAAATTATTAGTATCATAATTATAAATAATTAAGTTAATCAAAAAAGCCAATGATACAATTAATAAGAAATTTCTAATTTGTTCTTTTTTCATTTGTTATCTAGTGTTCGAAAATTTGTTTGATATATTCTAAAATCACTATATAACATGCGAAAAATGATGCAAGTTATTATAATGCTGATAATTAATTTATTAGACATTTCTAATATTGATTGGTAACATAAGATCAATGATATAAAAAATACAATAAGGATGAGATTATTATGTCTGAAGTCGCAGGCCAAGCCATTGACCATAGTAGTGTTTCTCAAGATGATATAGATAGAGCGTCTCGCTCTATAAAAGCTATGTCACATCCATTAAGATTAAAAATACTATGTACTTTGGGGGACTCTGAGGTTAGTGTTCAGGACATAGTAGATACTGTTGGAACTTCTCAAAGTAATATATCTCAGCATCTAGGCATATTAAAAGATAAGGGTGTTTTAACAACAAGAAAAGAAGCAAATAAAGTTTTTTATAGTGTTAGTGACGAAAGAACATTAAAACTTTTAGAAATGATGCGAGAAGTTTTTTGTAGCTCAGGTAGTTAAAGAAAAGTACTATGGAAGTATATTTAAATTTTATTTCAAATAATCCCATACTTTTCGTTTTATTTTTTGTTATTTTAATATTTATCATTTTCAATGAATTTAAATCTTTAACAAAAAAATATAAAGATATTTCACCTCAGGATGCAGTTTACTTAATTAATAACGATGCATTTATTCTTGACGTAAGAGAGTCTTCAGAGTTAGCACAAGGAGTAATTAAAAATTCTAAGCATATAAATTTTTCTTCTGTGGAATCCAGCCTTGATTCGATTAAAAAATATAATAAAAAACCAACAATTGTTTATTGCAAATCAGGAATAAAGTCAGCTACTGTATCTAATATGCTAACTAAAAATGAATTTAATGAAGTTTATTCGATGAAAGGTGGTTTTGAAGGTTGGGTTTCAGATAATCTACCAATTATAAAAAATTAATTATGAAAGCAGTAATATATTCAACAGCTATTTGTCCTTATTGTGTAAGAGCTAAGATGTTGCTCGAAAAAAGAAACATCAGTTACGTAGAAGTGAAAGTTGATGAGGATGTTAAAATGTTTGAGAAAATGTTACAACTATCAAATGGAAGACAGTCTGTTCCTCAAATATTTATAGATGAAAAGCATATCGGGGGATATGATGATTTGGTTGATTTAGATCTTGAGGGTGGGCTGGACGCTAATGAATAAAAATATACTTAAAATATGTCATCAGTTGATGCAATAATTATTGGTTCTGGAGCCTGGGGTAGATCTTTAGCCCATACTTTATTATTCAATAAAAAAAAGGTTCTAATTTACTCCAGAGATGAGAAGCACTTAGACCTAAACGCTACTAATAAAAATCTTACAAAGACAACAAAATTTTCTGACATTAAAAATTATAATGCCCCAGTTGTTGTTGCAACTCCTGTAAGTTCATTGAGAAATATAGGAGAATTATTTTTAAAAAATGAAGTTTCAACGAATATAATATTAGCTTGTAAGGGAATTGAGTCACGCACAGGACTCTTCCCAACAGAAGTAATGCAAGAATTCATAAAAAAAGATAATTTAGCAATATTAAGTGGTCCCTCATTCGCGCATGAAGTTATAAAAAATAAACCTACGGCTGTTACTATAGCTTCAGAAAATAATGAAACACTTGATATTTTTATCAAGTTGTTTCATAGCAAGTTCTTCAGAGTTTACGCATCAAATGATGTTATAGGATGCCAATTAGGTGGCGCAATGAAAAATATTTTAGCTGTTGCTGTTGGAATTTCAGATGGTCTTGGGTTGGGGCCTAATGCTAAAGCTGCATTAATCACTAGAGGAATAATAGAAATAAGAAATTTAGGAAAAATTTTAAAGTGCGATGATATTACTATATTTGGATTATCTGGACTTGGTGATTTAGTTCTGACATCTAATGATAATCTTTCTAGAAACAGGAGATTTGGACTTGAGATTGCAAAGGGTTTTTCTGTAAAAGATTCACAAAAAAATATTAATCAGGTTATAGAAAGCATAAGCGCAGCTGAAGGCCTACAACTTTTAATAAAAAGATATTCATTAAGTCTTCCAATATGTAGTAAAGTTTTTGATATAATAAATGAAAAATGCAAGCCAGAAGATGCTGTAAATGATTTGTTAATAAGAGAGCAAAAAAAAGAGTTTATCTAATTCATTGAAATATTTAGTTTAATTAACATATATGCTAAAAAATTTATCGAAATTTTATTTGAGCAAAATTGATCCTGAATTGGCCCATAAAATAGCCATAAAATTAATTAAAAATAATTATCTTTTCTCAAGCTTATGTTTAAATCAGACAAGGGAAAATATTCATCAGGAGCTTTTCAATTTAAATTTTAAAAGCCCAGTCGGTTTGGCAGCAGGTTTTGATAAAAATGGAGAAATATATAATCAAGTTAATAAGCTGGGTTTTGGTTTTTCTGAAATAGGCACCATTACGCCAAAACCACAATTTGGCAACCCAAAGCCTAGAGTATTTAGGCTCCCAGAAGATAACGCAATTATCAATAGATTAGGATTTCCAAATGATGGGATGAAAACTATAAAAAAAAGAATTGAAAGTAATCTACCAAAGGGTATATGTGGTATTAATATTGGGCCAAATAAAGAAAATGCTTTATTGCAAGAGGATTATTTAAGATGTTTTGATTACTTTTATGACGTTGCCTCTTACGTAGCAATTAATATTTCTTCTCCTAATACGCCAGATCTAAGATTGCAGCATAAAAAAGAAAATATTAGCGATCTAATTGAAAATATTCAAAAACATAGAGATGAAAAAAAAAAGAAAGTACCAATACTAGTTAAAGTTTCACCAGATATTGATGATCAAGAAATAAAGGAGCTTTCAGATATATTTATTAAAAAAAAGGTTGACGGTATAATTTTAACAAACACAACTATAAATAATAAACAAAGATTATTAAGCAAATATAAGAATGAGGTGGGTGGTCTTTCGGGGAAACCACTGCATAATCATTCAAATGTAATAATTAAAAAATTTTATAAATATCTTAAAGGCAGTATACCTATTATTGGTGTAGGTGGTATATCAGATGGTATTTCTGCTTATGAGAAAATAAAATCTGGAGCTTCACTTTTACAGCTTTATACATCTTTGGTCTATCAAGGACCTTTTGTTGCAAATAAAATAAATAAAGAGTTGAGTAATCTAGTAGAAGCTGATGGCTTTAGTAATATTTCTCAAGCAATTGGTTCTAACTGTAAATAATTTATCTTTACTCTTTATGTGATTTCATTTTATTTGAAATAGTATTTCTACCCCATCCTAATATTTTTGCTGCCTCAGTTTTATTTCCTTTTGATAATTTTAAAGCAGAATTAATTAATACAGACTCATATATATTATCTATACTTTTCGTAATATTCTCTGAATTTTTGTCATACTCTCTTAAAATCCAAGATTCTAAAACTTCTTCCCAGTTTTTATTTTCTTTATCTAATTTTTCACCATTTGATAAATCACTTGGTAATTCATTTATAGTTATTTCTTTATCAACAGACATTATTGCTAAATACTTACAAACATTTTGTAGTTCTCTAATATTTCCAGGCCAATTATATTTTAAAAAAATCTTTTTTACATCCGGATGAAAAATTTTTAATGAAGTTTTATACTGTTTTGCATAATCCTGAAGAAAAAATTCTGCTAGATTTATTATGTCAGCTTTTCTATCTTTAAGATTTGGTAATTCTAACTTTATGGCATTTATTCTATGCAAAAGATCCTCTCTAAATAAATCTTGCGATACAAGATAGTTAAGATTTTTATGAGTTGCAGTGATTATTCTTGTTTTTACTTTTATTGATTTTGAGCCACCAACTCTAAAAAATTCTCCCTCTTGAAGAACTCTCAGTAGTCTTGTTTGCACATCCATTGGCATGTCGCCAATTTCATCTAAAAATAAGGTTCCATTTGATGCTTGTTCAAATCTACCTATTCTTTGACTATAAGCACCTGTAAATGACCCTTTTTCGTGCCCAAATAGCTCTGATTCAAGCAGTTCAGTTGGAATAGCGCCGGTGTTTATAGCAATAAAAGGCTCATTTTTCCTTGAGCTATTTTCATGAATAGCTTTTGCTATTAATTCTTTACCAGTCCCAGTTTCGCCAAGAATTAGAACTTCTACATCGGTTTGAGCAATTTTTCCGATAGATTTATATATATTCTGCATAGACTCCGATAAACCAATAATTTTAGGAATATCATCAATGTTTTTTAAAGAATCTTTTTCTTTTACATCACGTATATTTTTACGAGCATTTTTTATTAGAGTAATAACGTCATCAATATCAAAAGGTTTTGTAATGTAGTCGTATGCACCTTTTTGTAAAGAACTTACTGTAGTTTCAAGATCAGAAAAGGCAGTCATTATAATAATGGGGATAAATGGGTATTCTCTTTTCATTTTATCCAACATATCGATACCACTAATTCCTGGCATTCTTATATCTGAAATTATTACATCTGGATTAATTTCCTCTAGGTTTTCTAAAAAAACTTCTGCGCTTTCAAAACAAGAGACTTCAAAATTTTCCTTTTTAAGTGCTTTTTCTAAGACCCATCTAATAGATTTATCATCGTCTAAAACACATATATGATTTGTTTTATTTTTCATTCTTAATATTTATCAATTGGTAATATAATTTTAAAAATTGTTTTATTGTTATCTTCATCAAATATAACTATGCCTTTATTAATTGATACTAATCTTTGTGAGATAGACAATCCTAAACCAGAACCATTTTGTTTATTTGTAATTAACGGAAGAAAGAGCTTATTTTTTATATCCTCATTTATACCAACTCCATCATCTATAATGCTTATTACTGCCACAAGATTATGTTTTATAGAGTTTATAGTAAAACTTCTGTCAATTCTTGTTTTGATTTCTACTTGTCCATTTTCAGTAATAGCTTCTTGTGCATTTTTGATAATATTAATTAAAGTCTGGGTTAACATGTCCTTGTCAATTTTAAGAAGTGGTATACTAGGGTCATAATTTTTTTTAAAGTTATTATTTTTTGTACCTAAAATTACTAAAACATTATCAATTAACTCGTGAATATTTTCTTCTTTAAAGTTAGGTTCATTCTTTGGCCCTAGCATTTTATCTATATAATTTGTTAATCTGTCAACTTCATTAATAATAATATTTGTATAATCTTTATAATCTTCACCGATTTCAGTTTTCAATAATTGCGCAGCGCCTTTTATGCCTCCAAGGGGGTTTTTTATTTCGTGAGCAATAGAACGTGTTATCATTTGCGTAGTATTATTTTGGCTAATAAAATTTGCATTTTTTAAAATATTTTTTATTCTTTTTATAGTTCTTATTTCAAGTAAAACGTGTTTTTCATTATTTATAAATATAGTTTGAACATTACAATCAATATTATGTTTATTTTTTGTTTTTAATGAAATTTCAATATCACGTGATATAGATGATTGATTTAATGCAATAGCATCATATACTTGATTAATAATAATATTTTTTTTATTTGCGAAGAGATCATTTATTTTCGTATTTTTTAAGACAGATTTGCTATTTCTAAAAAGATTTTCTGCAGCTGTATTTAAATGGACAATTCCCATAAATTTATCTGTGATAATTACTGAAGTTGAAATATTATCTAGAATTTCGTAGGCATTCATACAAATTTATACTTTTAAAAATAACGTTTATTATATACTAAGTGTTATGTTTGCACAAAATAAGTGCGTATTAAATAAAAAAAACGCCCTAAATTTGGGCGTTTTTTGTTTCTAGTGAGTAAATATGATTTATAGACTATAATACATCTCAAATTCTAGTGGATGTGTATTTGCTTGAAAAGCCTGGACTTCTTCCATTTTTAGGGCTATATAAGCATCTATAGTTTCATCATCAAAAACACCTCCAGCTTTAAGAAAATCTCTATCTTCATCAAGAGCCTTTAGTGCTTCATCTAATGATGAGCATACGTGTGGTATTTTTGCCTCTTCTTCTGGGCTTAAATCATCAAATAAATCGATATCCATATTTTGTCCTGGATCAATTTGATTTTTAATTCCGTCTAATCCAGCCATCATAAGGGCTGTAAAGGCTAAATAAGGGTTTCCACAAGAATCAGGGAATCTAACCTCAATACGTCTTGCTTTTTCATTTGCTTCGAATGGTATTCTGATACTAGCCGATCTGTTTTTTGCAGAATAGGTTAATATTGTTGGTGCTTCAAAGCCAGGAACAAGTCTTTTATAGCTATTAGTCGATGCATTTGCAAATGCATTTATAGCCTTAGCGTGTTTAATTATTCCGCCAATATAATGAAGTGCCATCTTCGATAATCCACCGTACTCATTTCCAAGAAATAAATTTTCCCCATCTTTAAATAGCGACTGATGAACATGCATACCATTTCCATTATCATCAATAATAGGTTTTGGCATAAAAGTGGCAGTTTTTCCATAATTATGAGCAACGTTATGTACTACGTATTTTAAAATTTGGTTTTGGTCGGCTCGTTTAACCATAGTATTGTATTTTGTGCCAATTTCACATTGACCTGCAGTAGCTACTTCGTGGTGGTGAACTTCAGTTTCAACCCCCATTTCTTCTAAAACACTACACATTGCAGATCTAATGTCTTGAAGGGAATCTACTGGTGGGACTGGAAAATAACCGCCCTTGATCCCAGGTCTATGTCCTGTATTTCCATCAGCATATGGTTCGCCGGAGCTAAAACAACCTTCTTCAGACTCAACTCTGTAAAACGATTCACCAATTTCATTTCCAAAAGTAACTGAATCAAAAATAAAGAATTCGGGTTCTGGGCCAAAAAAAGCTGTATCTGCAATACCAGAATCTTTAAGGTATTGTTCTGCTCTATTTGCTATAGATCTTGGATCGCGAGCATAGCCTTCACCTGTGCTAGGTTCAAGAATATTACAACGTATTGTAAGTGTTGAATCACTAAAAAAAGGATCCATAACAGCTGTACTTTCGTCTGGCATAAGAATCATATCTGACTCATTAATAGCTTTCCATCCGGCAATTGAAGAACCATCAAACATTTTCCCGTCTTTGAATAGCGACTCATCAACTGCACTTGCTGGCAAAGTAACATGTTGTTCTTTACCTTTAGTATCAGTAAATCGTAAATCAACAAATTTGACGTCATTCTCCTTTATTGTTTTCATTATATCTGACATTATTCGCTCCTATGTGTATTACATTAATTTTTTATTGTCTTAAATATGCATATTTTATGCCAAAAGTAGGTATGCATGAAAATATGACTAAATTTGTGTTAAATTATTAGTACAATTCGATAATAATATATGAGATTTATATAGTAGTATATTAATAATTCAAAATTTGCAGGTTGTTTTATAATATAACCTATGTATCTAGGCAAAAAATTATGACGTTTCAAGAAATTATATTTAAATTAAAGTCTTTTTGGGCAAATCAGGGTTGTGTTTCACTAGAACCCTATGATTTTCCTGTGGGAGCTGCAACATTTCATCCTTCAACGTTTTTACGAGCTTTAGGCCCCGAACCTTGGAAAGCAGTTTATGCACAGCCTTGCAGAAGGCCTACTGATGGAAGGTACGGGGAAAATCCAAATCGATTGCAACATTATTACCAGCTTCAAGTTATTTTAAAACCTTCTCCAAATGAGATTCAAGACTTATATTTAGAATCCCTCTCATTTCTTGGAATAGAGAGAAAATATAATGATATAAAGTTTGTTGACGACAATTGGGAGTCTCCCTCATTAGGTGCCGCAGGTGTTGGTTGGGAAGTTTGGTTAAATGGAATGGAAATTAGCCAATTTACCTATTTTCAGCAAATAGGTGGAATTGAGTGTAAACCAGTTACAGGGGAATTAACTTATGGTCTAGAGAGGATTGCTATGCATCTTCAATCTATTGATAATTTATATGAGATTAAATGGAATGATGAGATAACTTATGGAGAAATATATTTACAAAATGAAGAAGAAAATTCTAAATATAATTTTGAGTTAGTTGAGCCAAAAATATTGATCAAATTATTTAATGATATGGAAAAAGAGTGCGAAAATCTTTTAAATGAGAATTTACCAATTCCTGCATATGATATTTTGCTCCAAAATTCACATATTTTAAATCTTCTTGATTCGAGTCAAGCAGTATCTTCAACTGAAAGACAGGCATATATTTTGAGATTAAGAAAATTATCTTTTTTAATAGCTGAAAAATATCTTGAGAAAAGAAAAAAATTAAATTTTCCATTAAAAAAATAATTAACTATGATAACAAAGAATTTACTTTTTGAAATTGGGACAGAAGATCTTCCACCAAATAACTTAAAAAATTTTTCAAAGAAGATTAGCGATAATATTGAATTAAATTTAAAAAAAAATAACGTACAGTATTCCTCCGTAATTAATTTTTATACAAATATAAGATTAACTTTTATTATTAATAATATTGAAGAAGAAATTTATGTAAAAGAGAAATTAATTAAAGGCCCTCCAATATCTCAATGTTTTGATGAGTCGAATAATCCTACAAAAACTGGTCTTGGATTTTCTTCAAAATATAATGTTGATATAGATAAGTTAGACAAAAAATCAATAGATGGTAAAGATTATTTATTTTATAAACAGCCAGAAAAAATAATTAAAGTTTCAAATATTTTACCAAAGATCTTAGAAAAAGCTTTAGATTCTGTTGAGGATCAAAAAAAAATGAGGTGGGGAGATAATGATACTTTGTTTATTAGGCCTATCAAATGGATTTTATTAATTTTTGGATCTGAGAATTTAAATTGTGAAATTCTCGGAATAAAAACTTGTAATTACACTTATGGAAATAAAGTTTTAAATAATAATAAAATCATCATCAATAATATTGAAGAATATAAGTCATCACTAATAAATGAGAATATTGAAATTGATCAAGAAATAAGAAAAGACAAAATAAAGAAAGACCTTATAAAAATTTTTCAAAAAAATGATTTCGATAATTCAATAGATAAAAATACTTTAGAAGAAGTTACAAATATGGCTGAGTCTCCGCATTTATTTTTAGGAAAATTTCCCGAAAAATATTTAGACCTTCCAAAAGAGGTTTTAGCGTATGTGGTTCAAGATACACAAAAATATTTCCTAATCTTTAAGAAAAACAAAATGACAAATTTTTTTGTTGGATCATCTAATGTAAAAATAAATGAAAACATTATCAAGGGTAATGAAAGGGTAGTTATTCCAAGATTAGATGATGCAAAATTTTTTATTGATAAAGATTTAAAAAATGACATATTTTCAAAAAAAAGTATGTTAAAAAAAGTTATCTTCCATAAAAAACTGGGCAGTATGTTTGATAAAGTTGATAGAATAATAAAGCTATCAATTTACATTAATAGTATTAGTTATAATGATAAAAAACTCTTGGTTAGAGAAATAGCTGAAATTTGTAAACTAGATTTAATCTCAAGTATGGTCGTGGAAATTCCAAAATTACAGGGTGTCATAGGACAACACTATGCTGAAAAATCTAACAAGAATAAAATTATTTCCGAAGGAATAAAAGATCATTATTTGCCAAAGAACCCAGAAGATTCAGTTCCAGGTAGTAAAGATGCCCAATTAGTATCTATGGCTGATAAATTAGATACTGTAGTAGGAATTTTTTTAGTAAATGAAAAACCTACCGGCACAAGAGATCCACTTGGAATTAGGAGAGCTACAAATGGGTTTTTAAGAATAATACTACAAATTGAATATAATTTAAGTTTAACGGATCTAATAGATAACTCTGCTAAAATAATTTATGAAAATACAAGTTGCTTTAATAAACAAGTTAAACAAGATGGTGGCTTGGAAGATTGTCATCAGTTTTTTAAAGATAAATTAATATTAACTTTAAAAGATAGCTTAGGTCTTCCAGAAAATATTATTTTGGCGGTAATCAATAATGAACAAAATATAATACCATACGATCTTTTGAAGAAAATAGAAGCAGTAAAGATAATTATAAATAACCCAAGTTATAAAGATTTATTTTCTAATGCAAAGAGAATTTCAAATATATTGAAGAAATCAGACGTGCAAGTATCCAGTGAAATCAATGAAAATTTACTAAGAGAATCTAGTGAAAAGATGCTATATAATGCTATAAATAATCTTAAAAAAGAGCTTGAATTGTCATTAAATCAAAAAAAATATGAGGTATATCTTAAAACACTTAATGAGTTAAACGATTTTATAACAGCTTTTTTTGCAGAAGTTATGATTAATGCTGAGGAAGAAGAAATTAAATTAAATAGATTATCAATTCTAAGCACAATTAATAATTATTATAATAAAGTTGCAAATTTTACAGTTTTGGCTTTTTAATATAAAAATGATCAGACATATTCAACAATTTATTCTAAAAAGATTTTTCCCATTTAAAGACTGGGTAACTGATCTAAAGAATCCAAAGATATTGCAAGCAGATATAATAGCTGGCCTTACTGTTGCGCTAGTTTTGGTTCCTCAGTCTATGGCATATGCTCAATTAGCTGGATTACCACCATATTATGGTTTGTATGCATCATTCTTGCCAGTTGCTATAGCATCAATTTTTGGGTCCTCTAGGCAGCTTGCAACTGGGCCCGTAGCAGTAGTAAGTTTGTTAACTGCAGCTGCATTAGAACCTATAGCTAGCAATGATCCAGCTGGATATGTTGCATATGCAATTATGTTGGCATTTTTAGTTGGTTTTTTTCAATTATCTTTAGGTTTGTTAAGGATGGGTGTTTTGGTTGATTTTTTATCACATCCAGTTGTTACAGGATTTACAAATGCAGCAGCAATAATAATAGCAACATCACAATTATCAAAGTTATTTGGTGTGAGTGTAATAACTGAAGAATATCATTATCAAACAATAATTAATGTTATTTCAGAGTCTTTAATTAACACACATACTCCGACTTTATTAATGGGGTTACTTGCGATATTTATAATAATTTTAGTAAGAAAAATTTCATACAAGTACCCTGCCGTTCTTATATCAGTTGTTATAACTACTTTAATTTCTTGGTATATTAAATTTGAACTAAATTATGGAGGCA
>Ga0181565_10003423_pt1 | contig 12153 bp, 8 predicted proteins | sample 101ome_16_FD_129661 | JGI IMG/M metagenome (GOLD analysis project Ga0181565, IMG submission 129661) | Coastal salt marsh microbial communities from the Groves Creek Marsh, Skidaway Island, Georgia - 101401AT metaG (megahit assembly) | ecosystem: Environmental > Aquatic > Marine > Intertidal zone...
CCCACGGCGGCAGGAACGCGCAGCCCTGAGGCAACCGTATGAGCCCCTTCCCACATCTCGGCCGCATCGTCCCCGTGTTCAAAGGCACGCACTACCGGCGCACACCCTTCCGCTTGGACCGAAACCATCCGCGGCCGCTCGCTTCCGATAAGCCCCATGCATTCCATCTCGCCAAACGCCTTCCACATACCGATCAACCCGGTTCCCCCACCCGTCGGATAGATGATGACATCGGGCAGCTTCCAATCGAGCTGCTCTGCCAACTCATAGCCCATGGTCTTTTTGCCCTCGACGCGATAGGGTTCCTTTAACGTAGACACGTCAAACCACCCTTCTTCTTCCTTGCGCGCAGCCACAATTTTACCACAGTCGCTGATCAGGCCATCCACCATTTCTACTGTAGCGCCGCTAGAGCGACACTCGATTGCAAACGCCGACGGCGTGTCGCGCGGCATAAAAACAACGGCTGGGAGACCACAGGCTGCAGCATAGGCCGAAAGCGCTCCGCCGGCGTTGCCCGCCGTTGGTATCGCCAGCGCCTTGGCACCGCGCGCACGCGCAGCCGTTACGGCCGCTGAAAGCCCGCGCGCCTTGAATGAACCCGTCGGATTGAGCGACTCGTCTTTGATATAGAGCTGGGAGAATCCAGCCCAAGCCCCCAGACGTTCGGCCCAGTGCAGCGGTGTAAATCCTTCTCCGAGGGAAACGATTTCGCTTTCGGAACGTATCGGCATCACCTCGCGATAGCGCCACATATTGGGCGCACGCGCCTGAAGCGCTTCCGGGCGCAGCGTCTCGGCCGCCTTTTCTAAATCATACCTAGCTAGGAGTGGAGCCCCAACGTCGGACAGATTATGCAGCTTTTCTCCGTCGTACACGCTTCCCTCACGGGCGCACTCGAGATGGGTCATATACATGGCTTGTAGATTCCTTTCACACCGATGTAACACTCAACCGAATCTGGTATCATCCCCCGCACGGCCAACCCATCCTGCAGCCGTTGACGAATGTGCGTCGAGGAGAGTTCGATCAGCGGCGTATCGATAAAGCGCATACGAGAGGCCAGTGCGGGATCGACGTCCGCATCTTCGGCCAAGCGCTTACCCGCAACGACCGTGCATAAGTCCATGATGCCAAACGGATCGTGCCAAGTCGACATTTGTGCAACATTATCCGAACCGATAATTAGAAAGAACGTACTCTGTGGATAGTCCGCATGCAGCTGGCGTAGCGTATCGACCGTATAGGATTTACCAGGTCGATCAAGCTCAATGCGCGAAGCCGAAAATCCATCGACACCGGCAATCGCCATCTCGACCATATCCATGCGTTGATCCGCTTGCGCATGCGTGCTGTCTTTGTGAGGAGGATCGGCAGCGGGAATAAAAACGACTTCGTCTAGCGCGAGGGTTTCGCGCGTAAAAAGCGCTAGCAGTACGTGCCCGTTGTGAATGGGGTCAAACGTTCCGCCGATAAGGCCGACGCGTCGCATCGGCCTATCCCGCGGATAGATCTAACTGGGTTAACGCCTCTTGCACTTCTTTTTTCAGATCGGCATCTTCACTGCCCTGCAGTACTTCTTGCCAATATTGTGCGGCCAAATCCGTATCGGCCTTTTCCCGGGCCAGCTCTCCTAAGCGAAACAGCGTGTAGTAATACCACGCGGTATCCGGATAGTCTCGCAACACGTCTTGAAACGACATACGCGCCGCCTCGGAGTAGCCCTGTTTCTGGTACAAATACGCACCCAGGTAAATCTTCTCTGCCAAGTTCTCGCGGCAGAAACGAATGCGTTCGCGCGCAGTCTGGACCAGAGGAGACCCCGGGTTGTCTTCTATAAAGTTTCGAAAGGCCGTCAGCGCCTCGTAGGTCTCTTTCTGGTCGAGCTCAGGACGGCGCATCTGCTCAAAGAAAGACTCACCAATTTTGAACTGTGCCTCGGAGGCCCAATTACTGGCGGGATAAATATCGATAAGACGCTGATATTCGAACGCGGCATTCACGTAGTCCTCACTGCAGAAATACGATTCTGCAAGCATATACTGCGATTCTGTAACGCGCTGCGATCCAGGAAAATTGCTCACCAGCCGCTGAAAGTGCTCTGACGCCTCAACGCAGCGCTTTTTCTCGTAGGCCTTCTGTCCTTCGGCGTAGTAGTAGTCTGCCCCCTGTAACTTCTCCGGCGTGCTGGCGCAGGCCGTCAGATACAATGCTGAAGCAATGAGTGCGGTACGAACGTATGTAGGCATAAGCTAACGATTGGAAAAGAACAGATAGATGAGCCCACCGAGAACGGTAGAAACGACTATAGGTTCGACAAATTTACTCCAACTTTGTTCCTCGACGTCCGTCTGTGCGAACTTATAGGTGGAGTGCTGAAGTATCTCAAGCTGCTTCTTTGGAATGCGGTCAGCCCGCAGGCGAGTGATTTCATCTTGCCAATAGACAATGTGATCGCTCTCCCGATTCAGGCGCAGCGCCAGCGTTGCACGAGTCTGACGGTCGGCCTCTGCCCCGCGCAGACCGGACTGTGCGGTAATCCCCATATCGAGGATGCGAAAGGAAAAGCGCATACTCTCTTGACCAACCTGCGTCGAATCTGATACGATGGTAAATCCGCGTTCGAGCAGGCGCTGCGCCAGCACGTGTTCCACAAGCCAGTTGGCATCGTGACGTCCCTGAGGCGCAATAAAAACGGGGGCATCACCCGTCTCGGAAGACATCTCCAATCCGGCCAGCGACTCGTCAATGGCATCCTCCACCGTAGCTACGAGCGCGTCCATATTACTCGGATATGGAACGAGTGCTACGCCCGAAATAGGCACTAAGAGCAGCAGTGCAACGCATCGAACAAACGCAGTATGTAACGTTGATGAAGGCGCACGCGCCATTACTGACCGCCGAGATACTTGAGCTCTTTGCGAGCCACGGCAACGTATTCACTCTCGGAAAATTCGGATAGCAGCTTGCGGAAAGCCGCTATGGCTTGGTCTTGCTCACCTAAGGCAAGGTAGCAGCGCCCCACCTTGAGCTGCGCATCATCGGCTTTTTCCGTCTTACTGAATGCAAAAACCTTAGTGAACTCCGTCAGCGCCTGGCGAAACTGCCCCAAGCCGTAGTAGCATTCGCCTTTCCAGTACTGAGCGTTATCCGCCCACTCACCATAGGGTGCCGCGGCTAGTACGCGATCAAACTGGGCAACGGCCTGTTCGTATTGCTTCTGATTGTAAATGGCCAAGGCGTTCTGGTAAAGCGAAAGTGCATCTTCCTTCTGGCCACGGCTCATCTTAGCCGGACGCAGTGGGCGCGTGTGCAGCGAATCGAGTCGAGCGCGCAGACTGCCTATTTCATCGCGCAGCGCGGCTATCTGCTGACGCATATCGACGGCGTCTTCCTCTCCCTGGCGCAGTCGATCTGCCATGGCACGTTCGCGATCGTACGATGACTCAACCGCGCGTTTAAGCGCTTCCACCTCTTCGCGCTGAGCATCTTGCCACGTGTCTAGACGCTGGTCTACTTGGCCTGGCGTCGCACAGGCTACACAGCAGCACAGCAGAGCGTATATGGCTTTTTTCGATTGTATTAGCATAGTAAAAATATAAGTACTCCTGAAGAGACAGACCAGATAGGACCGGCGCGCCGTGACGTCTTATTTACTGTCCGCGCGAAATACGAGGTCTTCGGGTGGATTGAGTGCAAACTCCTCACAGCGATCGGCATAAAGCGCGCAAGGACCGTCGTTGGGCTCTATCTCAAGCGCCTCCTCAAAAAACGTCTGCGCCGTTTTAAAGTCGAATTCCCAGTAGGCTTCCATCCCCTTATTATAGAGCTCGAGGACCTGCATCATTTCCTCGCTCAGTTCGCCCTTGCGCTCTAACACCTCATAAGCCACGACGGGCTCCTCTTTCCCCATTACCTGGATCAAATCGAGTTGACGGGCTTCAACGAGATCTTTCACCTGCTCGTAGATCTGGTCGTTGACCATAATATTGGTGCCGTAGATTTTCTGCCCGCTTTCGAAACGCGCAGCCAAGTTGACCGTATCGCCCATCATAGTGTAGTCCGTGCGACTGCGTGAACCCATATTGCCGACGATCATCGGTCCTGCTGTAATACCTATGCGGACCTGAGCAAAGGTGCGTCCCTGACTCTGCCAGCGATCGCGCAGCTCTTCCAGACGGGGGGGAATCGCTCCGGGCTGATTCCAACGTTCGCGGAGTTCGAGCAACTTTTTCTGCTGATCAATGCAGGCCATGACGGCTCGGCTCGCGTGGTCTTCATAGTAGAGCGGAGCGCCAAAGAACGCCACGATTGCGTCCCCTTCAAACTTGTCGATCGTACCGCCGTATTGCTCGATGATATCACACATTTCCGTCAGATAGCCATTGATAAAATCGACTAGTTCCGCAGGCGTTAGGCATTCCGATATCGTTGAAAAACTAGCGATATCGGAAAAGAATGCAGTCATCACGCGCTCTTCGCCGCCCAGCTGGTTAACCATGTCCGGATTATCCATGATCTGCTCGACCACAGCAGGAGACAGGTAGTGACCAAAGGCTCCCTGAACAAACTCTTTTTCCTTCTCTTTTATGATGTAACCATAGATGGTCAGCGCCAGATAACCAGCAACAATCGTCAGCGTGGGGCCGATAAACTCCAGCCAAATACCCTGTGTAAATAGGTAGATTGCCAGGACGGAGTAAATCGAACCCAGCGCGCCGATAAACAGCGCGCCCTGCAGCACCTTCAGTCGGGGTATAACAAGTGACATAACCAACCCCAGTGCCAAGGTGAGCAAAATGCGAGACCAGACCGGCGTTCGACTGATAAAGGATTGGTTGAATATGGTGTTGATGACGTTTGAATAGATACCGACCATCGGATAGTTGCCCTGGAAAGGGATCACGCTCAGGTCTGTGCTACCCGTCGATGTCTGCCCATAAAAGAGAATTTTACCATTCAACTCATCGCGCGTAATCAGTCGCCCCTGCGCACTTGGGTAAGGGTAGAAGTAAAGGGGGCGAGCAGATGCATCGACCTTTCCATCGACCAAATGATGCTGTACAAAGTAGAGGCTCTGCTGCAGATCGTCTCGATCTTCTTCGGGCAGTGCATTCTGCACTGCGGCTATGTCTGTATCGGGCTTCTCTTCAACCAGTTGGGCGATTCGATTGTTGCGCCGAATCTGCTCATACATCGTCAGCTGCGCATCCTGCGGGCTCTGCACGCCCTTTGACGCCCAAAATGCGGCTGCGTCCCTATCCGGATCTTTGCGCACCGAAGCTTCAATTCCGCTTGCCTGCATCCAAGTCACCAGCGCGCTGCGAACGGCACGGCCGTCGGTATAGCCCAACTCGGCCATGCGTCCCGGTAGCGGACGCGGATTCCGGCGCAGTGCCGGATCCGAGGCAACGAGTTCCTTGATTTTATCGAGCACCATTTCGCGATCGTGTCGCTGCGCAGCTCGACGCAGCGCAAGGTGCGGATAGCGCACGAAGGTATCTTCCCAACGGCCAATCCAGTTGACATTCATCGTGCCGTGATCATCGATCGGAATCTTTATGTCTTTCACGCGACCGTCGGCCAATGTCGCCTGCGGAAGCAACACGTGTTCCCCCGGCCAAACCTGCACGTCGGAGATTTTGACCTGCAGTTGGTCGCAGCTAACGTTTAGTCCAATCGAGGGGAACAGTATGTCTTTGTACTGGAATACTAGCGGATAGCGACGACGAGAACCGTCAAAGTCTTCCGTTGTCTGAGCGTAGGAAAAGCCGCGTGCCGCATCGCGTAGGACAGCAATGGGCGGCTCAAAATACGTGGCTCTGGTAATTGTGCTCTCTTCGGGCGGCACCATAAGACGGGGAGAATCTTTGCGTATCTCTTCAAGCACGCGCTCCTGATCGGCCTCAAGGGCTGGATACTGCAGTTCGGCGCCCTCTTCGTCTTCTTTGACAATGAGGTACTGAGCTAAGTAGACGTTGTCGGCCTTCTCTATCGCACTACCAAAGCGCGCATCGTAGTCCGCCTGTTCCAGCAGGCCTTCGATACCCTTTTCGTCGATCGTCGCTAAACCGCGTATCTGCTTTTCCGTGAGCAGCTTGGTTATATGTTCGGGAAAGTAAATATCAAATCCCACCCGGTCAGCTCCATACTCACCGAGAATACGGACTACGTCTATATATTCCGCACGCGTCCAGTTTTGCCACCGCCCCTCAACTTCCAGCGTTTGATCATCAATCTCAATCGTGCCAAGGCGCGGATCCACTTCTGGCATCCCAAAAATTGAATTTCGGATATTAAAGCGCCAGTCGTAACTGACCAACTCAGCCCGCTCATAGGCCACGGTAAGCGCAAAAAGCAGCACGAGCACGCCGACAATGGGACCCAAGTAGAGCTGTAATCGAGGCTCGTTATCTGATCCCGCCATATGCGACCTCCAGTGAGAATAAGTGGTAACGCATTTAGTATAACAAAAAAAGGAAGGTCCGAGGACCTTCCTTTCTCATCTATCTCTTTTTACGCGCTCTTTGGTCTACTGCACGCTCATCTCGCTAACCTTGTTTTGTGCCTTAGCCGCATAGGGCGACTGGGGGTGATCTTTGGCAACCTGCGCGTAGTAGTCGCGCGCCTGCGCAGTCTGACCCAGCTTCTCATAGCACTGAGCGACAAAGAATTTTTGCTTGGGTGCATTGGGCGACTTGGGATTCTTACTCAGCGCTTCCTGTAGAGTCTTTATAGCCTTAACCAACTTATCTTGGCTCGGGTAGCGCTTCCCACCCTTGTAATACAGTTTGGCAAGTATGTTGTCTTCAGCTTCGGCTCCGCGCACACCGGCCACGGTGACCGTCTCTTGCAGCTTGAACTCTTCTTCCTTAACCATGTCATCGACCTGAGTCCAAACGGTATTGAGCCAGTCCTCATCGCCTCCTTCTGCGGCGGCCTCTTCGGCCTGAGAACTCGCTTCTTTGGCTTCAGATGTCGCATCGCTCTGCTGTGCCGCGACAGGCACTGCGCTTATAAGAGCAGCAATGAGCAGATAAAAAAACTTCGCATTCTTTGACAAATCGCACCTCCTTTTCAAGGTGACATATACTCCGTTTCTACATATAAGTTCGGCAAAAAAACGCGGCAATCACATGATCTGTATCACATTCTGGCCTTTTTATATCGTATTTGACCCCTCGACTTGCCAAAGGTTCCGTCCAACTTCACTTCTCTTCATCAAGGAAATTCAGAAATCCTTCGTAGCGATCGTCTGAATCGACAACTTGGCGATAGATAACCTGGGCCTCGTGGCGACGCCCCTGCAGATAGCGCACAATGGCCATATTCAGACGGACGCCAGGATGAGCAGGCATCAGCCTTTCTGCTTCTTCTAACAGGCCGTAGGCCTCGTCATACGCGCCGCGCTGACACAGCACAACGGCTTTGGTATTATACGCATCACCCATCTGCGGATCTGACGCCAACGCTTTGTCCAAGCGATCCAGCGCGCGATCGTATTCTTCCTGTTGCATATAAGCAGAGGCAATCCGATAGTGCTCCTCGGCCGATTCTACTTCCGCGAGAAAGTCGAGTAGACCATCGTAGGCATCGTCCTCGTTGATAATTTGCTGATAGAGAACGTCTGCCCGTTCGCGATCACCCATCAGATAGTAAATAAGCGCCACGTTCAAGCGGTAGCCCGTTTGGTCTGGTTCGATCGCAGCAGCGCGTTCGTAAAGCGCCAAGGCCTCGTCGTACTGGCCCTTGTGCGTCAGCACCACGCCTTTGGCGTTAATTGCGTCGGCAAATTGCTCGTCGGCCGCGATCGCCTCTTCAAACTGGGCCATAGCCAGATCGAATCGATTCTGACGCAAATACGAAGTCCCCACATCGTAAAACTCTTCTGCGTTACCAACCTCTGCGAGAAAATCAAAGAGTTCCATATAGGACCCATCTAGAGCGACGACCTGCTGGAAAAGTCGGTCGGCTTCTTCTCGCTCGCCCTTTAGGTAATACGTGAGCGCGATGTTCATGCGAACGCCCGTATTATCGCCCTGCTGTAGGGCCCTGCGGTAATAGATCAGCGCATCGTCATACTGACCTTTATGAGCCAAAATAACGCCGCGTGCATTGAGCGCGTCAAAGTGATCGGGTCGCATTTTGAGTACCCGATCAAACATCGCAGAAGCCTTCTCTAGGTGGTTGACGCGCAGGTAAGCGGCACCGGCATCGTAGAGGCCTTCAGGCGTATCGAGCGACACGGAGGATCCCAAGGCAATCTGATCTACGCGCTGATCGAAAAAGTCCACGTCGCGCTGCAGTAGGCTATCCATCAGCGCAGACTGAGGAATTTCTACGTTGCGCGGCGGCAGAGAAGCGGGCTTATACATCTGCAGGTACTGCTGGACGTACAGCTCATCAATCAGCTTGCGCGGCTTGAGACGCTTGTACTCGGCCGCGCCGTTTCGCCAAGCATCGGCAAAAGTGAAACCATACATCGTAGTTTCGACGGGAATCCACACGCGCCCCTGCCAGACGACATACTCAGCCGACGAGAGAAAGTGATCTTCAGCGCGATCCGGCGATATACCGCTGTCAAACATCATGTAGATGTGACCTTTGCCTGGATCGTTCGCCTCGAGAAAGGCCGTATCAATACTGAGGTTTTCTAATAGTGAAGCGAAGAGTACCGTCAAATCGTCGCAGTCACCGATTTTGGTTTCGACCCCTTCCGGCATCTCCAGCAGCTCGCTCGGATACTGCACGGTATCAAAAATCGTCTTGTCATCAGAAACGCTCGTAAAAGGCGTCTTCTGGTCCGCCTGGTAGCGGATTCTATAGGCTCCCAGTGCGTTAAATAATACGGTGGCTTTTCCGATATTAGAGCGGTTAAACTTCTCTGCCAGCAGGTCGTTGTAGCGCTGGACTAAACCGCGCGCAAGACTGGCAACGGACATATTGTCTGGCGTAACAAACGCCGCAGCCATGCCCTTCACGTTCCAACTCAGCTTGCCTTTACCCGCCACGTAAACGCGCTCAAGCTGTTTTTCCGTGAACTGGTCCTGCCGGTTACGCTGGTAGTCCACGCGTACAATTGGCGTAACGAAGTTATCGTAGTAGGCTTCATCTTTGTTAAATAGATCCGAATCAAACGTCACCTTAAACGTGTATTTCTCGTTGCTCTGCGGTGGCAGAATCACCGTCTCGCGGTGCGGCACGCTCATAACTTTAGGTAGAAAGAGCGAGACGCTTGCCTCGATCGCCTCCGTCGCAGAGTTTGAAATTACAACATCGAAGAAATCGTTTTCCTGATAGTGCGGATAGAGCGAACGGAAAATCGGATTGGGCCGTACTATGGCATCCTTAATCGTGATTACACGCGGATTGTACGCCAGCGATATAGACGTGTAGTGAGTGGGGGCTAGGACGGGATGCCGCTCATAGGCGTAGTCGATCTGAGCAAAACGATACTTTACGCCTAGACCAAAGGTCGTCGTTGTCGCATCGCCAAAGGATTCGGGCGTATCAAACTCGGTCGCCATTCCCGCGCGCAGGGCCAACAGACCGCGCAGCCAGTATTCTGCGCCCAGATGAAACGAATCGTCCAAGTCCATGCCGACCGTGAGGCCCTCAACGGGACGGTAGGACATGCCCACGCGATAGCGCGAATCATACACCGTCTCGGATAGCCCGTTTTCATACTGTAAGTCAGTACCGCCCAGGTCTTGAGCGACGACCGCTAGGCGCAGGCCGTAAGGTAGCGGGGCAAGCAGTCCCAGATCGAATCCCCAACCTGAAGCACTGCCCAAATTATTGCCGTCGAGGTCCACGTTAAAGGAGCGGTATTTACCGCTTACACCGATGGCAGTGTTGCCAATAAAAGGTCGCAGAAACTCGATGCCGTTGCGATATCCATAGGCAAAGGACAGCTTGTTCTGACCCGTACTCAATTCGGAATCATCAAAACCAAGGTGCAACCAATCAATGCCAAGAGCGTGATGATCTCCAACGGGTAGCACGTAGTTGAGATAGGAATGGTTGAGCCCCAAACCGAACCGATCGGCATATGCAAGGCCGATTTCTTGACGCTGAAGAGACGCAAGCGCTGCCGGATTCCAATGGGCAACGCTCGCATCAGAGGCGACTGCGCTAAACGCGCCGCCCATGCCGATAGCCCGCGCGCCAACCATTTCCTGCCGCGGCCCAGCTAGCGACGAATGGGCTACGACCAAAAGCACCAGCAGTGATGATAGGATGCGTTGACAGTTCACGGCTGCACCACCGTTCTCTGATCACCGCCCCGCAGGCCGGTAACCGCGACTACGGAAGCGCTCTCGGGAAAGCGCACTTCAATGCGGTACTCCACGCTCTCTTGCACGCCAAAGGAGAGTCCCGCCGCATCGTCGACCTCCCGGGTGGCAACTAGGTCTCCGTTCGAATCTAGCAGGCTCACCTTAGCTCCTAGGGCTGGAACATATCCACCATCTTGCTCTCCGCCGCCGCCTTGCACAAAGACCTGAATAAAGCGGCTGCCGGGCGTGTCATTTTGAAAGAGCAGGTTGCCGCTGCCAAAGCCGTCCGTCATGTATAGGTCGGGTGCACCGTTGCCGTCGAAATCGCCCCAACGCGCAGCAAAATGCACGCTAGGTCCCGTGGGCAAGTTGGCAAACGCATTAATGTTATCGAACGTGCCGTCGCCGTTATTCGCATAGAGGATATCGCGTTGAAATTGGCGATCGCTTCCGGTGGCTAGGTAGAGATCGAGGAACCCATCGCCATCGTAATCCGCCCAGTCGGCCATGGCAGTCAGCCAGCCGCTATTGTCTATTCGCACACCCGCCAAATCAGCGACGTCCGTAAAACCGGTACCGCCGTCGTTTTCGTAGAGTGCATTTGCCCCAATATTAGCCAAGTAGAGATCTAGGTCACCATCGTTATCGTAATCACCCCACGTCCCATTCTGACCGATCTCATTATTAGCCACGCCAAGAGCGACCGACACGTCCGCGAAAGAGCCGTCTGCGTTCAGGTCATTGCGATAGAGTTTATTTTCTTGCTCTCGATTGACAGTATATAAATCGGCATCTCCATCGCCATCATAGTCCGCCCAAAGCACGGCATTGGTATCGCGACCGTCTCCCACGTCCAGATCCGTTACCGGCGTAAAAGTCCCATCACCGTTATTGTTGTAGAGCTCGTTGGCAAAGTAGAATTTACCCAAATAGAAGTCGAGCTGTCCGTCGGCATTGTAGTCACCCCAAGCGACCGAAGTCACGTTGCCCCGTCGCTCCAAATTAACCAGCCCCAGACTCCGCCCGACCTCGCTATAGGTTCCATCACCTTGGTTCTGATACAAGAAGTCTTGCGCATAGAAATCGGCGATATAGAGATCTAAGTCGCCATCGTTGTCGTAGTCGGCAAAGGCGGCGGCTACGCTATTGCCGTTATTGTCGACGCCCGCGCTCGTAGCAGTGTTGACAAACGTGCCATCACCCTGATTTTGGAAGAGCGCGTTGATCGGATTGCTAACGGCTGTCCCCCAATTGGTCGAATAGAGATCTAACAGGCCATCCCCGTCGTAGTCACCCCATGCCAAATTGGTGCTAAAGAGACCCCCATTAAGCGTTCCACTCACGCCGGACAGGTTCTGAAACGTCTGTGCCGACAGAGAAACGCAGCAGCCGAGTACGACCAGCGCGATGCCATATATGTGATTTCGCAAGCGCATCATTGTTTTACCACCGCAACTGTTTTCTCGCGGCGCACGTCACCCGCATTAACAACCACGATATATAACCCACTAGATACCGCCCGTTGATCCTCATCCTCCCCGTTCCACTTGAGCGAAATGCGACCGGGCGCCATTGGCTCGTCGCGCACAATAACGCGCGCCAGTTTACCCGCGCTGTTATACACGCGCACCGTGACGTCAGCAGGACCGCTGAGATCAAAGGAAATATCCGTCTCGCCGCGCAGCGAGCCACCCCCTGGGGCAAAAGCGCGAGGCTGACAGTCGAGATCGCGGATCGCCAAGTCGCCAACGGCAGTGGAACGATCTTCAAAAAGGGCAAACGTTCCGAGCTCGTCCACGGCAGTGCGCACGAGTTTAGCCTGCGCATCCACGCTGCCGCCAACGCGCAGCCACTGACCACCGCTATTCATGCGAAA
>Ga0181565_10003439_pt1 | contig 12127 bp, 11 predicted proteins | sample 101ome_16_FD_129661 | JGI IMG/M metagenome (GOLD analysis project Ga0181565, IMG submission 129661) | Coastal salt marsh microbial communities from the Groves Creek Marsh, Skidaway Island, Georgia - 101401AT metaG (megahit assembly) | ecosystem: Environmental > Aquatic > Marine > Intertidal...
ATATAAGCAAGTTCGAGATAATCCGAGAGATATTCTTAAATATCTTCAAAAATGGGAAAATACTGAAGAAAAATATTATGAAATTCGTGCTAGTGTTTTCAAGAATGAAATAAAACAAGCAGCCAGGTTTATATATCTAAATCAGTACTCATTTAATGGAATCTATCGAGAAAATAGGTCTGGCAAATACAATGTTCCTTATGGAAAAAGAAAAGATTTCATTATTAACTTTTTAAATATCTTCAAAGTCTCAAGAGTTCTCCAAGGTACTGAGATATTTACTGGAGACTTTACAGCTAATGAATCAAATATTAATAAAAATGACTTGGTTTTTTTGGATCCACCATATTCTCTTTCACAAACAGATGATGGATTCGTGAAATATAATAAAGATGTTTTTTCAATTTCAGATCAAATTAAATTAGCTGATTACATCGAGGCGATTAAAAAAATAGGGGCTAATTATATTTTGACAAATGCATATCATCCAAAGATTCTTGAAATTTTTGACAATGGAGATAAAGTATATAAACTTACAAGAAACAGTACTGTTGGCGGTCTTAATAAGACTCGTGGTCAGTATAAAGAAGTAATAATTACAAATTTTTAACATGAGCATCAGTGACTATTTAAAAAACAACTTTCTTGAAAAAATTTCATCAGACGAGTCATTACTCAAGAAAAGATTTAACTCATTTAAAGTCGATTTTTATAAAAAAATGGTTCCCAAAGGTGAGATTCCTGGTGATGAATGGATTATTAATGAATCTCTATCGAAAAGAAACAAAAGAAAAGATGTATATGTCAAAAAGAAACATCATGCTGTTCAGTTCGAAAATGACTTGTGGTGCATGTTTTACAACATTGGCTTCAAAGAGTTAAATATTGATGAACATTTAAGACTTCCTTTAAAGGATAAAAATGATAGTGATCAAATTGATGTGCTAGCCATTGATAGAAAGTCCGAAATTGTTTATATCGTAGAAGCAAAATCTAGAGAAAATAAAGGAAAGGAAGACTATAAATATCTCTTTCAAACTCTGGATTTCAAAATCGACCAGTACCGTCGATCTGTGCAAGAGGTGTTTGGTCATTCCTATAACGTTAAATTTATATTTGCCACAAGAAAGATACTTCTAAGTACGCCAGATAAAGATCGTCTTGCGCAAAGTAAAGCATTTCACTTTGATGATAATATCTTCAATTATCTTGAGACATTAACAAATGATTACAAAGAGACAGCTATATATCAATTTAATGGCTTAATATATGGAGGCAAAAGATTCAGCAAGAAGAAAGATGTCCATCTGCCAGCAATTCAAGGAAAAATGGGAAATAAAACCTATTATATGTTTAATGCAAACCCAGAATTTCTTCTTAAGGCTGCATATATTCTTCATAGGCGTCCTGGTATATCAAATAGCTATCAAAGAGTAATCAGCAAGGCACGATTAAAGGCTGTTAGAACTTTTGTTGATGAGGGTGGCTTTTTCCCTAATTCAATTATTCTAAGCTTGAATAAAAACACTAAGCATAATTTTTTACCTTCTAAAAAAACTCCAGATGTCACTAACTCGTCAATTGGTGAGCTTATACTTCCAGAAACTTATGCTATGGCTTATGTAATTGATGGGCAACATAGACTATATGGCTATGCTGGTTCAACGAAGATTGATAAAGATACATTGCCAGTGGTTTTATTTACTGACCTACTAGAGGAAGAGCAGCTCAAAATGTTTATGGACATTAATGAGAAGCAAGTGAGTGTTAAAAAATCATTAAGAATTGATTTAAAAAGAGATATTGACTGGAAGTCTGTAAGGATTGATTCTAGGATGGTAGCACTTAGATCTGAGATAGTTTTTAGACTAAATGAATACCCTTCAAGTGTTTTCTTTAATGCTATTGATATGGGAAATACTCGAGCTAAATCCAAAATACCTAATACAGCATTTGATGAATCATTGAGTGATTCTGGATTAATACCAAAAGCTACAAGTAAAGAGTTCAAGAAAGAGACTCTCTCTTATTCTCTATATGATGGGATTATCCAAGATAAAGAAACAGCTATGGATAATGCTGCTGATAATATTTACAATTTAATAGATTATATTTTTACTTACGTTAATAACAATGTCTTAAAAATAAATAATGGAGGTAATATTAGCGGTAAATTCCTTTATGAAAAAAGAGGAATATATGCATTAATAACTTCTATTGGAAGGATTCATACTCACCTAGTTTCTCATGGAAAGCTAAACATTGAAACAAGTCATGATGATAGAGCTGAACAGATATTAGATTACTTAAAACCTTTATTCGATGTACTCATTAAAATTAATACTTTCAAAGCTGAAAATGATGAACAAATTAAGGATGTACTGAGAGTACAAGGAGCAGGCGCAAAACCTGTATGGCTTTATTATTACATAGGAATTATAAATAACACTTTTCCAGATTTCAATCCTCCTGATTTTGCTAAATGGGCTGAAGCTAAAGAGAAAAAACTTATAGAAGGGGAGTCAGCGAGAGATAAATGCGAAGAGATTGAGAAGTTTTTAAATAATACTCTTTGCAATAAGCTCAAGGAGAGATATAAAACTCTTGGTGATGACTGGTTCCAATCCGCTTTCCCTGAAAAAACACTCAAAGATGTTGTGAAGAATATTTCTGAAACTAAAAGAAGGTTTATTGACGAAGGAAAGGATCCAAGGGTCGTTACACCTGAAAGTGTTCTATATATTAAAGACTTAAAAGAAATTGCTATAAAAAATTGGGACTATGTTCAAAATGAGCTAGCCTTCAATCATCCTGAATTCCCTGATTTTAAGCCTGGAAATAATTCTGTAAAAAAAATGACGGGTTGGATACAACAGTTTAGTATTAGTAGAAATGCTCTGAGTCATGCAAACAGCGCCGATGAGCCAAACTATGAATTAATTGATGCGCTTTATGAATATTTTATAAAGTAATTTTATGAGGCATATTATCTATGGCGACATTCATGGCTGTCTTGATTCATTAAACACTTTAAGAAATAAAATTGCTCCCAGTTCGTCAGATTATGAAATCGCAGTAGGAGATTTTATTACTCGTGGTCCAAAATCTATAGACACACTTAGATATTTAAAAGACAATGGTATTTCCTCTGTTAAGGGTAACCATGAAGATAAAATTGTTAGATATATTGAGCATTCTTTAAACAAATACTCAAATCCAATAATTCTCAATGAAGACGAAAAAAATATCGTTGATTCAATGTCTTCAGAAGATATTGACTTTTTAATGTCTTTGCCAAGTTTTAAGAAATTAAACAAAGTTACAATTGTTCATGCTGGTTTAATGAACCAGAGCAATCTCGAGGATTTATCCAAGGATGAAGTAAAAAAATTAATGAGGTTAAGATATATCTCTCCAGAGGGTAAATTTATCCCATATGGCGAAGAAAATGAAAATTCAATATTCTGGGCAGATATATATGATGGTAATCAAGGATTTGTAGTTTATGGGCATCAGAACTTCGATGATGTTAGAGTTAATGAAAATTCATTAGGAATTGATACTGGTTGTATTTACGGTAATAAATTAACTGCAGTAATTTTTGAGGACACAAATAAATTAAATTACAATATTATTCAAACAAAATAAATTAAGAGAAAAAATATGAAACTTAATAACATATCTGGATGGAGGGCAAAATGGCTTATATTGGCGATATTTTGGACTATAGGGGTGATTCTTTATAAGAATGATGCTACGAATGGTATGTTGCTAATTTCAATGAATTTTGAACACTGGTATCCAGTCATGAAAGCTTCAGTGCTTCCTATTGTTGCAGTTTATTTTTGTTGGGATTTATTTAGTTATTTGTTTTTACCTCAAACAATTAAAGATTCATAGTTGTGTTTGGTTTTAACAAAAAAAAAATTTCAGTGCCAGAGCTGTGTAATGAGAGACTTGATCTTTTTGAAAGTGATGACATGAAAAAAGCAGCGAAAGCGGTTTTTTGGGAGATGAAACAAAAGGACAGTGTTAATCTAACTGACGAAGATTATGAAAGATTTGAACATTACTATATTGCTTCTAATTACCAACTATTAATTATGGCGCTTTTCGAAAAACAAGATAGTAGACTTGCACAGTCATCATATGAATATTTAAAAAGGAAACTTGATAAAACCAATCAAGATGTCTTTTGGAGCTGGGATTTTCTTTACAAAATGTGGATTGCAGCTTCTATTGGAGATAAAGTTATTGAGATGGCTGAAGCAGTTAAAGGTCAATTATTTAAGTTCGAAATAAACGCTGATGCGATTAGTGTCCTGTATTTTTATTTGCTTAAAGCTGACGATAATCTTAAATTTTATTCAAAAAACATAAAACTTACTGATTAGTTTGAGTAGAAATACGTGTAGAGTGAAACTTCAAATTAAACAATCCCTAGAAGGGTAAAGGGATAATGAGAATAGATTAAATGATGTTCTCTCCACCAGTTTTCGATTTAAAAAAATCTCATAAAATCTCATAAAATCCTTTTATATCAATACTTATAGAGAATTTTATGTCCAATGATGTTTTAAATCGTCTCATGAGATTTTATTAAAAAATGAGTAGAAAAAATGTATAGAAAATCATGTTATTCTATGCCATATGAAGCTCAGTAATTTCATCATAAAAAGTCTAAAACCTAAGGCAAAACTTTATCAGAAATTAGATGGTCAAGGTCTCTATCGCATTCTTCAATAAGTTTAATGCTTTCTGGCTGTATCGGCCCTGCTGGGTTGAGAGTGTACGACTCTGGCAAATGCACCATCATCTCCCACATATTGATCAAGCCCCTATCAACACTAATCGCTCCAGAATATATTAAGCTCTCCTTAGGAGATCGATTTGTTAAAAAATTCACATCATTTATAACAGGATAGTTTGCAATAACATTAACAGCTTTATTTAGATTAGAGTACATCTGTTTCATTATTTTCTGTGACACAATTAAGGCACTAAATTTTGGTATGAATAATCTTTCAATCACTTGAACAAATACTGAAATGAATCTTCTCATTATTACTGGAATTCAAGTTTTTTGCATGACTTGTAAAGATAAATTCTCATGCATATCGAAAATAACACGTTTCCCTTTGATGGTTAACAGTAGGCCAAATTGGCATTAACTCTGGATCATGTAGGTGATAAATATCCGCATCTAGTTCAACCGCTTTTAAAAAGACTGCTCTGACGGTTTTGGTCATACGATACAGACGCCCTAAAGTGTTGACCCCAACATCAACGATATTCACATTATTTTTAACTTCGCTACCCAAACCATAGGCTACCACTAAAAAAATATCGTAATCTTTTGATAATGATGAGCACATTTTAAGGAAAATACGTGGATCATAGCGTGGATGGGCAGATGTTAAGTGTGCAATTTTTATCATTTAATATGTTATATATCAACTTAATCTACCTGATAAAGCTTAGGTATGGAATTTACCACTTTGACAACTTCAGCAAAATCTAATCCAAGAGTGTCAAGGTACCAGCGAATATTTTGATACCTTGGCCTATTTTCATCCGTAACCAATTCCAAGGCTTTTTCACGGGTCATCTCACCTTCACGAATCTGATTACTTCTAAATGTATCATGTTCCGTAAACCCGGCAACAGTATAGTAGACATAGTTATAGAAACCCGCTGTACCATCAGCAATTCGCCACGTTGTACTTGTGTCAACTGCAGTTTCCCAATTGTATTTACCTATCAATGTACCATTTACCTCATTTTCATCCCATCTGTAATAATCAAAGATATGATAATAATCTTGTTTTTCAGTAAAGCTTCTATAGTACTCTCCTGACAATGTATCCCATAACGATCTATTAAAATAGCCTGGACTTTGCATCATGGCTTTAAATCTTTTAGAGTGGTACCTAACCTGCTTCATCGCACCATTGCTATAAACCATACCCTCTTCAAAATCTGGCTTAATGCCCAAAAATCCTGTTTTAAAATGCGTTGTTTCAAGAGGGTTAATGCTCCATAAATTCAAATTAATTCCAGTTTGTCTTTTAATGCTCTCAACATGTCTAAAAAAATGTTTATCGCCTGCCGTAAGCATTGCCATCATACCCAAGTGTGGTGACTTTAACCAAGCCTGAAGATTCACCTTAATATTTCTTCTTTTTTGTGAAATATTTGCCGCAACAATAATGTTTTCTACACCCATATCTCCACACATTTGAGAGATGTTTCTTCGACCTAAATCGGTTACCATGCCCCAATCATAGGTGTAAGTAACGGGCTTCATGCCCAACTCTTCCACGATCAAATGTAAGCCGTAGCAACTATCACGCCCACCAGAAAATGGAACTATACAATCAAGCTCTTTTCCAGGTCTTCTGTATTTCTCTACAAGTTGAAATAACTCATCTTTAGGTTTTGGCTTGTTTCTTTTTTTATAGTTATGACAATAATTACACACACCCTCCGAGTCAAAATTTATATATGGCATTGTTTCTGGTAAAATACATCGAGTACAACGTTTCAAATTAGTAAATTTATACTCTAATAGACTCTCTTCACTTTTATTGAATTTAAACTCTGGTATCAAGTTTGTCTTATGTAATGAATCATCATTAACTGTTAATTTTTGTTGCGATATAGGAATATCGATTAATAAACCTTCCTCTTTTATCTGTTTTATTTTTACACAATCAATTTGACTCAAAGAATAACTTTCAGATGCGAAGTGTAACTCCTGACCATTCTCTCCAATATATAAACTACCATTATTAGAAAAAAGTAAAATTTTCCCTATTTTTGGGACAACCAATGCACAGGCGATTGTACCTCTACAAAGAGCGAGGATTTTCTGTGGCAATCCACCTAGATCGCCACCTTGATCCATGTATTCTTCAGCAATTGCAATAATAAGCTCTGAATCAATCTTAAACCTTCTCTTTGTCTTAATCTTGCTCCAGACTTCTTCCTCGTTAACAATTATCCCATTATGAATGGCACAAATATTGTCATAAGCTACAGGCTGATTGTCGTCCATGCCATTTGTAATAAGCCGACTATGGCCTAAAACTACTGGAGAGTCATATAGCTTTACTTTTTTTAAAAGTTTTTTAATCTTATAATCTGCACGATCGATCTTATAACCAGAATTATTATAATAAACCAATCCACTAGAATCTATGCCTCTTTGTTCAGAATGTTGCGCTAATTTATTAAGCCTATCTTGATTTACTTTAGATGATGACACCTGACCAAAAATACCACACATAAACTTTCCTTATTTTAAAAAACAATTTTTCAACTTATCTATGTAAAACATAGTCATATAACTTTATAAGTTTCTCACCTTGAGTTTGCCAACTAAGCTCTATTAAATCACTAACATTAAAATCAGTATCAACTTCACCTTTTTCGAACTTATGAATGGATTGCTTAATACTTGTCAAATCAAGATCGCAACATTCACCGAGTTTGTATGAATTTACAGTGTTAGATATATCCGGAAAATTTGATGCGAGAACAGGAATACCGGAAAAACAATACTCAAATAGTTTATTTGGCAGACAATAATAGTCACTAAGTGATACATTTTGAATTAAACATAAGCCAACATCTGCAGATCTTGCTATTGGCACAACCTCTTCATGTGGAACTGCATCGTGAAAATAAATATTCGGATGTTTTTTTGATATTTCTTTTATGTTATTACTTAATTCTCCATAGCCTAAAAAAACCACACTAGAGGCGCAATCAGAATCTTTAAATGCATCTAATATTAAATCTATACCTCTACCATAACTCAATATACCAATATATAAAAATATCTTTGATCTTTCTGAAATGGAAAAATAATCCCGCAAATACGATTTATTATCGGTAATATTGCCTGACTCTAATAAAGGAGAATTTAAAATAACTTGTGAATATTTTTTTCCAATATTTTGCGCATACCAGCTATCAATTGACGGACTGACCACAATCAAGGCATCAATAGAGCGCCACAATAGTTTTTCAAAAAACAACGTTAATCTCGCCTCAATTCTTGTCAATCCGTTTCTATTTGATTCTAATTCATGAGCATCGTAGATCAATTTCGAACCAGTTATAAGCTTTATTATTACGCCAATGGGAAGAACAAGAATATCATTGCAATGAATAATTTTTGGATTTATTTTAATTGCCCTATTCACCATTTTTACTAACAACTCTAAAAAAGAAAAAACATGTCGAATAAATAAAGGTAAAAAAGGGAGTTTTTTAGACTTTAAAACAATAGAATAAAGATTTAGATTTTTAGAGAGGTTAGACACTCTGGAATTTTCTTTATAAATACCAATTCCATTAACATTATTACCAACATCATTCATAACTGACATTTCTTTTAATATTCTAGAATCTGATGTTATATCTGTATGAGTAAGGTGCAATATTTTTGTCATATTTTTAATGTTTTAGAGCTGTGTCGTTATTTTTTTTTATATAAATTTTTCCGTTATTGGAATAAATTAATAATGCAATAAATATTGCAATAATTAATATCATATAAATATTCAATATAAATGAGGTCATTGGAGTTGCAGCAAGATCTTTAAAGAGCGTCGCCATATAAACAAATAGGGCGACTACTATTGGCGAATGCCTTAATTTAAATATAATTACGTTAACCCAATACAAACCAAAGCCAACAAAAAATGGCGGTATTAAAATACCAAAAATACCAAAATTAGCATACATTTCCCCCCAGTATATTGTTGGCATTGAGCCTACCACTCTCTTTTCGGCTAATTCTGGATGCACCCAGTTCATAATTTCCACATTTAGATGGAAACTTTCAAATGGAAAAATTCCACGTGGATTGGGGAATGTTGTCTCCATTAAAAAATCATGCTCTCTAAAATATTCTAAATAATGGTATGCTGGCTGTATTTGACCTGTCAACAGCCTGCTAAAGACTGCCGATATTGCTTGAATTATACTTTCACTACCCATAAAAAATATATAAAAAATAGATAGTAAAATTAATAAGAATAATCCCATATAAATTACTAATTTAACAGGGAAATAAGAATTCCTTTTAATAACAATATATATCAAATATAAACTAATTAATAATTCTGCTGCTGGCCCTTTCTCAATTGCCATCATCGATACAAATAAAGATATAAAAAATAATGTAAAAAATAATAATTTATTTGAAAATATATTATTAATCAAGTAGTTGGAAAATGTAATAAATAATAAAAACCTCAATATATCATTCATGAATAATTTGTACAGCGTATAGTTTCCTTAAATCGAATTCCCCATTTTTGAACGGGCCATATCGGGTGATATTTCTCCAGTAGGATTTAATACTGTCATTAACGCCACATTTTCAATTTGGTTGAGATATGTAATCAGAAACCAAGTCGAGACAATTGATAATAAAACTATGGCGAAATTTAATTTACTGGCACACTGATTAGAACATTGATAACTAAAGGCGCCCCAGTCAAGGCTTTAAAAAATTGGCTAGCAACTACAAACCCTAAAATCATTAAAGTAATTGTTATAGCAGTATAAATAAACACCTGCACTACAATAGATTGATCTGTAACGTATTCTGCTCTGTAGTTATCAAGCCCAAGATACAATATAGGGAGTCCTATATATTGATATACAAGCATAAATATTAAGACAAAAGCTGGAATGCTGAATTTAAAAAGACTTAAGTTTGATGCTTTTAGCATTCCTAGCCATGCTATTGGTAAAATAAACCATATAATAAAAAGGAGTAGATCTTAAAGCATATTTTCTACTCATCAGACTGACGATACGCTTTTACACTCAGCCCTTTAAACCTTAATATTGTAGATCTCTTCCCATCTAGAAATATTATAGAGTCGCCATATTATGATATTGTTCAATTTTAGTTTGTTAAAATCAACCACTTCTTGTAATATTCTCGATTTTCTTATTGAAGAAAGCATAATAGCTTCATGTTTCTTTGTCCAAATATCCACTGGAGCCTCGAAACCAAATTTATTCCTGCGCCACAACACACTTTCTGGCAAAAGGTCTTGTAGTGACTTTCTTAGAATATTTTTTAAAAAACCACTTTTAAACTTGTGCCTAATGTTAAAGTTCATTGTCAAGTCTACTAATCGATAATCAATAAATGGTAGTCTGGTTTCAATGGAATTTCTCATCGAGTTCTTATCTTCACATCGTAACAAATGTGGCAAATTTAGCTTTGTTATTTGTTTTCTTTGAAAACTGTCAATATTATCAATACTATAATAGTTTTTTATTCGTTTTTTATCAATATATTTTGACTTTATAAAGCTTTTTCGAATTATTCTACCAATTCTAATCTGAGGAAAGAGCGTTAGAATGCTTCGCAATACAGTTTTTAATGTTGATATCTGATATTTGTTAATGTCAAGAATTATTCTGAAAAAAGATAATATCGAGAATTTTTTCAAATAAAAGGCTAAAATAATTTGAAAATAATTCTCGTAACCAAACAGAGTCTCATCTGCTCCCTGCCCATCCAGCATCACCTTACAGTTCAATTCCTTCGATTTTTTCATGACAAAATATTGCATAAATATTGAAACTCCTCCAAATGGCTCTTCTTGCGTGTAAATAACTTCATCAATATTATTTACAAAGTCCTCGAAACTTGGTTCAATAATATTTAGATTTAAATTGCAATATTCCGCCACTTCTTTTGCAAAAATACTTTCATCAGTCTTATCTTCAATTGATTTACCATGGATTGCAATAAATTGCGTATTTGATTGTTTATTATAAATATCACTAGCAACTGCAGCAATCGATGAACTATCCATTCCACCACTCAAGCAAGTGCCAACTTTAACATCTGAACGTAATCTTATTCTGACACTATCTACAAATTTTTCTTTATAAAGTCTAATGCTAGACTTTTCTGAGATTTTTTTTAATTCAGGGCTGATACTAATTTCATAATATTTTTCTACTTTAAAGGTATTTTCTGACAAATCATAAATTAAATTATGCGATTGTGGCAATTTATATATCTTATCAAAAAAGGTTTCATTGGTATGCTCTTCAAGACCGAGTATCAAATAGTCTAACAATATATCATTATTAATATATCTGTCTTTATAAAATTCTAAAAGCTGCTTTATTTCTGAGCCAAAAATGAACTTACCACCTACCTCGGTGTAGTAAAAAGGCTTAATTCCAAATCTATCACGACTACAAAAAATAATATCAGCTTGTTTGTCGTAAATTGAAAACGCCCACATACCATTAAATCTTTCTACACAACTCTTTCCCCATCTATCGTAACTTGCAAGAATAACTTCCGTATCAGTATCCGATTTAAAGCAATAACCATCTTGTTGTAACTCTTCTCTTAACTCGAGGTAATTGTACACTTCTCCATTATATGTAATTGTGTAGCGCCCATCTAAATAGTGCATTGGCTGGTGGCCATCATAACTAAGATCCAAAATAGAGAGACGTCGATGGCCGAATGCAAAATTCTCACCAAAAAAGAACCCTTCATCGTCTGGCCCACGGTGGCTAATCAAATCATTTATGTTGCGTATTTCTGACTTATTTATATGGTTGTTACTTTTATCTATTATTCCGCTTATTCCACACATACAATGCCTTTTTATATTCTTCTATATACCTGGGCTTTACAAAGGTGCTATTATGAAATAATATTGTTATATTATTAACAACATTGCTTTTTAAATATTTAAATAGATTGTGATTAAACTGTGAAGTATCTACGTATCCATCACAAGTAAAATCTCTATTATCCATAAACAGAAGTGACCTATCTTTTAATTCTAATTGTTTCCTAGTTAAAATATTAAAAACGCTAAACTCGTTGCCGGTACCACAACGAAAACTTCCTTGTCTGCATAACCACAAGTGATATTTACTTACATGCCGTTATCTTCCCAAATCTGCCATGTGGTCGGCACCTTAAATCGTAGATAGTTCTCTCCACCAATCTTACCACCATTCTGTTTTTTTTCTTTTGTGTCTTTTTTTTGCTCTGGAGTATACAGTGTCAAATTTTTGTAAACGTTTAAAGATTTCAAGAAAGATTAACCCTCCAGGA
>Ga0181565_10003443_pt1 | contig 12116 bp, 9 predicted proteins | sample 101ome_16_FD_129661 | JGI IMG/M metagenome (GOLD analysis project Ga0181565, IMG submission 129661) | Coastal salt marsh microbial communities from the Groves Creek Marsh, Skidaway Island, Georgia - 101401AT metaG (megahit assembly) | ecosystem: Environmental > Aquatic > Marine > Intertidal zone...
ATTTCGCTGCGTTCGTTTTGAGTCAGGAGCACCGTTGATGCGAATTGGGCAAGGGGTTGATGTTCACGCGTTTGATGCCGATGGCAGCGCGACCAGCATCCGCTTAGCGGGCGTCGAAGTACCCCACACCAGAGCGCTTATCGCGCATTCGGACGGAGATGTGGTGACGCATGCACTGATGGATGCATTGTTGGGTGCAGCTGCCCTAGGGGACATTGGTCAGCATTTCTCCGATCGGGACCCCCAGTATGCAGGCGCCGATTCAGTGGCTCTGTTGGCAAAGGTCGTGTCTATGGTATTTGATGCAGGATTCACCGTTTCAAACGTAGATCTGACGGTCATCGCGGAACAGCCCAAACTGGCAAAACACACGGTTGCTATGCGACAGGTCCTTTCTCAGGCGTTGGGCATCCAGATGAATCAGGTCAGTGTGAAGGCGACCACCACAGAGAAGCTTGGCTTCGTTGGTCGAGAAGAGGGCGTCGCAGCGATGGCGGTGGTGATGCTCCAATGATGCACGCAATGCCAACGAGTCAATGTCTAGCGTTCGCTTATGGTGCGCCAGAAGCTGAAGGTCGGTATCGAGTCCATTGTGATGATTTTTGCGTCGTTGAGCGCTCACTCGCTGCTGCGGGACAAGGCGAGCATGAGTATTTGCTCATCGAGAAAGTGGGAGCCAACACCGCCTGGATTGCAGAACGATTGGCCGACCATGCGGGCGTCGAGGTGATGGCCGTTGGTCATGCGGGCAGGAAAGATCGGTACGCTAAAACAACGCAAGCGTTCACCGTCCACGTTGGCCTGAATGCGTTAACGGATTGGTCCACCTGGTCGCTACCCGGTGTTCAAATTATTGCGCAATCGAGAACACTAAAAAAACTTCGTCCAGGGGACCATTTGGGTAACCGATTTAAGCTCGTGTTGAGAGATGTGAGTGGAGATCTAGCGCTTCGACTTGAGCGCATCCGAGAGCAAGGGTTTCCGAATTACTTTGGACCCCAACGTTTTGGTCGAGAGGGCCGGAACCTTGTTGACGCCGAAGCTTTCTTACAAGGAGCAAAACGACCCAGACACATGCGATCGTTACTCCTTTCGGCAGCGAGGTCTCAACTTTTTAACGAGTATCTGTCCCGAAAGATTACTGCTGACGGCTGGAACGCCGTCCAAGCAATGGATGTGGGGCCGTTGTTTGGTCGCTCCAGAGATCCACAATTGGGTGAAGCAGACCTCGATATCAGAGGTGCAAGATGGTTGAAGGGCCTTGTGAGAGAGAAGGTCTCGGCGGGTGTCAGGCCCCTGATGGTTGTGCCGGAGACGCTTGCCTGGCGAGTGCTCGGTGAGGGCTGTTGGGAACTCGAATTTGGGCTCCCACCAGGTAGCTATGCCACGAGTCTGTTGAGAGAACTTTTGATCGGGCGAGAAGGTCACCATGACTAAGTTGACGCATCGAGGCGTTGGCATGACCTCCCAGCGTACTCGGAACCGATTAATCGAGCGTCTTCGAGAACAGGGAATCTCGAATCAGCAGATTCTTGATGTGATAGCAATGACGCCAAGGCACTTGTTTGTTGATGAGGCACTCGCCCATAGAGCCTATGAAGATACTGCCTTGCCCATCGGTCATAGCCAAACCATCAGTCAACCTTACATTGTCGCTCGAATGACAGAATTGCTCATGGGACATGAGGCACCTGAGCGCGTATTAGAGGTTGGGACTGGCTCTGGTTATCAGACTGCGATCCTGGCCCAATTGGTCAAGGAGGTGTTCACTGTTGAGCGAATTTCGGCACTCCTGGAGCAAGCTCGCGCCCGATTCAGAACGCTGGGTTTGAAGTCGGTTCGCCATCGACATGACGATGGCCACATCGGTTGGGCCGATCGCGGACCCTTTGACGGCATTTTGTGCACGGCATCCCCAAGACAAGTCCCTGAAGCGCTGATTGAACAGTTGCGCGTTGGCGGCCGTCTCGTGATTCCAGTGGGTGGTGACGAGCAGCATCTTCACGTCATTACGCGAACAGAAACGGGGTTCGATGATGAGCTCGTTGAGCCCGTGCGGTTTGTGCCTCTCGTAGGCGGGCGGTCATGAAACCGATCCCGGTCAAACGAACGTTGGTTGTGGGTGCGCTGATGGGCGTGGCTGAGGTGATTCCCGGTGTCTCAGGTGGCACCATCGCTTTTCTATCGGGGCTCTATCTTCGGATGCTCTCCGCTCTGGCCAGGTTGCCAGCATGGTTTAGGCAAACGTTGGTTGATCGGCAGTTTAAGTCAGCTTGGCAGCGGGCCGATATTCTTTTTTTAGTGATTCTGTTTGGTGCGATGTTATCGACTGCAATGCTGGTTTCGGGTCTGATTCGCACGGCGCTCGCAGAGTATCCAATTCCGCTTTGGTCGCTCTTCACCGGTATGATTTGGGTGTCTGCAATGGTGATGTTGGCAGGCGACACAAATAAGAGTAGCAATAAGTGGCTGTGGGTTGCGTTCGGCTCAGTGCTGAGCACCTTGATTCAGTTTGGTTTGAGTTCAGCCCTAGAGGTGAGCGCAATAACATTGCTGATGGCGGGGGCTGTTGCGGTTAGCGCTTGGGTTTTGCCGGGTATTTCTGGGAGTCTGATTTTGTTGTTATTGGGACTATACCCGACGGTGATCAGAGCGCTGTCAGAATTGGATCTGACAGTTCTCGCCCCGCTTGCTTTCGGATGTGCGGCGGGTCTTCTTGCGTTCGCCAGGTTGTTGGAATCTATCTACGAGCGATATCGGTCGGAGACGATTTGGTTGTTGTCAGGTGTGCTCATCGGTTCACTGGTTCGGCTCTGGCCATGGCAGTCTATTCAAAGTTATCAACTTCGAGACAATGGGGAAACGGTACCCATATTGCAGTTTCCAGTACTGCCTTGGGAGTACGAGGGTCTAACCGGCCAGGACTCGCAGCTATTGATCGCGCTGTGCATGATGTTCCTCGGCGGATTGATAGTCTGGGGTTTGCATCGGCGAGTACCGATGGGTAGCGTTGCCAATGATGAAACGCAATAACCTCCAGATCGGAGCTGTCACCCTCAGTTTGGCGTTGATGTTAGCGGGGTGTCAGAGTTCGCCACCACCAGCACCTGTGAGCATGATTGGGGAGCGGGGTAAGACGCACGTGGTGCGTCGGGGCGAGACGCTGTATGCGATCGCTTGGCGCTATGGCTTGGATTACAAGGCGCTGGCCAAACGTAATGGCATATCACCGCCGTATACGATCTACGCAGGTCAAAAGCTGAAGTTGTCTGCTGCCACTAAATCAAAAGCCTCTTCTAGTCGGACAGCCTCGGCCAAAACTGAGCCCAACGCGGTCTACAAACAGAAGCCGGTGGCAAAGCCCGCCCCGAAACTCTCAACCAGCCGCATCAATTGGCAGTGGCCAGTCAGAGGTGAGGTTAAAACCAAGTTCAGTCTATCGGGTAGTGTTAACAAGGGCATTGACATTCAGGCCGCAGGGCAAGCCAATGTTAAGGCGGCAGCGCCAGGGACCGTGGTCTATGCTGGTGGAAATCTCCGCGGGTATGGAAAGTTGGTCATTATCAAGCATGACGCCACATTTCTGAGCGCCTACGGTAACAATGAGGCCTTGGCTGTAAAGGAAGGAGACGCGGTCACCGCGGGACAAAACATCGCAACGCTGGGAACCGACCAGCTGTTGCACTTTGAGATCAGGCGGGATGGCCGCCCTGAGGATCCCGAGGGGCACCTACCCTGAGGTGGACTCGGAATCCATCGGAGTAAAGCAGGGGTGGCTTAACGCTCGAGATGATCGAGCTTACCCTTAACATCTGCCCATTCTTCGGCGTCGTCTAGGGGCTCTTTCTTTTCGGTAATGTTAGGCCACACCTGGCAAAGCTCGGCATTCAATTCGAGAAACGCCTGTTCTTCTTCAGGCAACTCATCTTCTGAAAAGATGGCGTCGACCGGGCATTCTGGCTCGCACAATGCGCAATCAATGCACTCGTCAGGGTTGATTACGAGAAAGTTGGGCCCTTCGTAAAAACAATCTACGGGGCAAACCTCTACACAATCGGTGTGTTTGCACTTGATGCAGGCATCGCTGACGACGAATGTCATAGTTCGATCTTCCTTTTAAAATTTTAAGCCTTGAGCACTGAACCATCAGGTTGTGACCAGAGGTTACTAGAATTGAAGATTGAGTGCTCCGGAGCCCTAACACCCTTTAAACGCCCAGTAAGCGTAGCCAAATGAGGGCCAGAAAAGCGCTCGGTTACCCAAAAAAATCCGGGGCCATTCTAGCAGTTTTTAGGGGTTCTACAACCGAGCCGTCAGTCCAGATCTTTCAGTTTTTGTTTCAGTTGATACAGTAGGTCGAGCGCTTCCCTCGGCGTCAGTTGATCAGGCTCGAGGCCCCTTAACAGCGTCACAATGGGTGCGTAGTTTGGCTGCTTGTTGAATAGATCCGATTGAGCGGGCGCCGCTAATTGAGAATCGAGAGACCGCGTGTCGTCAGTGCGCTCGAGCCCGTGCAGCTTGTCTTCGGCGATTTGAATCACCTGCTTGGGAACACCAGCAAGTTTGGCGACCTGGAGACCGTAACTTTGATTGGCGGGGCCTTCATTGACCGCATAAAGGAAAACGATCGAGTCATCATGTTCCCTTGCAGATAAATGTAAGTTCTTTGTGTGGGGAAGCGCGCTTGCGAGTAACGTGAGTTCGAAGTAATGCGTTGCAAAAAGGGTCATCGCGCCAATCTGTTCAGCAATGTGTTGCCCCGTTGCCCAGGCAATGGAAAGCCCATCGAAAGTTGATGTGCCTCGACCGATTTCATCGAGTAGGACGAGACTCCGTTCCGTCGCGTGGTTCAAGATCAGCGCGGTCTCGGTCATTTCGACCATAAATGTGGATCGCCCGCCTGCCAGGTCATCGGACGAGCCAATGCGAGTGAATACGCGATCCAGGTCACCAATCTCAGCCCGAATTGCAGGCACGAAACTGCCGGTTCGACCCAAGATTGCGATGATGGCGGTTTGACGCATGAACGTTGATTTTCCGCCCATGTTGGGCCCGGTGATAATGTATTGACGGGCGTCCGCATCAAAACAAATATCATTGGGAACGAAGGGATCAGTCGTCATCGATTCAACGACGAGGTGACGGCCAGCTTCGATGCGGAGCTGAGGGGCTTCGGTCAAGATGGGTCGCACCAGATCAAGATGGAGTGCCCGTTCCGCGAAGGTTGTGAGGACATCAAGTTGAGCAAGCCCATCCGCAAAGGCTCGCAAGGATCTCAATTGGCTGATCAGCGATTCGATAAGCGCGTCGAATAGTAATCGCTCCCTTGCCAACGCCTTCGACTGACTCGATAGTGCCTTGTCTTCGAAGGTTTTGAGCTCTGGTGTGATGAAGCGTTCTGCGTTTTTTAACGTCTGTCTGCGAATATAGTGCGCGGGCGCTTGTTCAGCTTGGCTCTTGCTGAGCTCGATGTAGTAACCATGAACACGGTTGTACCCAACTTTAAGTGTGGACAGCCCCGTCTCTCCGCGCTCTTGCTGTTCCAGTGCAATGAGATAGCCAGCTGCGCCCTCGCTGATATCCCTTAACTCATCCAGTTCAGCGTCGTAGCCCTGCTTAATGACGCCGCCTTCGCGGAGTACAACGGGCGGCTCGTCAACGATCGCGGTTCGTAAATGATGGGCTATGTCATCCTGTGGTGCCACGTCCTGCGCGAGCATTCTAAGACGCGCTGTCTGAAACGCTTGAAGCAGTGTTTTGAGCTCAGGCAGTCGCTCGAGCGCGTTGCGAAGCCGAGCCAAATCCCTCGGTCGAGCAGACTTGAGCGCAATTCGAGAAATGATGCGCTCCACGTCGCCGATGTGTCTGAGAACCTCTTGTATCGGTGGGTGCCCGCGCGTTCGAAGGAGTTCCTCTACTGCATCTAACCGATCGAGGACCTCGAGGTTGCCCCTCAGGGGTTGTGTGAGCCAACGCGCCAGTAACCGACCACCCATAGCGGTTCGGGTGGCATTCAACACCGAATAGAGGGTGTGGTCTTGCTCGCCTCGTAGGTTTTCGGTCAGTTCGAGATTCCGTCTTGACGCTGGATCGATTTCGACCAGGTCGTGCGCGTCAATCGCTGTAATTACTGAGAGGTGAGGCAAATCGCGTTTCTGCGTCTCAATCACGTAGCGTAGTGCAACGGCGGCCGCAATCAAGCCGAGCGACGCAGAGGATTTGCCGTCAGCTGCGAAAGGAAGCTCGATGCCTAGTCGTGCCAGCTGTTGAAGGTTGTCCTCAACTTCGAAACTGGATGGTGGCCAAACAGTCACTGCGGCGCGATGAGGCAAGACGCGATGCAGCGCGCTACCCTCTGGGATGAGAAACTCAGATGGCTGGGCCCGGCCGATTTGGCTCTGGAGGGACTCGATAGAGTCGGTATATAAACATTCGAATCGCCCACTTGCCACCTCAATGAGCGCCATTCCGTAGCAATGATCAACATCGACCATCGCGCAGATCGAACTCTCGAGATGGCTGTCAAGCAACCCCTCCTCGGTTAGGGTGCCAGGCGTCACAATGCGAACCACTTCTCTTGCGACCGGACCTTTACTCTCTTTCGGGTCACCGATCTGTTCGCATATGGCAACGGCGACGCCAGCCTTTACCAGCTTTGCGAGGTACCCGTCAGCTGCGTGATAGGGAACCCCACACATTGGAATGGGCTCCCCTGCAGACTGGCCACGCGTGGTCAAGGTGATGTCCAATAACTCGGCTGCCTTGGCAGCGTCGTCATAGAACAGCTCGTAGAAATCGCCCATCCGATAAAAAACAAGCGCGTGCTGGTACTGCGCTTTGATGCCGAGATACTGCTGCATCATGGGCGTGTGGTCGGATTGGGTCACGATGAAATCTTTGCAAACAAAGGCAGTAAGCGTAGCAAAGCCTTGCCTAGGCTGCACCGACGCTCGCATGAAAATCGATGGAAAACCCATAGAAAAAATACTGTACATAAACACAGTATTTTGTAGAATAGGGTCAGTTCGTGAAAAACAAAGAACGGCAAAACCCAAGGACGGCAAAACCCAAGTATAGAAAATCTCAAGACAGGTCCACTTCCATGCGCTTGAGGCCGAGTGAGTCGGTCTTGAAGAGTCAGTCTTGAAGAGTCAGTCTTGAAGAGTCAGTGAGTCGGTCTTGGTGAGCTAGTGAATAGGTCCTGAAGAAGTAGAAAGCCTGGTGCGAACACGGCGCTTAGCCAGCGCGCAACCAAACGATCAAAGGACTAAGCGATCAAAGGACTTAGCGATCAAAAGGCTCAGCGATTAAAGATCTTGCGATGAGCCAGGCCGCGAAAAAAGGGAAATAGCCGTAAATAAACCGCCAAAAGTTAAACCAAGAGGCAATTAGCCAGAAAAAAGGAAGACCTTTCAGCACAAGCGAGCGAAGGAGAGGGTCACAGCCCGCGGGAGCATGCGACCGATCGCACCCGCTTCAGCTCGATCACACAAAGTAGAACGTCGATGACTATTGCTTCAAAAGCGCTGGGCCGACATCATTAAGGAGATCAAAAACGATGGATGCAAGAGTGGCAGAAGATAAAGATCCCAATAAAGAACGTGCGCTAACCGCGGCGCTGTCTCAAATCGAACGGCAATTCGGAAAAGGCGCCATGATGCGTCTTGGTGATACCCCTCAAACGAGGATCCCCTCCATTTCTACAGGGTCTTTAGGTTTGGATATCGCTCTGGGCATTGGTGGATTGCCTCGTGGTCGTATCGTAGAGATCTACGGGCCGGAGTCGTCAGGGAAAACGACGCTCACATTGCAGGTCATTGCTGAAGCGCAACGAAATGGGGGAACCTGCGCGTTCATAGATGCAGAGCATGCGCTTGATCCCATCTACGCACAAAATCTTGGTGTTGATATTGATAACCTCCTGGTGTCTCAGCCAGACACTGGGGAACAGGCGCTAGAGATTTGTGACATGGTGGTCCGTTCCGGCGCTGTGGATGTGGTCATTGTCGATTCAGTTGCGGCGCTCACTCCGAAGGCCGAAATTGAGGGTGACATGGGCGATCACCATGTTGGGTTGCAAGCGCGACTGATGAGCCAAGCGCTGCGGAAGATGGCGGGGAATATTAAGAATTCCAACACGCTGGTGATATTCATTAATCAGATCCGCATGAAAATTGGTGTCATGTTTGGGAGCCCAGAAACCACCACAGGTGGTAACGCTTTGAAGTTTTATTCCTCGGTACGGTTGGATATCCGCCGTATTGGCAGCATCAAGGAAGGTGACGAAGTGGTCGGCAGTGAAACACGGGTCAAAGTCATCAAAAACAAGGTGGCACCGCCCTTTCGTCAGACCGAATTTCAGATCATGTACGGGACGGGTATCTACCGCTTAGGAGAAGTCATCGATTTAGGTGTTCAACAGGGCCTGGTAGATAAAGCGGGTGCTTGGTACAGCTACAAAGGCGATAAAATTGGTCAAGGCAAGAAAAATGCCTGCGACTATTTGCTCGAACACACGGAAATCGCCGAGGAAATCGAAGCGGAATTACGTCGCCGATTGCTGAGCAATGACCCTGCGCCTGAAGCGCCGGACGTCGAAGATGTTGAGGAACTGGATGCGTGATCTTTGGTCTCTGAGTCAAGTGAGCTACTGACTCGGGATCTCCTCTCAATATGGCCAGCGATCACCAAGATAAGCGAGAGAGGCAACAGAGCGGTTGTAGACTTGCTGTTGGTGATGGCTCGCCTTGGATAAAGGCCTCGGATTTATTAAAGCCACTGTCTTCTGAGTCTGGCGCTGAAATGTCTTCTCCAGTTCGCTCATTGAGGCGCCGCCGCTCGTTTTCAGTTTCGAGTCTCACCCAAAGCGCGCCCTCAGACGCATCAACCGGTTGGAGGTCGGAAAGCGAGCGAATGGAAGAGCTGGAAGCGCGAGGGCCAGAGTTAACAAGATCTAGAATGAGGCCGCCCGAAAAGAAAGCGTCCGCAAAGAAAGCTTCTGTAAAAAAAGCCTCCACAAATAAAGCGCGCGAAAAAAAAGTGCCTGAAGTAGACCGGTCCGAAACTGAAAGTCCCGTAACTGAAAGTCCCGTAACTAAAAGGTATGAGACTGAAAGACCCGAAGTAGAAACGTCTGTCACAGAGAGCGGACCATCGGAAGCGCTGAATCAAAAGGCATTCGCGCAACGGTACAACGCATGTCTGGATTGGCTCTCGAGACGAGAGCACAGCGCATTCGAACTTGAGCGGAAACTCAACGGACGGTTTCCTGAAGAGGGCAACCTGGTTCCACTGGTGCTCGCTCAGCTCCAAGCATCAGGATTGCAAGACGATTATCGGTTTGCCGAAATGTTGGTTCGTTACCGAGCCTCGAGAGGTCAGGGGCCCATCAAAATTAGAGCAGAGCTCAAATCTAAAGGGGTCGCCCAGGATGTCGTCTCTGAGGCTTTATCGGGATCAACCTTCGATTGGTCTGAAGTCGCATCGTCCGCCATTACGAAGAAGTATGGTGAGCCGAGCGAAACGTCGCTCACGCCTAAGGAACGCGCACGCCGACAACGATTCCTCCAAAGTCGCGGATTCCCCTATGAACACATCGTGGCTGCTTTATAATGAGCGGCTTTGATTGGTGAGCCCGTAGCGCTGAGTCTCGGGTTCTGAGGAGCCCATTCCATGGACAGCAACCAGATTCGTCAGGCCTATCTCGACTATTTTGCCAGTCAAGGGCACACCGTCGTCGAGTCATCCTCCCTCGTCCCAGACAATGATCCGACGCTCTTGTTCACCAATTCGGGGATGGTTCAGTTCAAGGAAGCCTTCGCGTTGCGAGAAGATCGAGGCTATACCCGAGCCGCTAGCTGTCAGCGATGTATCCGCGCGGGCGGAAAACACAATGACCTGGATAACGTGGGGTACACCGCAAGGCATCACACCTTCTTCGAAATGCTGGGTAATTTCAGCTTTGGCGATTATTTCAAGAGTGAAGCCATTCGCTTTTGCTGGGAGTTCTTAACTGAGACTATCGGATTACCCAAGGACAAACTGTGGGTCACGATTCACGACAGCGATGATGAAGCCTGGAATATTTGGGTAAACGAAATTGGCTTCGATCCCGAGCGAATGAGTCGAATGGGGGATAAAGATAACTTTTGGACCATGGGCGATACAGGACCCTGCGGTCCCTGCTCCGAGATCTTTTACGATCACGGTCCAGATGTTCCAGGTGGTCCGCCGGGTAGTCCGGATGACGATTTAGACCGATATATCGAGATTTGGAATCTGGTCTTCACTCAGTTTGATCGTCAGGTTGACGGCACTTTGATCCCCCTGCCGAGCCCTTGTGTTGATACCGGAATGGGCCTGGAGCGACTTGCGGCTGTATTGCAGCACGTTCATAACAATTACGACACGGACTTATTTCAGCCGATCATTCGCGAAGCGGCCCGGATCTTGTCGGTTGAAGATGTCGATCATCCCTCATTGAAGGTGATCGCAGATCATTTGCGTTCAGCTGTGTTTTTGATTGCCGATGGGGTGCTGCCCTCAAACGAAGGGCGGGGTTACGTGATGCGACGAATTATTCGTCGAGCACTGCGCCATGGTCATGCACTCGGCGCCACGGAACCCTTCTTTTGCAAACTCGTCGATGTGCTTGGGCTGACTATGAGCGGAGCCTACCCCTTCGTTAAATCCATGCAGGCTCAAATAGAACGGGTCCTTGAAAAAGAAGAAGAACAATTTCAGCTCACGCTTGACCAGGGGATGCGCATTTTAGAAGAGGCGCTCACGACGTTGCAGGACCAAACGATTCCGGGTGATCTGGTTTTCAAGCTCTACGATACGTTCGGGTTTCCCACAGATTTAACCGGTGATATTGCTCGAGAACGTGGACTCTCGTTGGACATGGCAGGCTTCGAAGCGTCGATGGCGGCGCAACGGGAACGAGCACGCTCGGCCAGCCGTTTCGCCGCGGCTGCGGGTCAAGACTTCGGTTACGAAGGCACGACAACGTTTACTGGATACGAAGCCTTGAGCACCGAGTCCAAGGTAGTTGCGCTGTATCGAGACAATCAAGCAGTTGAGTCAGTTCATGCGGGGGATGAGGGTTACATCATTCTGGAGGAGACACCGTTTTATGCGGAGAGCGGCGGTCAGGTGGGTGATAAGGGTCGATTGATCCTGGAAGACACCCAAATCACGGTTTTGGACACCATCAAATCCGAAGAAGCACACGTGCACAGAATTCGGGTAGATGAAGGCACGGTGGCCCTCGGGGCACGCTGCCTTGCCGAGGTGGCTGCAGATCAGCGCGTTGCAACCGCGCGTCATCACTCAGCCACCCATCTACTGCATGCCGCGCTCAGAACCGTTCTGGGCACGCATGTGAACCAGCGAGGATCCTTGGTTGATGGCGAAAAACTTCGGTTCGATTTCTCACACTTTGAAGCTGTGACATCAGACGAACTCGATCAGATCGAATCCCTAGTGAATGAGGAGGTGTTGCGAAACACCGCGGTCATCACCGAAGAAATGTTGATTGAGGATGCGAAGGCAAAGGGTGCGATGGCGCTTTTTGGTGAGAAATACTCTCAAGAAGTTCGAGTTTTGACCATGGGTGAGGGTTTCTCGATTGAGCTATGCGGTGGAACGCATGTGAAGAGAACAGGGGATATTGGCTTGTTCAAAATCATCTCTGAACAAGGCATTGCGTCTGGCGTTCGTCGTATCGAGGCGGTGGCTGGGCAGGTTGCATTGAAAAGGGTCAATGGTTTTGAGCGCAAGCTGCTTGACGTAAGCCGACAGCTTAAAACGGAGCCAGCACTCCTTGAGCAGCGGATTGAATCGATGTTAGAGACCAATCGCCGCCTGGAGCGAGATCTGCAGCAACTCAACGCTCGACTGTTGACGGGTGAATCGAGCCAGGATGATGTGGTGACGATCGAAGGTATCTCGTTGATTGCCAAGCGAGTGGAGGGTGTGGACCCTAAGTCGTTGCCCGATGCGGTAGATAAGATGAAGAACAAGTTAGGCTCGGGCGTGGTGATCCTTGCTTCTGTGCAGGATGGACGCATCGCCTTGATCACGGGAGTGACCCAAGACTTAACTGATCGCTTGGA
>Ga0181565_10003449_pt1 | contig 12108 bp, 10 predicted proteins | sample 101ome_16_FD_129661 | JGI IMG/M metagenome (GOLD analysis project Ga0181565, IMG submission 129661) | Coastal salt marsh microbial communities from the Groves Creek Marsh, Skidaway Island, Georgia - 101401AT metaG (megahit assembly) | ecosystem: Environmental > Aquatic > Marine > Intertidal...
ACCTACCCACCAACCGGCTGTTACATCACATCCAAGAGCACGGGATCAGGATTCAAGAATTTACCGGTCAGCCGTCAGACTGAACCGAATCCTGACGAGCCTGCTCATCGTTGTTTCCCAATTGGGTTTCAAGTCGTTCAATTGCAGACGTTAAACCGGCAAGTTGTTCACGCAACTCTTCGCCGGTCACGACGTCGGCGAGTGCGAGACGTACACCAGCAATTTCTCTCGCGAGGAATTCGGTGTCGGCCTGAGTGCGTTCAGCAACTTGGCGATCAAGTTCAGCGGCTGCACGATCACGACGTTCTTGACGATTCTGCGCAAGCAAAATGAGTGGAGCGGCGTACGACGCCTGTAGCGACAGCACCAACGTCAACAGAACAAGACCACGGCCCCACGGGTCAAACTGCCAGTCGGCGGGCGGCAAAATATTGAAGAGCAACCAGACGATGATGACGATCGTTTGCCACACGAGGTAGCGAGCGGTGCCGAGCAACATTGCGATCGACTCACTGAACTTGCCAAAGGCGTCGGCGTCATACGACACGTCGAGCCGGCGGCGACGACGCGGCTGAGAGAGATCGTTACGGCGCTTCATGGCGTCACCATCGGTTGAACTGGGGTGGTGCGTCGACGCTGACGTGAACGCCAGTCAACTCCGAGTAGTCGGTCGACAACGTCGTCCACCGCAATTGCACCCAGCAGGCGTCCGGCCTCATCGAGGACCGGAAGTGCCATCAGGTTGTAATGGGCGAACTGTTCATGAACCTCTTGTTCGGGAGCATCAGGTGTGGTCGTCGGAATATTTCGAAGACAACGACCGAGCGTCATGCTCGGTGGCTCTCGTAACAGGCGTTGTGCGTAGACAACACCGAGATAGCGGCCTGTCGGCGGCATGAATGGCCCCTGACAAATAAAGACTTGGCTTGCGACCGCCTGCGACCAGTTCGGATCACGTAATTGCGCAAGCCCTTCAGCGACAGTGTCATCTGGCCCAAGAATGATGACGTCCGGCGTCATCAGACCACCCGCGGTGCGCTCGTCGTAGGAGAGCAACCGAGTGAGCACCTCAGTGTCTTCGTCGTCCATTGCTTCAAGGACAGCTTCGCGTTGTTGGTCAGGCATCTCGCCGAGCAAGTCGGTGAGGTCGTCGTATTCCATTTCTTCCAACACGCCGACAAGACGGTCAAGGTCGAGACCTTCAATGAGGCGAAGCTGTTCGTCTTCAGGTAACTCTTCGAGCAAGTCGGCAAGACGCTCGTCGTCCATTGCTTCTGCTAACTGCCGACGCTGAGATTGCGGAAGGGCGCGCACCACGACAGCAACATCAGAGGGGTGCATATCGCGAAGACGAGCTGCTTCTGCCGCCATTGCGGTGTGCGCCGCAAAGAGCTGCTGCATTTCCCGCCAGTCAACAAGCCGATAGCTCGGTCGTGGCTTCAGTACGTGCCGGCGGACGAGTCGAACTGTCGACACCTCCCACCAGTCACTCACATCATCAGACTTGTGTTCAAGACCGACATCGCTAACAGATTCTCCCGATGCGACCGATTGGTCAATGATCTCTGCGCCGATGAGCGTTTCACCAGCACGACGGCGGAACGGATGAAGGTCAACGTCCCACGAGCGCAACTGAGCGCCACCGCCATCAAGTTGGCCAATCCGAGCCCAATTCACGAAAATTCGACGGCGTTGACTGTTCGCGACAAAGCCAACGACACGTGGGGCCTTACCCGGGCGCCCAGGTACGACAACAATGTCTTCAATACGGCCGATCTGCGCGCCACCCGCGTCAAGAAGCGGAAGCCGCGTCACTCGGAAGGCATAAATCACATCGCCCGCCATGGGCGCAGGTTACCCCTGTTTGGGGCTTAGAGCCTTGACACCTCAACCAACGTGTCATAGAACGCAACACCGCCACCCCAGTCGGTGAGGGTGTCGCTAGTGAGACTATTTGCAACGCTGCCATCTCGGTGATGCTGTTCCCACCACCCCCATGGAACAACGACTACGCCCGGGCGCACGCTCGAGGAGATGCGAACGGGCAGTTCAAGAGAACCACGATCATTGAAGACTCGAACTCGGTCTCCCTCGCTGAGTGACCGTGCGACAGCATCGTGTTCATCGATCTCAATGAACGGGCCGTCTTCGGCTCCGCCATGGGTGTCCATGTGGCTGTAGCCAGAATTCAAAAATCGAAGATGGCGTTTTGACGTCATGAGCTGCAGCGGGAATCGATCGTGCAGAGGGCCACCAGGCCCTTCCTGTGGGGCAACGAAATCAGGCAGTCGGGGTTGCCCCATTGCTTCCAGTCGTTCACTGACGAACTCAACCCGACCAGACGTGGTTGCAAACTCGCCTGCGCCGAATGGCCGACCATCTTCTGGGTATGGCACCCGTACACGGTGTTGAGCTTGCAATTCATCGAGATCAACATTCACCAAGATGTCGCGCAGCATCGTGAGATCGTCATCGAACAGCGATGGCTCGGTAAGACCCATCGCTGCGGAGAGCCGACGGAAGAACTCTGGGTTTGACACTGACTCGCCGAGCGGGTCGATCGCAGGCTCGTTCCAGCCGAGATAGAGATGCCCCCACGACGGCGTGATGTCGGCTGACTCGATTTGTGTTGTTGCCGGGAACACATAGTCGGCATATTTCGCCGTGTCGGTCATGAACTGTTCATGAACGATGGTGAGGAGGTCATCGCGGACCATCCCTCGTTTGATGAGTTCAGCATTCGGCACACTCACCAACGGGTTCACATTCCACATGATGATTGCATGCACGGGAGGATCGGTGTCGGTGAGAATCTCACCGAGCCGGCTCATATTCAGGGTGCGTGGCGATCGACCTGCAAGGAGATCAGGACGCGTGAGCGCGGCCTCATCAATCAGCGATCCGTGCCACATGCCAACGCTGCGAGCAATTCCGCCGCCGCGGTGCTTCCACGCACCGATGAGGGCAGGAAGGCAGGCGATGGTCCTGAAGAACATTCCACCGTTTTCATGGTGCTCGGCGCCAACAAGTGTACGAATTACTGCTGGCCCGATCGTTGCGTAGTCACGAGCGAATCGCTCGATATCAGCAACGCTGAGACCAGTGATCGCCGCCGCCCACTCTGGGGTGCGTGTCGCCACGTGCGTCGAGAGCTCATCAAAGCCAAGGGTGTGCTCGCTGACCCATTCATTATCAACAAGGTCGTCACGAATGATGATGTGCATGACTGCGAGCATCAACGCAATGTCGGTCCCTGGAAGGGGCTGCAAGAAATAGTCGTCATCACCGTCTGCAGCATCGGCGGTGATCGTCTTCACCGGATCAATCACGACGAGGCGAGCACCGGCTGCACGTGCTTTTTCAATCGTTGGCCACAGGTGGCGGTTGGTCAGGCGGGTATTGGTTCCCCACAGCACGATGAGACGAGAATGCTCAATTTCCATCGGGTCAAGACTCTTGCCATTGCCATTGGTCATCGACAATCCGGCGCCAACGGTCGGTCCACAGATATTTCTCAGAAGGCGACTTGCGCCGATGTGATTGAAGAAACGTGACGAGATGCCGTGCAGTGAGAGCACAGATTGATTACCGGCGTCACTAAATGGCAGGACACATTCACCACCATGGGTGCTCACAAGATCGGTGAGGCGTTCGCCTACCTCTCGAAGCGCAACTTCCCATGTCACTGGCTCGAACTCGCCGCTTCCTTTCGCTCCGACACGACGTAGCGGGGTGAGAATGCGATCGGGGTGGTACACCCGGTCGAGGAACCGGTTCACCTTTGGACATAGCTCGCCGGCTGAGAATGGGTGGTCTTCGTCGCCACGCATTCGCACTGCTACACCCTTGTCATCGGTTTCAACAACCCAGCCACAGGTGTCGGGACAGTCGTGATGACACACGCCATGAACGGTGCGGGAGCCGGTTGGTCGTTCTGTGATCGACATGGGCTCATCGTAGACGAGCGATTGACAGTACTGTCGAAGGGGTGGGAAACCCCCGTTCGTCAGTGGTGAGCAACTGGGCTCGTAATCAGCGGTGTGTTCCGGATGCTGTTCATCAGCCGGCTTCGACCGACGAGGTTGCACGCATCGTTCGCCAAGCACATGAGGCGGGCCAGCGAGTGAAGGTCATTGGCGCAGGCCATTCCTTTACTGCGACTGCAATGACCGATGGTGTCATGTTGCGACTCGACAACATGACACAGATTCTGAGCGTCGACCGCGAAGCCGGTCAGGTGCACGTGCAAGCAGGCGCCACCCTTCACGACTTCTGTCGTGAACTTCATAACTATGGCCTTGCGCTACCCAACCTCGGTGATATTGACGTCCAAAGCATTGCGGGAGCGATATCGACCGCAACGCACGGCACAGGATTTGGTCTTGGCAATCTCGCTACCAACGTCGTTGCGATGACGTTGGTGAATGGGAAGGGCGAAATTGTCGAACTCAACGAAGGCGATCCCCGAATTTCGATTGCAGCTGTCGGCATTGGTGCGCTCGGCGTCGTCTGTGAGGTTGTGTTGCAGTGCGTGCCGTCGTTCCGACTGCACGCTTACGAGACGATCGAGTATCTCGACGATCTCCTCGATGACATCCCGTCATTCGCAGCGAGCGCAGACCACGCAGAGTTTTTCTGGATGCCCGGGGCCCGTCGGTGTCAAGTGAAACGAAACCAGCGCACCACTGAAGACATCCAACGACCAGGGAAAGTCGCATATTTTCGTGACAAATATGTCGCGGAGAACCTCGCGTTTGGCACGGTGTGCCGTGTGGGAAGGCGCTGGCCGAGCCTTGCGCCCCGCATTGCAAAACTGGTGTCGTCATCGGTGTCAGAGCGTGATCTCATCGATGACTCGTTCAGAGTGTTTGCGAGCCCTCGCCTCGTTCGGTTCGTCGAGATGGAATACGGCATTCCGCTCGAATGTCTGCCTGAGGCAGTTCAACGAGTGCGAGAGGTCACGAAACACCTCAGTTTCCCCAGTCTGTTTCCGATTGAGGTTCGTGTTTCCGCCGCTGATGACATTGCGCTCTCAACGGGGTTTGGTCGGCCGAACGGTTGGGTTGCAGTTCACCAATATGTCGGCGCACCGTATGAGTCATATTTTCAACAGGTCGCCGACATCATGGATTCATACGGTGGGCGACCGCATTGGGGAAAGATGCATTATCTCAATGCCGCGCAATTGTGCGAGAGGTATCCACGTTGGGGAGAGTTCCAAGAACTCCGCACAGCACTTGACCCAGATGGCACCTTCCGCAACGAATACGTTGACCGTGTACTCGGCGTGATCAACGCCGAGTGATCGCGCACTCACGCGCGCTGGTCGCGTAGGGTTTTCGCGTGGCGGAACGCCGACGAACCTCAACCTCTGATTTCGGCGCTGGCCGCCGAGAATCTCATGATGCATCAGGGTTTTACGGTCGGTTTGAAGCTCCTGTGGTGAGCGACGACGAGGTGATTGCTGGCCCAACCTCGAACACTGAACTCTTTATCTGCGGTGATGCTCGTGATCTTTCGATGGTGGAGTCGGCGTCGGTGGCGTTAGTCGTGACCTCTCCTCCGTATTTTGCGGGCAAGCAATATGAAAATGAGTTAGAGCGAGATGGCATTCCTGCGTCGTATCTCGAATACCTCGACATGTTGACCGATGTGTTCTCCGAGTGCGTTCGGGTGCTTGAGCCAGGTGGCCGCATCGCAGTGAACGTCGCAAACCTTGGGCGCCGCCCGTATCGGAGTCTCTCGGCCGACGTCATCACCATCCTTCAAGATCGCCTCGGATTGCTGTTGCGGGGCGAAGTGGTGTGGCGCAAGGGTGCGGGAGCGAGCGGGTCGTGTGCGTGGGGGTCGTTTCGTCAGCCATCAAATCCAGTGCTGCGAGACCTCACCGAACGAGTGGTCATCGCGTCGAAGGGGCGTTTCCAGCGGGCGGTGAGTCGCTCAGTGCGCGAGCGTAATGGCTTGCCCCATGAGTCGACGATCAGCACCGAAGACTTCATGACGAACACACTTGACGTGTGGACCCTGCCCACAGAAAGCGCGAAGCGCATCGGCCACCCTGCACCGTTTCCCGTCGAACTTCCCTCACGACTGATCGAGCTCTACACCTATCGGGGTGACGTGGTGCTCGACCCATTCATGGGTTCGGGGTCAACCCTTGTTGCCGCAAAACAGTTGGGTCGGCAATTCATTGGTGTAGATCTCGATGACGATTACGTCGCTCTTGCTCGTCATCGTGTTGCAGATGAAGGTGACGAGGTTGACCTTGCTGTCGATGGCCGCTCAGGACGCGACATCGTTGACGATGTTGTTCGTGCAGCTGGCTTTGGTGAGATTATCGAGCGGCGAGTTGCAGGCACTGGCCTCAGCGTGATGTCGGCAATCTGCGATGGTGAACCCATTGTGGTTGAGCAGGGTGGGCCATTCAGTCGTGAACGCCCGGGACTGCTGAACGGTGAGGCATTGTGGCGGTTGCTTGGGCGGGCAGCCGTGATCTCCGGAGTTGGAGAACGAGTGATCGTGGTCACTGCAGCGCTTCCCACCCCGAGATCAGAAAGCGATCTTGCATTGCGAGCAGTTGGGCCTCGGGTGCTGTTCGATGTGATCGATATCCACGATGCCGCAGCGCGTGAGCGTCTTAATGCGTATGGCAACGGTCAGAACACCCCGGTGGAAGGGTTTTGGACCGCCGAACAGATCGCAACCTACTGACTCAGCAACGCGTGAGATCAACGTCGTCGGTCATCCCACTGAGTTGTTGAGCTTCGATGAGGTCACCACCTGCAATCGGATCGATTGCCCACGCACGTGCCGCCGACGTGCGACTTCTTGACCAGATGACGCCAACGCCTTTGCCATCGACGACAATCACTGCGCCCGAGTCACCTCGAATGATGTCGCCCTCGAGTTCAAAACCAGGTCGAATGACGTCGTTGTCGAGATAGATGTCTTCGGTCGTGATCTTCACCGAGCGCCGGAGAGTGATCGGCAATCGGATGACGTTTTCGTCACGAACCACTCCAATCGTGCCGGTGATGGGAAGTGACGATGACTGAAGAGAAAGTGCCGCGAGGGGCACCACCGACCGGTGGGGCTCGTTGACCTCGACGATGGCGAGGTCGTTAGTGGGGTCGAAGGCGACAATGGTGGCCGGGGCAACACCCAAGTACGTGCTGACGGTGATGTCAGAGGCTCCAGCCAAAGTGTGGGCGCTGGTCAATATGAGGGTTGGTGAAATGAAGGTGCCAATGCCTTGGCCAATCGTGTTGCGGCAGCCGGTCGCCGACACGACCGCAGTCGCTTCAATAAGAGAGCTTGCATCATCATCGTCCGGTAGGCGTGCGGCAACTCCGAGCAATGTGACCGCGGAGAACAGCACGGTGCAGACCACGACAAGACGCATGAGGTGATGTCTGATGTTGGTTGCCATCACAAGTCTTTTGACATCCACACAGAGTCATCTTCAACGAAACCAAGGCGAGCGTAGAGCGACCGCGCACGGTCATTCGGGCGTTCAGTTTCGAGAAAGATGCGGCGAACACCGAGCTCGGCACAGTGGTCTTCAGCGGCGGCGATGAGCTGCCGTCCGATTCCTTCGCCCCGTAGCTGAACAAAGATTTCATCGAGGATGTAATCGGCGCCTCCGACCTCGAGTGACCAGCCGGTGGAAACGGCCGCATACCCAATAGGTAGGTCATGTTCACCACATGCAATGAGAATGAAGCCGTTGGCGTCGCTGTCGAGAAGCCCGGCGAGCCCACTGCGAATCAAGGGTTCGTTCACTTCACGGTTATCGGCCGCGCAGTAGTCGATGCACAACGGAATGATGCGTTCAAGATCAGACGGGGTTGCTCGACGAATCGTGACGTTCACCACAAGATGAGATTATGGGTCAATCGAACCGGCGACGAGCACGAAGAGATCGTCGCCAGTGTCGAGCGCACGAACGCTCGCTGGGCTTGCCCCGCCAATCGCTGCCGACAGGTCATCGACGTCGACGATGACAGGGCCGGTGTCGCTCGACAGCACGACCGCTGTTGCATCTGGTGCAAGCGCGAGAGCCCGCCGACCGGCAAGGGTGACCATTTCGAATTCTCCGACGAGCACACCAGACCGGTCAGATGACCGAACCCCGGTGACTAGACAACCGTCGTCACTGCGTGACATACCGGTAATGCCGGTGACCTCGTTGAGTTCCCGACCTGTGAGCAGGCTGACGAGACGGCTCACTTCATCTGCGTGTACGACGGCGCAGCGACTCAGCATCGTGAGCGGTTCCTCGGTCATCGGGGCATTCGCAGACCAGCGACCGCGGATGCCACCGGAAAGATCGACAACATAGGCGGTGTGATCGGAGCGCACCCAAAGACGACTTCCTCCACCAACGGTGGCGACGGTGTTCACTGTTTCGCCCTCAGGCAGTTCGAGTCCGCCAAGATCTTCGAGGTCGTTAGAGGTGCGAGTGACACGCATGACGCGCCCCTCTTTGGTCACGAACACAAATCGCTCGCCATCGGCGGTGATGGCACCACCTCGCACCGCTGGGGTACTGATCGTTCTGATGCGATCTCCGTTGGGGTCAAATAGGCCGATTTCGGCCCGGTCACCGACGGTTTGGCTGGTCACCACCAACTGAGGATGGACGGCGAGTGCAAGGTCGGGTAGATACACAGGTGTCGTTGATGTCGGGGTGACAAGCACGGTTTGAAAGTTGACGGTGTCGGCGATAGCAAACAGCGTTCCCGCGGAATCGTGACGGATGTCGGTTGGGAAGTACCGAGGATTCGGTTCGTCGGTGAATACTCCAAGGTCCATCACGACGGGTCGGAGTCCGGCGACGTCGGTAACGATGGCGAGGTTGCCGCCACTGTCGTCACCGATCACGACACTGAGATCATTCGCTGTTGGCAACGCACTCACTCGATGCCCTCGCGGAATATCCAGCGTTGTTGGCAACAAATCGAACGGTTCGACAATCACTTGATTCGGGAGCACCACCGCCACTGCACCCCCGCCATCAAGCACGGCGGATACACGCGGTCCGTGGTTGGTTGTTGCCGCGACAGCGAGGTCGCTGTACCGAAGTGTGAGATCGCCGGTCACCCTGTCTGCGGTAACGATCGAGGTCCAACTCACTGGGTCAGGAACAACATCTCGTTCACGTTCGATCCACTGAACGCCCCCAACAACGATCGCACCGAGCATCGCAACCGCAATCACCGTCCCCAGCATTTTTCCGGCATTCGGGTTCTGCCGATGTTCCTCTCGGGTGTCGTCTTCTGAAGCTTGAAATACCGTTGGGTCATCGGGGCCAGCCGCATCAACGTCGTCAACGGCATCGGTGGGGTGCGATGAAAAACGACGAAGCACCTCTTGAGCGTACGTGCCCCGTAGGGTGAACTCTTGTGACGTGGTGGGAAATGTTGTTGTTGGCCGGTGGCGGCGTGATCGCCGGCATCATCAACACCGTCGCCGGTGGGGGATCAATGTTGACGGTTCCGCTACTCGTGCTCGCAGGTGTTCCCGGTAACAGTGCAAACGGGTCGAATCGTCTCGGCATTCTCACCTCGACAGCATCGGCAACGGTGGCCTTTCGCCGTCTCGGGGTTGACGGGCTCTCCAAGGCGATTCCAGTGCTGGCGCCAACGCTCGTTGGCTCACTGATCGGTTCGCTGACGATCAGTCGCCTTCCTGACCGGGCGTTCGAGATTGTGTTCGGTGTGTTGATGATTCCTCTCATCGTGCTCACCGTGCGTAAACCAACGGCGCGTGACGACGTTGAACCGTGGCCGACATGGTTGACCGTGGTCATTTTCGGGTTGATCGGTGCGTTCGGTGGCGCGTTTCAGGCCGGTATCGGTCTGGTGTTACTCGCAGCTCTCACTCGAGCAGGGTTCGATCTTGTGACGGCGAACAGCGTGAAGATGGTGGTGTCGTTAACGGTGACCGTCATCGCCCTTCCAGTGTTTTTGTTGTCCGGAAATATCGTGTGGCTCCCAGCCATTGTTCTCGCCGCCGGGTTCTTTGTTGGCGGCTGGTGTGGGGCTCAGGTTGCGGTCAAGGGTGGCGAGAAATTGATCCGGATTGCGATGGTGATCGCTGCGATCGGGTTGTCGGGGCGCCTCATTGGGCTCTACTGAGTTCGGTACATTTCAGTGATGGACTTCATCTGCCCCCGATGTGAAATGTCGGTGACGTCAGAGTTTTATGGGCCGTGCGAATCGTGTCGAGCTGCGCTTCGCGCAAAGTATGTGGCCGTGCGCAGCGAGGTCGACGTCGCCGAGTATGAGCCGAAGATGAACGTCACCCCGAACGCCGTTGCGTTAAAAGACGATTGAGTCCTCAGACCGCTCTTTCGTTCTCGCCGATAGTCTTTTCGAGAGCCAGGGGACGTAGCTCAGTTGGCTAGAGCACCTGCTTTGCAAGCAGGGGGTCGTGGGTTCGATTCCCATCGTCTCCACTGAATGGTGAGCCATTCATGGAAGGATTTGCGTGATGGCCTCTAGGGAGTGCTCCGCAACGAGTTCAGTGCAGCGACGTTGGTTGCTGTGTGCCATTCCTCTGACGACGGTGCTTGTCGCAACGATGGCTCGGCCCGGCCTCTCTATTGACTGGTTTTTTGATGAGGCATGGCGAGCCGACATGGTTCGATCATCGTTTGGATTTGAGCGATATTTTGCGCACAACACCCCGACGTCACCGGGATGGGTGTTTTTTCATCAGGTCTTGTTTGAAGTCTTGCCGCCAACTCGGCAACTCCTTCGGGTAGCGGCTGTGCTTCCCGCAATTGCGGCGTGGGTGCTGATCGGCGATGTCATTCGAACGCGATTGAGTGGGCGCCTTGGAGAGCATGGCGCTGCGGTGGTAGCGCTCCTCACCATTGCCTTCGTGTTGGTGCAACCTGGTGATGCCCATTTGGTGAGTTATTTCAATAACTATTCGTGGGAGACGATGTTCACCGCGTTGATTCTGTGGTCGGCATGCCATCACAAGATCGAGGTTACGACGAAAGTATTGGCTGGTCTCGCCATTGTTGGTCCGTGGTTCGTGCACGCGCCGATGATGCTGCTCGTTGCGGTCGTACCGTTCGTGTGGCGCCGCAGCGATCGTGACGGACGACGTTCGCTCACCATCGGTGGAGTGTGCGGTGTTGTTTCGTTGGCGGTGACGTATCTCGTCTTTTTGCGACCGGTAGCGAACCGAGAAATTCCAGGTTTGGCCTCGATTACCGGTTACTGGGAGGGTGAGACGTTTCAAGCTGCAGGCGTCATTGGCGCAGGCAAGTTAGTGCTACGAACGATGATGTTCGCTGTTCTTCCCCAACAGTTGGAATGGACGGTCATCGGCTGGCTCATCATTGTCGCTGGCGGTGTCACCGGTGTCGTTGTGATGTGGAGTGCGTACCGCATGTGGGTGCTTGCGATTCCGTTGACTCAACTGCAAATCCTCGTGGCATCGATCATCGCCGGATGGCCGATCTCGTTCACTCGAGTGAATCACGCGGTGGGCTTGCTCGTCACGGTGCTCGTAGCGTTAGGGATCTCAGTGGTGGTCTGGTGGATCGCGGCCCGGGTACCGAAGGTCTCGATCGGAGCGGTGCTCGTACTCGCAGTTGCCTTCATTGTGCTGGTGTGGCCATCGCAACTTCGACAAATTGCGGGAGGCACCGACGTGTTCGCCCGGGGGCTCTCCGACGATATGGATCGACTAGCACCGATGCTGTCAAAGGGCGATGTCGTGCTCGGCTATCACCCAATGTCGTCGTGGTATGTCCACGATCGCCTCGTCACGGCTGCAGATACTCCGATTGTGCTCATCGACGAACTCGAACACGGTGTTGTTCTTCAGCGCGAACCCGAGAGGCTGATCGATGAATTTGGTCGAGAAGCAGGCTCGGTGTGGTGCGTACTCCCATGGGAGCTTGGTGACCTGCTTGATGAGCAGTGTCAACTCTCAGATGAGTGGAGTCTTCAACGGGTCGAAGCGATGGATCGCGCAGAAGTACGGCGATGGGTTCGGGCGGAAACGCCTGGTTGAATCAGCCGAGGAGATCTTTGGCGACATCGATCCAGAAGTTCGTTGACAACTCGAGACTTTCGACGTCGACTC
>Ga0181565_10003463_pt1 | contig 12085 bp, 10 predicted proteins | sample 101ome_16_FD_129661 | JGI IMG/M metagenome (GOLD analysis project Ga0181565, IMG submission 129661) | Coastal salt marsh microbial communities from the Groves Creek Marsh, Skidaway Island, Georgia - 101401AT metaG (megahit assembly) | ecosystem: Environmental > Aquatic > Marine > Intertidal...
AAAGTATAGGTATTATCTCATATTTTTCGTCTTCCGAAAGAACAGAGGTTTGTTTTATAAAAAAGAAGAAATGGTCTAAAATATCTATAACAGAGTATCCATATTCATACAATGATATCAAATACTGATACGCTTCATATGATTTATTTTGTTTAACATTATCCATGAAGCACTCTAGTTCATGAGAATTGATGTTCGTACACAATGATTTACATAACGGCAGGTCAATTGGTTTACCAAAAATATAAAATTTTTCCAGATAATTGTAGATTTGTCTTATGGAGCCATTAGTTACTTTAATGAGATACTGTAGAGATTCTTCGTCAACAGTAATATTTTCATTTTGGATGATTTTCTTCATGACAGACATGGTATGTTCTGGTGAAACTGGATTTAATTTAAGCATATGTACTCTAGATTGGATACTTTCAATGACCTTTTGACAGTTTTGACAGGTTGCAATGAAATTAATATTTGAACTGTATTTATCAATGTAATTACGGAACACTTGTTGACAATGATCGCTAAGATTATCCAAATCATCAATTATGAGAAGCTTTTTTTTACCATGAATGGTGCTTTTGGATTGACAAAATGTTTTCATTTCTCCTCTAAAATACTGAATACCTTGTTCTCGGAGGTCATTTACTATGAGTACATTAGAACGTGGTATGCTTTCGTCTTTTCCAATATTGTAGTATGTATGAATGATAGCATTTGTGAGAGAAGTTTTTCCTGAACCTGAATTACCAATAAGTAATACATTAATACTATCTATTTGGAGAAAGGTATGTAACATGTCTGATAAATCATCATCCAAAGAAAAATCTTGTAATGTTCTAGGTCTATATTTATGAGAAAAAGTGAGATTATTCATACAATTTCATCTTATGGAATGTTTATGTAGTTTAGAAAAACTAAATTAAATGGAATACATAGTATATTATATAGACGAATTATGAAGAATTATTATGAAACATTAGGCGTCAGCAAAGATTCAAATCCAAAAGACATCAAAAAGGCGTATCGAACATTATCAATGAAATATCATCCAGATCATAATAACGATAATGATGCAACGCAGAAAATGGCGGAAATAAATGATGCATATGAAACATTAAGTGATGATGACAAAAGACGGGATTATGATATGAAATTAAATCCAGCACATCCACATCATACACACGCTACACACACCGCACACACCGAACACAATATGCATGATATTTTCAATTTATTCAAAGGAAATCTATTTGGTGGTGGTATGAGTGGTATGAGTGGTATGAATGGCATGTTTCCAGGAGAAACAAGCATGGAATTCAATATTAATGGGAATAACATTCATGTCTTTAGAAGCGGTAATGGTGGTACCTTTCAGAGGGTATTTACTCAAGTACAAAAACCAGGTCCAATTGTGAAAACAGTGAGTATAACTATGGAAGAATCATATAAAGGTTGTGAAGTGGAACTATCATTCAACCGATGGAGTATAATTAACAATACACAAAAAGTAACTGAGGAAGTGCGAGAAAAATTCAGTATTCCGGCAGGCGTTAGAGACCAAGAACAATTTGTTCTACAGAATCGTGGTAATTCTATTAATGATACAGTGAAAGGTGATATTCATGTGATTGTATCTGTAAATAATACTTCAAAATTCCAACGTCGTGGGAACGACCTATATATGAAAGTCACTATACCATTAAGAGACGCATTATGTGGGTTTAGTTTACAATTTAACCATTTATCAGGACACAATTATACTTTAAATAACAGTGAAAGTCGAACAATCATACGACCTGGGTATACAAAAATACTGCCAAATATGGGGATGGTAGTCGGTGGTGTGGGTGGAAATACTGGAAATATGGTGATAGAATTTGATGTGAAGTTTCCAGATAGTTTAGATGATTCACATATAGAGGGATTGAAAAATATTCTTCCGATTGACTAAGGTCTTCCGATTGACTAAGGTCTTCCGATTGACTAAGGTCTTCCGATTGACTAGTGATTGACTAATAACATGTAATATGTGACATTTGGAATATCATATATTACCAATGGTGTTGTAACAATGTAGGATTTGTGTAGGATATATGTAGGATACATGTAGAATTTATGCACTAATGCGTTTTGTTGGAATACCGGTATCTACGATATAAATAGAATTCTCTGTAATTACGATGTATTCATTGGCAACTTTAAATAATTTAGAAATTGGACTGGTATATTCTTCTTTATTTTTAACTAACAACTTTTCACCTTCTTGGCGAACTCCAATTAAAACGGTTTTTTCAAGAGATTCCATCCAATAATCAAACATGATTGGTTTGTCTTCAATGATGGATAATCTGCTAGCATTTTGAAGTGTGCTATTATCAGGAAGTTTGTATTCCTGTGTGGATTCTGTAAATGTACTCATTATTCTATAATTTGAATATATGTTTTATACTTTAAATAGAAATTACATTAAATAATTTATTCAATAAAAAATGAGACAATATATAAATGCATAAATATCTACAATCCATTGTAAAATTATATTCATCATTATTGTTGGAATTAATAAATCGTCTTTACAAAGGAGAAATATATTATAAACTGAATGAACCTCAAAAGATAATATCAAATGGGTTTAATGTAGTTCAGCATGTCTTTGAATACGCCAATAATAAAACAAACAATCTGGAAAAAAGTTATTATATCGCCCAACAGGCTTGTAATTATTATTGTGAATATATCGAGCAAATACATGAATCAAATTTGATTAATACATTAAATCATAATGATGCTATTATATTTGTCTACAAAAAGACGATTTTTGAATTATATAATAAAAACCAGGATACAAATCTTTCCAATTCAATATATTTACTTCAAGAAACTACCGCTGACAAAAGTGGAGACATTAGCTCTAAAATAGTCCGTTTATGTCATGAAGTGATGTATTGGTCGAATAATTTTACAATCGATCAACGTAAGTTCATATGCGAATATTATTTACCAAAGATATTATGCAACCTCAAAAAAATAGACTTGTTTATAGAGAATCTACAATTATTGAAAAATAAATTCATGTTCTCCTATGATTCATACATACAATTGTTGGATGAAATGTTAAAATATTCCAAACACAACAAGAATTCCAAAATAGACTCCGATGAAATTATCTTACATTTCTATTATCACCATGATACAATAGAAAAAAGTTTCCATAATAATGATATGACAAATATTGTAAAATTATTAGTTTTGCATGGATTGTAATAATGAGTTGTAATAATTCAAATCTAATGTATGTTTAATTTTTTTTACTTTTTCTTTTTTTTCTTTGATAAACTTACCTTCATTTGGTATACGAATGGTTTTATATTCATCCTGTAACACCTTTCTTATGAAGCGATACACTGTATATAATATTTGTTCGCTACAATTTCCTACAATAAGACAACTCCCAGTTCGGAAAACCATAAAACTAACTTCACGATATTTATGATTTTCTTCAAGCTCACTTCTTTTCATATCTTTATCCACATCATCAATCGTACCAGTTTGTTTGTTTTCACTCAATGCGGAATTGTAGTAATATTTACTCTTGATACCAGGATAACTACAAGGGTCAAACGATGTTTCAATGTGATATTTAGTTTTCAATAGATTATGCAATGTCTCGCGTTTGACATGGAAGCCACAATTGAAGTTAGAATTGATTAATACATTATTGTCTTGTTCGGATACAACAAATTCTAATGATTTTGGTAATAATGGGGATAAGATACGTACAATATTCGCTTTAATCAACTCTAATAAACTTCCATCTACAATACCAGGAATCTCAAGTTTTCCAGTATTGAAGACTTTGACATGAATCTCATGATGTTGCTCCTTCAAAAACCGAATTGTCATAGCGAAGCAGTTGTAAAAGGCATTCTTGACTTTGGCTTTGGATGTAAGTATATCCTTTTTGGCAAAACCAACAGTCAATTTACGTTCATCTTTAAATTTATTACGACGAGCTTCAGGGTTATTTATACGTTTCAAAATCACTTCAGTATAATATTGTTTGATATTTTGAAGTCGCTCTTGGTATCTTTCGTATTCTTCTGGTGTATGATTGACAATTTTTATTTGTTTTTTAATAACACAATCGCTAAGAGTTTGATAATTAGATACTTGTAAATTCCAAAATACGTTCTCAATATCAACTTCTTGATTTAAGTATAATACTTTTGTGTTTGTTGATATACTTAAATCCTCACATTCTGGTATATCGTTTTCTTCTTCATTTGACTGTGTTGGAAGTTCTACTGGGTCAAATACAGTTTCAATACCCTTGTGTTGGTCGTTGACAAATAATTCCCATTCTTGATCGATATTCATTTTTCTTTATATGATATAGAATGTTTTTCTTTATATGTTTCAATTTTATTGATAATTCGTCTTAAACTGAAAGAAAAATAGATTAAAATATTTTCAATATCCAATTGTGGATTATGCATTATTTGTGATATGGCAGACATATATTCTTTTGTGGCAAATTTAGGTTCTGACAATAAGTGATAACAATAATCTTTAATAATTTCAATTTTGCTGGTATTAAATTGGATACTGAGATTGTGTATATACTGAATTATTTTTTTATAGGAGTCTTGAGATACAATATATTGATGAAATTGCTGCAATACGACTTTGTCAATTACACCATCATGCATACGCACGGGGTCTTTATTGAGTTGGATATAGTTAATCATTGACCGTATATCCGAAGAAAAATGCTTTTGAATTCGTTCTACCTCTATATCATTTATTTTTAATCCCTCTGCATGGATAATATCTTTCAAAAATTGTTGGATATTTTCAGATGGTAATTGGTTAAAGCGGATACATAGAAATTCATTCTTCAAGGAATATTCAATCTTACTAATGTAATTACAGATCAAACAGAACCGTACGTTTTCAATACACGATTGTAATAGATTTTTCAGAGCGTTTTGAGCGGATTTCGTCATATAATCCACTTCATCGAGAATAACAAATTTGATTCCTTTGACATATATACTTTTAGAATTCACAAATTGAAAGATTTGGTGTCGTATGGTGTCAATACCACGTTCGTCAGATGCATTCAAATGAATAACATTAGAATTGTATTTTTGAACTCCAATGTCTTTATAATAATTGTCAATCAAATTAATAATGGTGGTGGTCTTACCAGTTCCAGGGGGTCCATAAAATAACATGTGAGGAAAATATTGTTTTTTAATAATATTTGAAAAAATTGATTGATTTATTTCATTTAGAATAATATTATCAAAACACCGAGGTCTATATTTCTCTACCCAAGGAATATCGCTCATTTGAAGAATATAAATTGTTAGGTTTAAGTATATTTGATGATTGTTAATATGAATGGATATTTAGAAGTCATTTTCGGACCAATGTTTTCCGGAAAGACTACCCATTTGATTCAAAAGTATAAGCAACACAAACTGTTAGGTCATAAGATTGCAGTTGTGAATTACATGGACGATAAACGTTATAGTAAAACAGAATTAAGTACCCATGATAATGTTACTATTGAATGTATGTTTACCTATAAACTAAATGATTTACTAAATGATAATACGGTGAAAGAATCTCGTGTTATCATCATCAATGAAGGACAGTTCTTCGACGACTTATTAGATTTTGTATTACAAATGGTGGAAAAAGAACAAAAAGTTGTATATGTTTGTGGATTAGATTCAGATTTTCAAAGAAATAAATTCGGTCAAATATTAGACTTGGTTCCATACAGTGATAACGTTGTGAAATTAAAGTCATTATGTATGCAATGTAGAGATGGAACGACTGCTATATTTTCAAAAAGGATTACCAAAGATGAATCTCAGATTGTAATTGGTTCTGATAATTATATTCCTCTGTGTAGAAAATGTTATTTAACTCTTTGAAAACGATTGCGTAGATAATTGCCATGCGAATATATACGCCATTTTTTACTTGTTGAAAATACTTTGCACGATGATTTCCGTCAACTTCATATGATATTTCCTGATTTCGTGGCAATGGATGTAAAATGATAGCAGATGATTTCATTCTCTCAATATTTTTTGCGTTGATTTGATACTTGGATATATCAAAATCGGCATTTTTGGTTTCTTCACTTCGTTCTAATTGACGACGTGTGGAATATATAACATCGTATTTTTCAATACTGCCCTCTATATTGTCTATTATGGTTATTTCTTTGCCGACAAACATTGTTTTAATTTCATTCATATATAATTCGTCTGGCTCACATTCTGGATAGCACAAAAAAGTTATGTTACAATGTAATTCATATATTTGTATGATTTTTAAGAGAGAATGTATAGTTCGACTATAACGGATGTCTCCAATAATACATAACTCAAACGCGTGTGCTTGTGCGTGTGCTTGTGCGTGTGTTTGTGCGTGTGTTTGCGCTTGTCCTTTTGACACAGATGGCGATTGCAATATGGAAAATAGATCTAAGAGGGCTTGAGATGGATGTTCGTCATTGCCATTTCCACCGTTGATGATAGGCACATCTAGATAATATTGAGACGATTTAATGACATCCTTGTCTGGATGGCGTAAAACCATTATGTCAGAGAATTGTTCCAATGTTTTTAATGTATCACGAATAGATTCACCTTTTTTCAAACTGGAATTATCGGGATTAAAATTTATCACCTTACCCCCTAAACGCAACATGGCAGATTCAAAAGATAATGCGGTTCTTGTACTTGGTTCAAAAAATGCGTTACATAGCATTTTGTTTTTGCAAGGTGTACCCGAAATTCCATTGGTTTGAAATTGTTTGGCAATATTGAACAAGACATTAATATTTGTTTTAGAGAGATTATCAATAGAGTTCATTACTTATAATATAGATACTCTATATTATAATATATTTTTAACCCATTTAAATATGAATTGAATTAAATCTTATAAAGCAAAATGGTAAAAAAAAGCAATGAGGATGGGAATAAACTACCTGCAAAAAAGGTAGAAGAAGAAGCAGCCGTTCCAAAAAAAAGAGGGCGCAAACCACGTGGTGGTAAACTCGTATCTAGAGATATGATTGACATAGATACACGACAAATGCAAACCAATATTATCCTGAATTTAAAATGTTCTATGAAAGATTTAGAAACATCAGATAATTTAACCAACACAATGTCCAACAATTTAGTATATGTTCCGGATGTACCACCCACTGTAAAATCATATGATACAACCGCTATAGAATATAGCATTTACGATGAAAACGTACAAAAGAGCGATGACTTAAATAAACCAAATCTTGCTGATGGTAATATCAATGATACAGATAACGAATGTGTTAGTAATAAGCAGATTAATGCAAAATTACACGAGCTTAAGATCCAATATTACAAAAAAAATGTTTCTAAAAAATCTGCTTGCTTTTGGTGTACTTGTGAATTTGATAATCCAACTTGTTATATCCCAATGGAGTTGACTGATAATAAGATTGTTGGTTATGGTTCGTTTTGTCGTCCAGAATGCGCGGTATCTCATTTATTCCGTGAAAATATCGACGATGCCCTGAAGTTTGAACGATATCATTTATTGAATTCCGTGTACTCAAGCGTGTTCGGTTATTTAAAGAATATTAAACCAGCCCCTGATCCACATTATTTATTGGATAAATTCTATGGAAATTTATCAATTCAGGAATATCGTAAATTATTGGGAACCGAACATATGTTACTTGTATTGGATAAACCAATCACACGGCATTTACCTGAATTACACGATGACAACGATCAGTTTACCAATGAAATATTTAGCTTATCTTCTAGTGACAATTCGCGAGTCTCTAATACAGGTACTGGTAAATATAAAGTGAAACGAGAAAGCGAAAAGAAGAAAGGTCCATCCAAGAAATCATTGATTGCGGAACACTTTGGTTTGTAAAAGATATAAAAATCTATGATGGGATATTATAATGAAAGTAGTAAGTAGCTATCTTATGGGTGGATTGGGAAATCAATTATTCCAAATTTGCGTCGCAATTGCTTATGGAATTGAGTACAAAAGAAAAATATTGTTCCCGTATTCTACCACAACTCCTGGGATGGTGTTGCGTTATACATTTTGGGACTCTTTTTTAAAAACTTTAAATGTGATGACCACTCGTCATGGTAGAATTACCGTAGATGAATTGATGAGATATCCGAAGATTACAGAACAAGACGAGAATTATCATGCTGTTCCTAATGTTTCCAATGATGGCATTATGCTTTACGGATACTTTCAATCATATCGTTATTTTGAGAAGCATTTCGATACCATATGTTCTTTAATTCGTTTGAAACAGCAACAAGAAGAATTAAAAATGGAGAATATTGGGTTTTTTCAGGAAACGAATAATGATATTTGTTCGCTTCACTTTCGAATCGGTGATTATAAGACCGTTCAGGAATGCCATCCCATTTTATCGTATGAGTATTATGAATCAGCTATTTTGTTATTATCATCAACACGTATTATAAGTAGAATTCTATATTTTTATCAAGAAACTGATATGGAAGATGTGATACAGATTGTAACCCGGTTACAGAACAATTTTCCACATATCGAATTTCAAGCAATCGACCATTCTATAGAAGATTGGAAGCAAATGTTGTTAATGAGTTGTTGTCATCATAATATTATTGCAAATAGTACATTTAGTTGGTGGGGAGCATATTTTAATAGTTCTCCAAACAAGACGGTCATTTATCCACTCCAATGGTTTGGACCGAAATTAGCAAACCGAAGTATTGAAGACTTATGCCCTCGTGAATGGATTTATGTCAAATAAAATTACAAAATTGATTTAAGAGAACTGTTCCATATTATAACATAAAGCACACAGCACATAACACATAATTATGACAAGAAGAAAAGTAGTTTATAGTAAGGGAGAACCAAAATGTATATATTGTTGCGTACCTTGTATTGGTTGTTTCTTAGCATGCGAAAAGTTATTAGAATCAATATTTGTTGGAATCCTTTGGACTCTAAGTTGCGGCGGTATATGTTGTAAGAATAAAAGAAAACAATGCCGAAGGAAGGTCATACCACGACATCATAAATAATAATCTAATACACGATACAAAAACACGATGCAACATTCAATATATTTTTTTGAGAATGTTTTTAGAATGTTTTTAGAATGTTTTTGAGAATGTTTTTGAGAATGTTTTGAGAATGGATTATGTAAAATAATATAAAAAATTGATTCAAATATAAGATTATAGTGAGTATTATATTTGAAATGACTAGTGAAAACGAATTATTGAACGCTCTTGTAAAAACCCTTCCATTTGTCAAAGACTTGGAGGAAGAATTGGCATTCTACAAAAAGGAATTAAAACATGAGAAAAAGTCTGCCAAAAAATGGAAGAAGAAACACGATGCTTTGATGCAAATATTATATGATTATCCTTGTTTGATGAGAGGTTCTGATTCAGAATCAATACCAGTACGTGTTCCAATGAATAAATGTACTATTGATTTAACCCAAGATGATGAACCAGAAGAATCAAATAATACACCTATCTTATTCTCATCAGACATATCTGCTATAAAAAAAGAAAAAATTATAAAAATTGAAGTCGATGAAACATTAAAAAATGAAATTGCAATGATTGAAGAGGTAGAAAGTGACAATAGCAGTGACAATAACAGTGACAACAACAGTGATTTGGAAGAAGGAGAAATTCTTGAAGTAGAAATTAACGGGGAAATAGTTGATTGTAGCGAAAAGGCCCAACCGACCACCGATAATGCTAATGCTAATGATAATGATAATGAAGGCATGGAAGTAGAGGAGGAAGAAGAGGAAGAAGAGGAAGATGAAGAAGAAATGGAAGTAGAGGTGGAGGAAGAACAGGAGGAAGAACAGGAAGATGAAGAAGAAGAAATGGAAGTAGATGTGGAGGAAGAACAAGAGGAAGAGGAAGAGGAAGAGGAAGAGGAAGAGGAAGAGGAAGAGGAAGAGGAAGAGGAAGAGGAAGAGGAAGAAGAAGAACTAATGGAGTTTGATATTGGAGATAAAACATATCTTGTTACTGATGAAAAAAATGGAACTATTTATGACTACATCAACGAAGAAGACGTCGGTGATGAGTTAGGTGTATTAAAGAATGGCATCCCAAAGTGGCATAAAAAATAAACAAATAAACAAATAAACAAATAAACAAACAACAAACAAATAAAAATCGCTCGTACTTGGTTTAATTCTCATACTTGTAGTAATTATCCTTTTCATATTCGTACATTTTTTCATAAATTGCATCTTTTAGTTGTAATATTGCTTTTTCAACCTCGAGTCGTTCTCTATCATAATCATCCGAGCGGAGACGCAGCTTCTCTATTTTCCTGTCAATTGCTCCTATATTTATTTCTGAACGTCTTTTCTCAATAAAGTCGAGGCTAGCTTCAGTTGGTCTATAATTTCGGTCTATCATATGTTGTATTATTTTTTCTTCAATTTTTTTAGATACGAATTCTCTAAAATCATATTGCTCTGTTGCAGTAGCACTAGCTAACTCTTTATATTTTTCAAATAGATTCTTAATCTTTTCATCATCCTCAATATCTAGACCAGGTAATTTAAATAAATTGTTAACATTATTATCATCTGTTTTACCTACATTAGCTTGTTGTTGTGAAGTATAATTTGGTCTATTAAATTTTACGTTACGATTTACACTTCGACCAATTGTTTTATTGTCAATGGAATACAGTGCATTACGTTTACTATAAAGAAACCACTCAAATTTCTCTCTCAATTCAGCAGGTTCTGTCAATACTTCTAATAAATGCCCCAGTTTATGGTCGACATATTTACAAAATACCTTACTTTTATTTCTATCAGTAACTTCTCCTTCAAAAAACTCACATAATAACACGATACGATAATTTCTGTTATTATTATCATAAATGAAATTGACTTTCATTGCATTATTAATTTTATCATTATCACCACTTGTACTTTCTTCATTATTTACACTATTTTGTTTGTAATATTTTTCTTCAACATAAAACAAGAACCGAATAAAATCATTGTTATCTTGTTCTTTATTTGTTTTATCAACTTCATTTTTTGGGGTTTTGTTTGTTTGGTTGTTTTCTTCCTTTTTTTTAGGTTTTTTATCAAGATCAAGAAAACTACCTATCATTTTTGATAGACCATTATGAATAGGAAAAGAATATGGTATGTTTTGTTCGCGCTGGCTAGTAGATCTATATCTGTTTAATGTACGGTAAAAATCTCTAATTGAAGCGTTCCTTTCATTTTTACCCAAATATTCGATAAAATTGGCTATTTTGGAATCCTCTTCATTTAGTTTACTCTGAATTTCAGCACCCTCTTCGGTTTTGGTTTGTTTGGTTGGTTTGGATTTATTGTCTGTATCTGTCTCCGGGTCTGTTTCGAATAAGTGATTTACATGTCGAAATTGCGTAAAGATATCGTGAGTAATTGGATGATTCAAAAAGTCATTTATCCAATACACTCGGGAAAAGGTATATATTTTACCCTGATGTTTGACATATGAGAAATATTTCTTAACAAATGGATTTGCATAATTCATCATGTAATTAGAAATAGGTCTACTTTCTTTGATAACATAATCATGTGAATTGTAATGGTTTTGATAAACAGGATATTTAGTTGGAAATAGTAATTGGAAAGTCTTCTGCAGATTCTTTTCTTCAAAATCGGTCTTGTCGTTCACAGTTGTATCAGTTGCATCAGTTGTATCGGTTTTATCGGTTTTATCACTTTCGTCGGGTTTATCACCATATTTCACTAATATTTTCATGAAAACAACTTTATTAAAAAAGAATTCTAATATCTTGTCGTAGGGTAGAGTATCTAAATAACTAGGATATTCCATATCTGCAGTGAAAAATGGCAATGCATTCAAACTTTCTTTGACTTCTTTCTTCAGCGGGTGATATAAAACATCAATATTAAAATCTATTTTTTCAATATCGTCGTTATCTTTGGGTATGTTACTATCTATCTGTATTCTTAGTTCTTCTA
>Ga0181565_10003467_pt1 | contig 12079 bp, 9 predicted proteins | sample 101ome_16_FD_129661 | JGI IMG/M metagenome (GOLD analysis project Ga0181565, IMG submission 129661) | Coastal salt marsh microbial communities from the Groves Creek Marsh, Skidaway Island, Georgia - 101401AT metaG (megahit assembly) | ecosystem: Environmental > Aquatic > Marine > Intertidal zone...
AACCGAAGGAGATAGTGTGATTGTCTATGGAACGGTTGGTCAGTTTAACGGACTTGCGCAGATCAACGGTGACTCGATGATGGTGCTTAGCTCTGGAAACGCCCTTCCAACTCCTCTAACAGTAACCACGCTAGACGAATCAACGGAATCTGAGTACATCCGCATGGAGAACTTGACTGTTTTCGATGTTTCAGGTAGCAACTATACGCTCGTAACGGCAACTGACACCGTGGTCATGCGCGTGGATAGCGATACGGACGTAGATGATTCATTGACTATTGTCGTTGGCGACTCTATTTGTGAGCTTATCGGAATTGGAGGTCAATACGACTTCTCTTCTCCTTACACCTCAGGATATCAGATCTTCCCACACCACTACTATGATGTGGACATCTGTGTAGAGGACACGACAACCATTCCTGAGCCTCCGTTCTACCCGATCCCGGTCATCAACAATGACGATGCGAACGGTGAGCCAGATTCTCTCGGCGTTTACTGCTGGACGCGAGGTGTTGTTCTTGGTGTGGACCTCGACGGTAACAACGGAATCTCTTTCACCTTGTGGGATGAAGAAGGAATCAATGTTTGGAACTTCAATGACGTGAGCAACTATGTTGTGACCGAAGGAGACTCCATCATGGTTCGCGGTGAGATCGATTTCTACAACGGTTTGACTGAGATCTTCCCTGATTCCATCATGCTAATCAATCAAGGAAATCCAGTTCCAGAACCTATGGAGGCAGATGTTCCAAGCCAAGAAACAGAGTCTGAGCCTATCATTATCCACAACGTAATGGTGATCGACACCGCTCAGTGGCCAACGTCTTCTTCGAGCAACGTAGACCTGTTGACCTGCGATGGTGACACTATCGTAATGCGTATCGACACGGATACGGACGTGGATGAGAACTGGCCTTCTGCTCCAACAGGAATGTTCCACATCACCGGTATTGGAGGTCAGTTTGATAACAGTGCTCCATACTTGGACAACTATCAGATCTTCCCAATGTTCTACACCGACATCGACACCAACGTGTCTATGGAGGCGCCATCATTGGTGATCAACGAATTGATGGCCAATAATACCTCTGCTTATGCAGATGAGAATGGTGATTTCGATGATTGGATCGAAGTGTACAACACAGGTAACAACGCCGTTTCACTGGCTGGACTTTACTTCACCAATGACGCTCTAATCCCTATGCTGTACCAAGTTCCAACTACATCTACCGAAGTAGTTCCTGCCGGTGGTTATGCAATCATCTGGGCAGATAACGAAGACAGCGAGGGATACCTTCACACCAACTTCACATTGGATGAAACTGGCGGATTCGTTGGTATCGCTTACGAGATGGGTTGCGACGTGGCTGCCGTTGATTCTGTCACCTACGTGGCATTGGGTAGCGATGAATCCTTCGGACGAAATACAGACGGAGGCGCTCCTTGGGTGGTATTCACCCAAACGACCCCCAACTCTGCGAACTTCCCTCTTTCTGTAGAAGAAGTTTCCGTGAAGGGGCTCAAGGCTTGGCCAAATCCTAACAATGGTGAAGTTCTTCGCTTCAACAAGCAAGTGAGCTTCACTTTGTACAACTTGACCGGACAGGTAGTGTTACAACAGCAGCGCGTTACCACCACCGATCTAAGTGGTCTTACTGATGGTCTGTACCTGTTGGAAACATCAGAAGGTGAGTCCCTTCGCGTGATCGTTCAATAAGAACATCACGACCTCATATATCGAAGCCCTTCGTCTTTGACGAGGGGCTTTTTTGTTGCCTGAAGTCAACCATTGACCACGGGGGCTTGTTTATTAAGCATGCCAATGTCTGAAAGAGATACGAAGGTTCAAAGTCTAAGACCCATGCTTGATCTGCCTCTGGCTGGTAAGCCCATGGAGCAGTTTCAGAATGAAGTCCTTCGACCGCTTCTCAAGTTCCAGAATGACTGGATCCTCGGCTATACCAAGCTGTTTCTGCATAAGCGAAACAAGGAATTCAACCAGCTGAACCGTCGAGCTCAAGAGCAGTTGATCCGTCAGTCGGCCATGAACGACCCGGAGCTCCGAAACACATTGATCTCAGGCGTGGTCGGCATGTTGACCACGGAAGAACTGGAATACTATTTCGCGCAAAGAGCTGAGTGTAACAAGCGCCTCATCCAAATGGCGATCCAGCGAATCTTAGATCAAGTAGAACAGCTCTACTGACGCTCAAAGTTGAGCTTGTCGAAATGAAAATCGTAGTTCGGCAGCTCTATGGTGAAACCCTTCACCACGTCTCTTTCCACACGAAACGTTGCTACTCCAAAAGGCAGGAATGGGTCGTTGACCTCGAAACGGAAAGCGTGGTCATTCCACGACGACATTTTGCCCGTGAAAAGCTCTTTTGCAGGGAGCAAAGACATCATCAGCCCATCCTTGGTCTTGGTCACGGTTGCCTCGCCATACATAGCGTCGACGTACGTTCCCACATAGTCATCTAGCGGAAGCATTAGCGGATCTTCCTTCTTCTTTTCTAGACGAGCCTTCTTTTGCTCTTCTTCTCGCTCCTCACCCCGTTCCTTGAATGAAAAGAAGGTATCACTCCATTGTCCGTACTGTTTTCCCATTGCCCAATCGATGGCCGCATACATAAGCATCGTCGGGACCGAGCCCATGTCGTTGGTTAGTACAATGATTCCAAGATCTTCTTCGGGAACCAACGCGAGCTTCGAAATATACCCGGGTAGTCCTCCTCCATGATGCACCACTATTCTTCCGTTGTAATCCATCAAGAACCAACCTAGTCCATAACCTTTGAAATGGGTGCCATTGCCCTGGTCAAACGACCCTACTCCAAGTGGCGTGTGCAGTGACCAAATCTTTCGGACGGAAGACGGACTCAGTAAGGTGTCTCCATCAACGATTCCATCGTTAAGCCAGAACTCCATCCACTTGGACATATCGGCCGTAGATGAATTGAGCGCTGCGGTCGCACCACTGTTATCGTAACTAAGCATGAAGATCTCCTTGCCCTTCAAATGAGGCTTTGCGGCGTTATTATCTGAAGAGAACTCCTTGAATCGCGATGTGGTTCTCTCCATCCCAAGCGGAGTGAGAATGCGCTGTTGGACAAAGTCGTCCCACGACATTCCAGAAACGGCCTCGATGACTTCACCCGCTGTCATGAACATGAGGTTCTGATATCCAAACTCTGATCGAAACTCGTAGGTCGGTGGGCGATATTGAATGCGCTTGATCGCGTCTTCTCGCGAGTAGGTTGTCCCATACCAGAGCAGGTCGCAGTCAAACGTGATCAGCCCGCTTCGATGACAGAGCAGGTCTTCAATGGTCATGTGCTCCGTCACATATGGGTCGTGCATAGCAAACCACGGAAGGTGCTTTGTCACCTTGTCGTCCCAATCCAACTTGCCCTCGTCGACCAACATGCCAATAGAGGCTGCCGTAAACGCCTTGGATAAGGACGCGATACCATAAAGTGTGTTATGGTTAGGCGCATCGTCGGCGTTCTCGGACCTCTTTCCGTAGTTTGACTGCAGCACCACCTCACCATCCTTGACGATCGCTACAGCGATCGAAGGAAGATCGAATCGGGCGTATTGATATTCGATAAATGAGTCAAATGCCGAAGTGTCCAATTGAGCCATCGCGCACAGCGATAGCCAGGAAATGAGGGTGACGATGATTGTCCTTTTCATCAATTGTGATTTTGTATGATTATTCGACGGGTCCATGATTCTCGCTGAGTCTCAACCGTGAGCATGTACACCCCGCTTGGAATGCTGTTCACATCAATGGTTTCACGTACACTTTGTGTTTTTCTCTGTATTACCCTGCGACCATCTAGCGTAGAAAGAATGATCCGTCCTTCGCTCGATTCCCCACCAAAGTCAATATAAAGCTCCCCGTTCACCGGATTCGGATATACCCTCAGGTCAACTGAGGATTGCTCGTCGACACCCACCGCTAGAAAGAGCGTGTCTGAGCCTTGACAACCATAGCTGCTCGTCGCTTGTAACCATATAGATCCTCCCTCGGTTGTAATACTTTGGGTCGTATCACCTGTTGACCATAGGTAGGAAGAGAATCCTGGGTTAGCGGATAGTTGATAGCCGCCCTCCGTGTAACCTGTGATCGTAATGGTAGCCACAGTCACCAATATGAACACAAATAAGGTGTCAGATAACTCACAGCCGTTATTATCTGTCACGGTGACGGTCACAAAACCAGGCGTGTAAACTTCCGTTGAATTTCCCGTCGACCCGGTCGACCAGGAATAGGCGGTATAGTTATTCGATATTTCAATGGTGGTTGACCAGCCCTCGCATAAGGTGAAAGGCGGGTCATTTGTGTATTGAATCGGATCGACCTCCAGGTCTTCGACCAGGAAGGTGTCGGTCTCCATACAACCACTAGTAGTGTCGGTGACTTGCAGCCAATAAAGGCCCGGTTGAGAGACCCACAAGCTATCCATACTTGAGCCATCACTCCAAAGCTGGGCACAGCTGTCGCACGCATAGCCATCAACAACGATCGATGCGCCCGGACATTTATCCAGATCATCTATCTGAGGACTCGGCGCGTTCTTCTCTTCTATCCAAACACTATCGACAACGGCACATCCGCTGACGGTATCCGTGACGGTCAAGAAGTACGACCCAGACTGATCAATGATCACTGAATCTGATTGAGGACCACTACTCCATTCAAACACGGCCGACGAGCTCGATGCGCCTACGGAGATCACGACATCGCTATTAGAACAATAGAACGTGTCTAAAGGCAGTCCGAAAACCTCTGGCTTCGCTTCCGGGCAGCCATAGAGGGTAAGACTAAGGCCTTCATAGATCGAGCCGTAGCAGGTAGTGACCTCGTTCCAATTGGGGCAATTGTTGAGGGTAAATCCATTTCCAGGGTTCACCCACATGGCCGTATCACCGGAGGTAATTGAAGAACTAAACCACTGCCACTGCGTTTGACCTGTTCCATAATCCTTTCTGGCGGCAACTACCAGCCAGTATGAACCTGGGTTCATTACAAAGGGCTCGTCCCAGTGATAGAATAACGTTCCATCCCCATCCGGATCAGCACCCGATAACAGGGTGTCCGTGTAAAGCACATTGCCTGGCTGTCCAGCGTTGTTCTCCATCAACGAAATGATGATGCCCGCCCCGGGAGTTGGCGACCCCGACGGGGTGGCGTATTCACCGAAGATGAGAACAGAGTCCAAATGCCATTGCTGACCTGCCGGCACAATTACGTCTTCCGCGCCATAGGATGAGAACTGGGAATATGCCAGTTCAAACTGTTGCGCCACGACCGAGGCCCCCTGCTGACCTGACGTATGGTCAACCAAAACTACCTGGCCACGCCCGAAGAATGGAATGACCAAGGATAATCCGATGACGAGCAAGAGGGTGCGCATTGCTTCAAATGTAGAAGAAGCGAGCAAAAAAAGAGGCCGCCGAATAATCGACAGCCTCTTCTAGGTAGTAGGTATAGGTTAGTCTATCTAGTGCTTCATCGGGTGATAACCAAGTTGGTTGTTCCTGTTCCCTCAGGAGAAATCACCTGTAGCACATACGTGCCAGCGGCAACCGATGAAAGATCAAGTTGCTGCAATGTCTCGTTTGAGCGTGATGTCATGATGGTACGACCTTGAAGGTCAATGATGTTTAAGGTGGAGTTTCCAACCCACGACTGAGGCCATGCGATGGTCACACGGTCGTTTGCAGGGTTTGGATACACCTCCAATTGACTCATGATCGCATCCGGTACACCAACCGTATAAACGTTGATGAAAGCAGAGCCTTCGCAGCCGAACTCATCCACTACAGTGACCGTGTAGAGGCCGTTGTTATTTACCGTGATGGTTTGACCCACGCTTCCATCATCCCATGCGTAAGAATCGAAGTCGCCGCTCACGTTGAGCTGTACACTACCATTTGGCATAGAGGTGAAAGAAATAGTTGGGTTGGGCTCTGGGCGAAGGATCACGTCAGCCGTGTCGTAGACTTGACAGCCGTCGCCATTCACTCCTGAAACCGCTACACGACCTCCAGCCGTAACATCCGCTGTTGGGTTGGAGCCGATCGAGCTCCAGTTCATACCATCAGGAGAGAACGTCCATGAATAAGATGACAAGGTCTCAAGAACAGAAACGGTAGTCGTTGTGCCTTCGCAATGATCGATGAGTGAACCTGGTTGAATCGTAGCGTCAGCAGGAATGACGGTCAAATACGCTGAGTCGACGCTGCTGCAACCGCTTACGGTGTCTATTACGGTAACAACCACCCAACCTTGATCAAACGTGCTAAAGAATGAACCCGTGCTTCCGTCGCTCCAAGAGGTCTGGCAATTAGCACATCCTCCCACAGGGCCCCATGTAGCAGGAATGCTAGAGGCGCCGCAAAGTGTATCGTCCTCGATGTTTGGCTCAGGAACAGAACCGATACCGATGTTGTAGACAGCGGCACGACCACATTGAGTTACTGAGTCCTCAGCGTAAAGCGTGTATTGTCCTGATGCCGAAACCGTGATGCTTTGAGTAGTAGCACCCGTGTTCCAGAGGTAGGATACGTTGGCTTGAGATCCGATAGTGTCGCCAGTTAGGGTTACGCTATTAAAGGCGCCGGCGCAAAGCAGGGTGTCAAATCCAAAGCCAAGGGGCTTGGTAGGGCCGTAGCATCCGTACATGTAAAAAGTCAAGCCAGAATCTGACATAGCCAAGTTCGTGCAGTTGTAGAAGGTGGTCCAAGAAGTACAGTTAGAACCAAAGCCATTGCCTGGGTTTCTCCACAGAGCAGGGTAACCAGTCAAGCTTTCATCACGCTGCCAGTACCATTGACCACCACCGCTCGCGAAATTCTTTCGTCCGTTGGCCACTAACCAATAAGTACCTGACGTGATCTGCAGAGGTGTTTCAAATCGAACCACCAGATCTCCGTCGCCATTCTCATCGACATCACTGTTGATCGTGTCTCCAGTAACTATTGTACCTGGCTCACCACCGTTGTCAGTGTGGATATTGTAGATGATTCCGCAAGTAGCCGTAGCTCCCGAAGAATAACTCCCTGGAATGATAATCGAGTCAACATACCATGTGACTCCTGAAGGAACCACAAAGTCATCTGCTCCTTGGGCGTCATAAATATCATACGCGCTCTCGAAATCTTGTGCCGTAACCCCACCTGTAGAAGGTGTTGTAGGTCCGTAGAATTGCACCTGCGCAAAAGTGCTCGAAGAGAGTAGCGCAAGCATGAGGGGTAAAAGCTGTTTCATAGACGTTTTTTGTTAATTGGAGGTTGAATATATCAATTTAATCGAAAAAGCAAGCAGTTGCATTTTTCTGCGCCTATTTCAGAGACCCCGATCTCACTGATCAGGCCAATAATTGTGAATGCGTCTCGATAGGCCAATTTGGACAAGAATTTTGACGAATTTCAACCTATATTCGCCATTCTTCTAAGAAATTGTGTCAGAAGCCCTAGTCATCATCCCCACGTACAACGAGAAGGAAAACATCGAACGCATGGTTCGTAAGGTTTTCTCCTTGCCGGTGGAGTTCGATCTGTTGATTGTGGATGACGGCTCTCCCGACGGCACGGCGGCTATTGTGAAGTCTCTTCAGGAAGAGTATAGTGGTAGACTTCACATTGAAGAGCGTAGTGGCAAGCTTGGACTAGGCACTGCCTACATTCATGGTTTCAAGTGGGGATTGAAGCGGGATTACAAGTTCTTCTTCGAGATGGACTGTGACTTCTCCCATAACCCTGACGACCTCGTTCGGCTGTATATCGCTTGCAAAGAGGGTGGAGCAGATGTTGCCATTGGGTCACGTTACGTGCGAGGAGGCAAGGTTGAAAACTGGCCTCTCGGACGGATTCTCATGTCCTATTTTGCCTCCGTATACGTCCGCTTGGTTCTTTGGATGAACATCAAGGACACGACCGCTGGCTTCAAATGTTATCAGCGCTACGTGCTAGAGGCTATTCAGCTTGATAAAGTTCGCTTCATTGGCTACGCCTTCCAGATCGAGATGAAATATCGAGCCTGGAAACGCGGTTATAAGCTCATCGAAGTGCCCATCACATTCACAGACCGTATTGCCGGAGCCTCGAAAATGAGTTCTGGAATCTTCAAGGAAGCGTTCTGGGGGGTGTTACAAATGCGACAGCTGGCATGAAGAAATTGATCGAAAATGCAACCGTGGTCAATGAAGGGCGGTCCTTCATAGGTCACGTGCTTCTGGATGGAGAATATATTGAAGAAGTGTTTGAAGGCGACCTGCCAAGCGGTCTTTCAGAAAACATCGATAGAATTGATGCTACAGGGCTCACTTTGATGCCGGGCGTGATCGATGATCAAGTTCACTTCCGCGAGCCCGGCTTGACCCATAAAGCAGAAATCTACACCGAAGCCAAGGCGGCTGTTGCGGGTGGAACGACCACCTACATGGAAATGCCGAATACCAACCCACAGACCGCCACTCAAGCCAAGTTGGTTAAGAAGTTCGATCGGGCGAGCGAGGTGTCCATGGCGAATCACTCCTTCTTTTTTGGTGCAACGAACACCAATCTAGATCAAGTTCTCGCTACCGACCCAAAGCATGTCTGTGGTGTCAAGATCTTTATGGGCTCCTCCACGGGCGACATGCTGGTAGATCACCGAGATGCCCTAGAGGGAATTTTCTCCAAGTCCAAGCTGCTCATCGCAACTCACTGCGAAGATGAAGGAACGATCCGAGCAAACTCAGCCAAATTCAAGGCTCAGTATGGTGACGATGTGCCGATGACCGCGCATCCGATCATCCGTTCCGCAGAGGCGTGCTACCTATCTTCGAGTATGGCAGCTGAGCTGGCCAAAAAGCACGATACGCGACTTCACATCTTACACATTTCCACCGCTCGCGAAACCGAGCTTTTCAGGAACGACATTCCTCTCAAAGAAAAGCGGATCACAGCTGAAGCATGCATCCACCATTTGTGGTTTACCGATGCCGACTATGAGTCTAAGGGAAGCCACATCAAATGGAATCCTGCCGTTAAAACCGCTGCAGACCGCGAAGGAATCTGGAAGGCTTTGCTTGATAACCGCATCGACGTCATTGCTACTGACCACGCTCCACACACCCTAGAGGAGAAGTCAAACAAATATTGGTCTGCCCCTAGCGGTGGCCCGCTCATTCAGCACTCTCTTCTCGCAATGCTGGACTTCGTTGATCAGGGTAGAATCTCCATTGAACGCGTGGCTGAAAAGATGTCTCACGCCGTGGCTGACTGTTTTCAGGTCCACAAGCGCGGCTACATTCGAAAAGGCTATTACGCTGACCTTGTATTGGTCGACCGCAAGCGCTCCACTCAGGTGCAGCTAGAAACCTTGCTCTATAAGTGCGGGTGGTCACCTTTTGAAGGACACACCTTTGGATCCGAGGTGGTCATGACCATCGTGAGTGGTCACATCGCTTATAGAAACGGCGTCTTTGATGAGTCTAAAAAAGGACAGGCGATTACCTTCGATCGATGAGACCTCTATCCGTCTTCTTCGGGATTGTCTTTGCTTCTGTTTTCACTTCTTGTGGAAATAATGAGAACGCACCCAGAGAGGTTCCTGATGGAATTCTTTCTCAAGACAGCATGGCGTACTTCATTAGTCAGGTTCATCTCATCGACGCGGCCTCCCGTCAGCGTGAGATTAAAAAAGGGAACCTCCAGGTTTATGCTAAACGAGGCTTCATTGAGTATTTCGATACCGCCAAGGTGAGTCGCGGGCGATTTCTAAAAAGTCTAGAGTTCTGGGGGGATGACTTTGATGACATGGCCGAGGTGTATGACATCGCCATGGAAAGACTGAGTACTCAAGCAGCCCAACTTAAAAAAGAAGAGGTCGAACGAAAGTCTAGCAAAGAGAGAGACTAGCCTTTCTCGGCTCGATATACCTCGTAGGTATAATTGATGGCGTCTTCGATGGGGCGAAAGGTGTAGCCCAGTTCCCGAACTTTCTGAGAAGAATACCGATTGCGCGTGATGGAGGACCTCAGGCTATTGGCAGTGAGGTTGGATGCGTTCAAACCTAGCTTTTCAAGGGTCCGCATTATGGAGATCAAGATCCTGATGAGCCATTTTGGAACGGATACACTCGGCTTTTTTACTCCGCCTGCCTTCGCAAGCATATCAAAGACCTCCTTGAAGGATCGGTTCTCGCCGATAAGCAAATGTTGACCTCGAAACTTGCCCGGCTCCGTCATCATGTGAACCGCAATATCCGCCACATCTCTGGCGTCTACAAAGCCATTCGACCCAGACGGATAGAAGGTCATACCCTTGATGCCACTTAGAAAGATCGACGTGCTACTTTGCCCCCAGTTCCCAGGTCCTATGATCACTCCCGGATTCACGACTACAGACCTCAGCCCCTCTTGTATCCCTCTGAACACTTCTAACTCCCCGTAACGCTTGCTCAACGTATACGCCGCCTTGCCTTTATCGGAAACCCACTCACTCTCTTCGGTTCTCATTCCATTCAACAGGGTTTCACCAATGGAGGCGGTTGAACTAATAAAGCAAAGGATGATGTCCTTGGCCAGGCACATGTCCACCACGTTCTTCGTTCCGTAAGTGTTGACCTCTGCCAACTTCTTTTGGTCGTTGTCGTTGAAGGAGACGAGTGCGGCACTATGATAACATTGATCGCAGCCTTCGGCAGCCTCGTAAAGATCTATGGGCTTTTGGATGTCTCCTTTGAAATAGGAAGGCCTGCCTTCGACGCCATGAAATATCAGCAGGTTCTCTAGGGTAGAAAGCTCGGCTGATGGCCGGTGAAGCACGCGCACCTCTTCGCCTGCACGAAGCAGATTCAATACGATATGTGAACCAACGATTCCAGTGGCTCCGGTGACCAGGATCATTCGGCTTAGAGCTTCATTTCAGGGATGTCACCCTCCACGATCAAACGACCTTCTGTTGCTTTCTGGATTTCCTCTACGCTCACCCCGGGCGCTCGCTCGATCAGCTTGAAACCTTTTGGGGTGATATCCAACACCGCAAGATTGGTCACTACGCGCGTAACACAGCGAACACCCGTAAGAGGTAGCGTACACTGTCGCAGAAGCTTAGATTCTCCCGCCTTGTTGGTATGCATCATCGCTACGATGATATTCTTGGCCGAGGCCACCAAGTCCATGGCGCCTCCCATTCCCTTCACCATGTGTCCTGGAATCTTCCAGTTGGCAATATCACCTTGATCACCCACCTCCATGGCACCAAGCACGGTAAGGTCTACATGCTGACCACGGATCATAGCAAAGCTGTTAGAGGAGTCAAAAAACACGGCGCCTGGTACCGCAGTGATCGTTTGTTTTCCGGCATTGATTAGGTCTGGATCTTCTTCGCCTTCAAAAGGAAAAGGGCCCATGCCCAGCATTCCATTCTCGCTTTGAAACTCTACATCGATTCCTTCCGGAATGTAGTTAGCCACGAGTGTAGGGATGCCGATACCAAGATTTACATAGTATCCATCTTGCAGTTCTTGAGCAATCCGTTGCGCGATTCCATTTTTATCTAGTGCCATGTCCTATGATTTTGGACGAACCGTGCGCTGCTCGATTCTCTTTTCAAATTTCTCTCCTTGGAAAATTCGCTGTACGAAGATGCCTGGCGTGTGGATCGCATTCGGGTCAAGCTCACCAACCGGCACGAGCTCCTCAACCTCTACCACCGTGATCTTTCCAGCCATTGCCATCGCATGATTGAAGTTTCTTGCTGTGGCATTGAAGACAAGGTTCCCTGCGGTGTCTCCCTTCATCGCCTTTACGAATGCAAACGAAGCGTCAAAAGCGTGCTCCAAGATGTGGGGTTTTCCGTTGTACCAGCGCACTTCTTTGCCTAACGCTACCTCCGTTCCATAGCCTGCCGGAGTGAAGAATGCGGGAATACCGGCACCTGCAGCGCGGCATCTTTCCGCCAACGTCCCTTGCGGAATGAGGTCAACCTCCAATTCACCGCTGAGCATCAGACGCTCAAACTCATCGTTCTCACCGACATAGCTGGAGATCATTTTCTTGATCTGCTTGTTCTCAAGTAG
>Ga0181565_10003468_pt1 | contig 12079 bp, 12 predicted proteins | sample 101ome_16_FD_129661 | JGI IMG/M metagenome (GOLD analysis project Ga0181565, IMG submission 129661) | Coastal salt marsh microbial communities from the Groves Creek Marsh, Skidaway Island, Georgia - 101401AT metaG (megahit assembly) | ecosystem: Environmental > Aquatic > Marine > Intertidal...
GAAAGTGCAAGTGTACAACAAGCCTTATTACAAGTTTGGAATGAAGTAGCGCAGAAATACGAAACCTTTAACACCAAAGAGAAATGAAAACACCAATGCAAGAGTTGATTGAGCAAATGTGGGAAATAGCCAAGTACGGAGACTCTTACGAGGTTGCTCCGTGTATCGAGGCAGCAGAGGCGATGCTTGAGAAAGAGAAAGAAACCATCTGCAACGCATTCAGCGATGCACGACACGGAGCAGTTGAGTCAAGATGGACTGCTGAAGAATACTTTGAAGAAACCTTTAACACCGAAGAGAGATGAAAGTTACTTTAGTAAAACATGAGCAAATGATTGCTAAATTTTTAGCGAAAGAGAGGTACGACATCAATAGAAAAAACAATGTGCAAGACGCTAAGAAGGGAGATCAGTCTAACGAGTTCGTAGACCTTGAGGGTATCGCAGGAGAGATAGCCTTCTGTAAGGTTTTTAACGTGTATCCAGACCTTGAGATAAAAGTAACCACACAAGACACTGACTCTGGTGACTGTACATTACATGGTTACAAGGTAGATGTAAAAACAACATCATACGATACGGGTAGACTTATATGTGCCACCTGGAAGAATGACGATGTTGACTTATATGCTTTAATGGTAGGAAAGTTCCCCACGTATGAATTCAGAGGAATGGCTACCTCATCTCAATTGAAACAAGAGAAAAACAAAACAGATTTAGGAAGAGGTATAGTATACGCTTTAAACCAAGAAGATTTACAATTCCCCAAAATGCTTGACACCTTTAACACCAAAGAGAGATGAATATAATACAATTATGCCAAAGAGATTTGGATGAAAACGGAATAGAGAATGATTAAGTTTGATGTACACGAAGCAAGCATGTGGTATGGCGGTGACCTACTCATAGCGGATGGCTTTGATGATGCCATTATTGGAATAGAAGACACAGGTGCTGAACCTCGAGTCTGTTACTCTAAACAAAAGTGCATACAGATTCTTCTGGATGAAGGTATGGACGAGTTAGACGCAATTGAACATTTAGAATATAATACATTTAATGCCTATGTCGGAGACAAAACCCCACTATGGATCGATGACCAATTCTTCAGAGAGTATAACTCAGAGAAGGATTAAAGAAGTAGGACAGGAAGTAATAGACCTGTTAATTGAAAAGAATGAAAGTTATGGAGACTCAGCCCTCAATCCTGCAAATATCTTTGCTAGAGGCAATGCCGTTGATAATCTTGCTAGTCGTATTGATGATAAGCTTATGCGTATCAAGACCCAAGGATTCAAAGGATACGGAGAAGACAACATAAAAGATTTGATTGGCTACTTAATTCTTCTTAAAATTGCAATAGAAGAAGAGGACAGAGAACCAACGCTTCAAGATTGGCAAAATGAAATTCTCGCTAGAGAAGACATACACCATATCGGATTTTACCAGAGCCGTACATAAATTTAATTAGATGAGAGATAGCAAAGTAACCATATACCCCAAGGTATATAACACACAAGATGAGCCTAGATACATATCGTTAAGCACAGCATTAAAAAGGATACAAGAAGGAGGAAAGAATATTGACAGGATACAGGCAATTAGAGCAGGCGATAAGTCTGAAAAGAAAGAACTGCCTATCGTATTGTTCTCTGGAGTATTCAAACAACGCAATGATGATGGTATCATTGACCACTCTTCTTATATCGTAACTGACTTTGACCACGTGGATGTTGACCACGTAAAGGCACTTCTGTGCATGGATGAATATGTCTATGCTGTTTGGGTGTCGCCTAGTGGTGATGGACTCAAGGCCTTAATAAAGATATCGCATCCTGAGAGACATCGTGACCACTTCAGGGCGTTGCAAGTCTATTTTGATAAGTCTTACGGTCTGGAAGTAGATCCGTCTGGGATCAACGAGTCTAGAGCGTGTTTTGAGTCTTACGATCCTGAGATCTGTATAGACGAGGACGCTAAAACCTTTACAGCCTTTCAGTCTGAAGTCCAGGAGCAGCAGCAAGTAGTCATCCAGGAGGGTGAGTATACAGACTACATGAAGCTCAACCTCGCAGCCCGCATGGTCCGAAATGCACCAGAGGGTCAAAGGCACAATACCCTACTACGTGCATCTATCCTATGTGGAGGGTACATCTCTGCAGGTCGCATGGAGGAGGAAGAGGCTGTCAGAGTTCTTATCCGTGAGAACAGGAGGAGACATGTCGATGCTCATTATGATGATGAGAAAACCGTTCGTGATGGTATAACACAGGGTAAGAACATGCCTATCCGTGACCTCATGAAAGAGGAGGGCGACATTCAACGTGAACTAGAGATAGAACGCATGGATATGTCCTTTGTTTCATCTGATGATGATGACATGCATTGGATAAGCAAGTTCGCTGAGGGTCAGATTCAGATAGGTCTAACCACAGGCCTGGAGGAAATAGACAAGTATTACGTGTACAAGAAAGATTTCACAATCATCAATGGGCATTCTAATATCGGTAAGACTACGTTCGCACTATATCTTATGGTCAACTCTGCAATCAAGCACGATTGGAAATGGGTAGTCTACACCGCAGAGAACAAAACAGCTTCTGTAAAGATGAAGCTCATGCAGATGGCCTGTGATATGGACATCAAGCAAATGACCTACGACCAAAGAAAGATTGCCTATCAGTGGGTAAACAAACACTTTACTGTGATTAGCAATAAAGATGTTTATAGTTACATAGACATCATATTGTTCTGCGATAAGATCATGTCTAGACAACATGTAGATGGTCTATTTATAGACCCATACAACTCTCTAAGGATTGCATTAACAAATAACAAGAACGTAGGTACCCACGAATATCATTACGAGGCGGCATCAGAGTTTTTGACTTATTCAAATCGTAAGAATATCGCAGTCTGGCTAAACACCCACGCTGTTACTGAAGCTCAACGCATGAAGGGACCAGACGGCCTGTCCATCGCACCATTTGCTGAGCAGACTGAAGGAGGCGGTAAATTCGTGAACCGCTCTGATAATTTTTTCACGTTTCATAGAAAAATTCAGCATCCAGAGTACGATATGCGTAGGACCGTTGAGTGGCATGTCAGGAAAATTCGTGAGACTGAAACAGGAGGACAGCCTACACCATATGACGAGCCTATGAGACTGATGATGAATCAAACTCAAACAGGATTCTACACATTCTCTGGTAAGAAGCTGTTTGATCCCATCTTTGAGCAGATGAAGGGTAAGGAGCAGTACCTAGACTTTGATACAGAAAACATGTTGATATAATTTTATAAATACTTGTTTAATACGTTTATTTTTTGTATAAATTTAAACGTGGCAAAGAAGAAAAAAGACTTAGGCGTTTACAAAAACAATCTAGAGTTCTACTGCGGTAAGACATTAGAAAAAAACGGCTACGAATTTAACTACGAAGAACAATTCATTATCATGGAGGGGTTTAACTACCCCTCTATGTATTTTAAATCCACACCAAAAAGCAAAAGTTTAATTGATGTTACAGGTAAAAAGATATTACCCATTACCTATAAGCCGGACTTTGTACTTCACAAAAAGCGAGTAATTATCGAGACCAAGGGATTCGTCAGAGCGAATGACAGCTTCCCTCTTCGTTGGAAGATTTTTATGCAGTTTTTGATGAGGTCAAACATGTCTGACTATAGGCTGTTTATACCTAAGAATCAAAAACAAGTTGATGAAATCATAAAAATCCTAAACGATGAAGCCAGAAAAACTGAGTAGTCTGTATAACTTGGCGTGTCTGAACGCCCACCAGCTGATTGATGAGCTGTATGAGAACTGTCATACTGCTGATGGTGATCCTATCTATTTGCCAGAATTCATAAAATCCCAGAAGCAATCTTACGTTGCTCGTATACGTCAAGAGTTAGACTTGATGCAATCCGCTGCCGAGGAACAGAATGAAGAATAAGTTCCAGGGCGGTATATTCTCTGAAAAAGAATACAATAGGTCTAATCAGTGGGGTATAGACAGAGTGGCTGAGTACCTTAAAAGCAGCGGGTACACGATCATAGAAAAGGATGTTGAAGACTATGATGTGGACATCACAGCCGTTAAGAATGGTAAGACGTTTTTATTTGAGGCTGAGGTAAAGCGTGGATATCCTTTCAGCTCTGTAGATGACTTCAAGTTTAGTACTGTATCCTTTCTAGGTAGAAAGAAGAAATACCACAAAAGACATGAAGAAGGATTCTATTACTGCATAGTCTGTTACGAGACTAGTTGTGTGTTATCATGTCATTCTTCAGATATATACAAGGAAGAACAGAGACAGCTTAAAACCCTGTCCAAGAAATCTAGAAAGGGTCTGGATGAGTTCTACTTAGTTCCTAAAGAAAAATGTAAATTCACTTTGTTAGGAAAGTAATTGTACTTATATTGCATAAGTGTTAAACGTATTAGTTTTGGTTACTAATTAGGGAAGGGGGCTATTTGCCCCCTTTTTTTCTTTTTGCGTAACAGCAATTTCCGTCACATTCTTTTGGTTCTATCTCACAATACTGACGTTTTACGTTAGCATGAGACTTCTCTTTCTTCTTAGGCATTGAATAGATACTTAAAGGTTAGTTTTAATCCTATGGCCACTAAGCCGAATAGTAAAACTAAACCCTGTATCTTCTGCCAGAGAGTTTTTTCTTTAACATATACAATTTTTTCATAAGGTACTTCAATAGTCGTCACTATGGTATCCGAGGCGCATTCTGCGTTTATAGTAATCGTGTCGTTCACCTTTACGATCTCCACCTTGAGTCTGTCCTTCACTAGAGTAATAGTATCGTGTTGCTTCAAAGTCACAGTATCCGTGATAGCCACAGGTGGGCTTACAACCGTGTCCGTCACAACCAGCGTGTCTTTTACCAGAATTAATGGGTCTTTTTGCACCGCTTTCTTCAAGTGCCATTGAGCGCTGCAACTCATTAATGAGCTTAGCAGAATTAACTTTACCAGCCATTTCATCCTACAAAATCAAAATCTCTATACGATATAGTCACAGATTCTCCCCCTTCAAGAACCTCAGCAATTTGAGGGTAGATTCTTTTATAAGCATTAACAGACGAACCAATGAAACCATTGCTATCGCCAAAATTCGTTTGTTGACTATCACCAACAATGAGACACCCAGCAGTGTGTTCGTCAGTATTACCAGTATGAATAAGGATATACTCAAAGCCAGGCACGTCACGAACCCATAACATTCCTTTGTGCATATCCCCATACTTCTTTAAATATCTTCCGTGAAATCCTCCAGTCGTCCGGAGAGTAACCCGATATGTTCCTGCAGGGACTCTAGTCTCGCCAGATACTTTCTCATCCCGATGCTCGTCTTCAAGCGTGTAGCATAAGAATCTTCTTTTGCCTCCCGTAACATCAAATAATAATCCATTGGTGCTGTCTTTCTGACTACTAAATCGTAGTACTTCTAATTCCATACCTCTTGTCATTTCTTAGCAAACTTCTCTAATCCTGCGATACCAAAGCTACCTAGAGTAACTATAACGAAGCTGTTGTAAGTAAACTCGTTGATTGGTAAGTCACTACCAAAAGCTCCAGTGATTACATCTGCTAGCATCACTAATACCATTACAGCAAATGACATAAAGCCAATTACCGTCTTCTCGTTATACGAGTTATCTTCTTTAAAAATTTCTACGAAGTTTTTCATTGTCCTATCTGTTTACCTGTTTTTATATACAACCTTTCAATCTTATTGAATCGAGACAGAGACTTGTTCGCATCAATCAACAGCTTTGGATTCCCCTTAGCCGCTGCTATAGACTGTATAGCCATGTACGCTTCTCTTAGTTCGTCTAACGCTTCTATTCTATTGTTTCTTCTTGCACCTTCTAACTTGTAGTAAGGCTCTCCAAACTTATACTCCTTGGTCATGTAATAGAACTGCTTGTTCGCATTAACCTTATAATCACGTATGAATGTTCTTTTTCCAAGATTCACTCCGTAATCAATTCCTTTCTCGTAGAATCCTTTATCAGACTTCTTGATATAATCTCTATAGGTAGACGAGACGAAAGGAGGATATACAACAGACTTTAGTGTATAGTTCATGTACTTCCACATCTTGATGTATGCAGGGTCCATCTTGTCAACGATATCATATCCATATTGGTTTTTACCCTCAAACATATTGACTACCATTTTAGCAACCATGTTTGGTCTTGCTATATCAACCAGCTGCTTGAATCCATCGGCAGGGTTAATCAGCAAGTCTGTAACCTCTCCATACGGATCTTCCATGCTGTAGTCGTAGAACGTGATGTTACCGTCTTTATCAATGTCAGATACAATCAGACTATGACCTTCCATCCAGTTAGCACGAAGTTTTTTAGCTACCTCACCTAACTCATTGTCATCATCGCCAAGCATTATCGCTGATAATAGAGCAGGGACAACTGCTCTAGCGCCAAGTGTCGCTACAGTACCCATCAGTCTAGAGTATCCAGACTTAGAGTATGCTTTTCTTTGCGCATCAGTTAGTGTTTCGTCTTTTCTAGCTTTATCAATGTCTTTAATTGCATTTGAAGCATTGTTATATATACTTCTATACGCTTCTAGTTTAAACGAAATAAAGTCCCCGAAAGGAATTCTTGCTAATGTTCTATGCCATTTCGGAAGTCTAGAGAACGTTGGTGTATTCTGTTTTACATACTCAGCAGCTTCTTCTCTTGCTTTCTTCTGCTGTGTTTCTGTAAGCTGTGCGTATTCTTTGCCGTATAACTTCTGTGAGAACACCTCTTTTTCTTTTCTGTAGATTATGAGCTTCGTGTAATCATCAACAGATGCATATTTCTCTGCAGCACGTTGGTCTAACTTTCTTGCTTTGTTAAACACCTTGGTTAACAGACTCTGTGCTTGAGCTTCGTCTGGGTCTACGATCATGTTGATCGCTGCGTCAGACACATCAATTAAATTAGCATTGATATCTGCCCCAATCAATCCTACAGTAGCCATCTCTTTTAGCAATGCCTCGATCTCAGGATCGGCCTCACCTTTAGTCATTCTATCTTTTCTGGCTTTCAGGTCTTTATAGAACTGAGGGTTTACATATCCGTTAGCAGCGATGAAGTACCAACCACCCGTAAGGTTCTTACGCCATGTAGGTAGGTTCCATATAACTTTAGACTTACGTGCCAGTTTCAATACTTTGAAGTATCCATCGATGATAGGAATGTCAGACTGCATCAAAGGCTTTCTGTCCATCATCTCCGCAAGCTCTGCATGCACCCACTTACCGTTCAAGTATGAATATGGGTCATCAATAAGTTTCCACTGGCCGGAGCCTTTCTCTCCTCTAGTAACCTCATCCTTGATAATATCCGAACCAAACGCTTTTGCAATACCATCAATCATTTGACCACGGTATTTTATATTAGACAAGGCAACAGAAGTGTCTATAAACCTTGTGATAGGATCACCCTCTTTACCCAACAGCTTCTGAATGTGGTCAGGGATATCTTTTCTTCTTTGGAATTTAGTCTTAGGAACCTTTAATCCTGAAGCGGATATACCAGAGAATACAAATCCTTTGTCAGAACGAAGGGCTTCAATGTCTCTGATGTATTCATCAATACTATCAGCCGCTTCTTGCATTGTATCTTTTTGTATCTCTTCTGAGTTTATAAAATCTATAGCGGTAGCCTCATCAACTCCAGACTCTACAAGGGCTTTGATTTTTCTTAGTTTAGCAAATTCAAACTCTTCTCGTACCGCTGAGTTTCTAATGTCATCGGTAATCTTGTATTTGTCTGACTTAAAGAATCTGTATGAGGTCGTTAGATAGCTGCCTATGTTGTTCTCAATGATATCCCGCAGGGTATTAGACTCAGCGATAGACTCAGCTTCTTCTTTAGTCATCTTACTGTACAGTGTCTCGCCAGTATTGATGTCATATACCTCGTATACCTTTTTCTTTCCTTTTTCTTTTTGCTTCTCAGCGTCTTCCATTTCTCTAACCCCCTTGTAGTTCTTTCCTACAGGTAGGTTAATTCCTGGATCATTGAGGAGGTCTGTGGATAGGCTGTCGATATATGATCTCATACCATCTAGCATAGCAACTATAACTTCGCCTTTAGGTAGTGACTTTAATTGCAAAGCCAATACATCACGGTCATCTGGATTGGTCAGGTACTCGTTCGCAACTTCCATAGCCTCTCTGGTATCAAGGATGTCTGCAAGTCTTTCTGCCATTTTTCTTATCTCAGCTCGTGCAGTGCTGTTTTGAGATTCCATGGCTTCAACATATGTTCTAGCCTTCTTTTGATTCTCAGTATATCCGGAGAAGTTCTTTGCTGTAGATTGCAGCAATGGCCAGATACCTTCACGAGCCTTTTCTCTGATAGTCTGTTGTTTATTTTGGCTTGGAGGCACTTCTACAGAAGATCTTTCTTTAGAGGCACGTTTATCACGAATCGCCTGCTCATATAGTCTTTCTGTGCTGTTTATGAGGCTGTCGTACTGATCCTTAGCTGACTCAATATATTTTTTCCATCCACCTTTATCTTTCGCTGTCGTTTTTGGGACACCGTTTTCAATAGCTATATCGATAGCGAGGTTCTTGATGATCATGTGAATGTCTTGACCTCTAACCTCAGTAGCCTTATAAAAGTTTTTTATGTCAGACCAAAACTCTTCCTTGCCCTTATACTCTTCAATCTTCTCTTCAATATATTTTACTTTTTGAGGATTTAGAGCTTTGTATTTTTTCTGTAGATTCTTTACTGTTTCTGGCTTACCGTTGATAACCACCACTTGAGACACTCCAGATGTGGATGGAAGTAAAGTATCATATCTTTGTTTGTTCTTCCACTCAGCATAAGTCTTGTCTTCAAGATTCATTGAGTCTGTTATCTCTTCTGGAGCGAATTCAGTTTCTTTGGTAACATCGTGGACAGGATACGCAAACCAGTTGTACGGGCCGGCCATTATTTTGATAGAAACTGGATTGCCACTCTTTGTTTTAATAGCCATAGGGTAAGACTCGTGATGACCACGACCACCATCTTTTGTAGGAGACGTGCTAATTGCTTCAACCTCCTCTGTAACCTCTATGATGGTATGTGCCATTCCTGGTTCTACTCCACGAACCATAGGCTCTGTAAGAATATCTGTAATTGCTTTGGTCAAAGACTTTTTAGATATACCTCCATGATGCGGATCAATATCTAAGTATTCTGACACCCTGTTTACAAAAGTCTCATTCTTGCCTATTCTATCTGAAACTTTCTTCAAAAGAACCTCTGAAAAAAGATTTCTACGCTGTGTAAAGGTGGAGATGTCCGCCCCCAACATAGATCTGAGCATAGAAATCTTGTCTTCTGCTTTAGTAGACTTGGTAATCTTAATGCCAGCAAGCTTTTTTAAAGACTTCTTGTAATGTGTTAGCTTAGATCTATCTCTAGGGAATAATTTTTTACCCTTTTTAGCAAGTTTATTTTGTTCTTTTTCTAAATCCTTTATAGCGGATTTAGTATCACTGACAAGCGAATCATGAAGCTCGTAAGAAATGTCACCAATTACCTTGTCTAATGCTCTTCTAGAGAATAGACCGTTATTATCAGACATATGGTACAGAACATCAATCAACCCGTTGGCATTAACGGTGCTAGACAACAGCTTATCCTGTGGTCCTGCATTGATCATGATTCTAGCAACGCCAGACATTTTAATCATGTCGTTTATTCTGTCGGTCATTCCTTGAGCAGCAGCGTCTGTAGATGCCCACACGTATCCGAACTCTGCAAAGTGGATAGGGTAGAACACTCCACCCTTGCCCTCTACTATTACATTTCCGTTCTCGTCTAAGATGTTTCCAGAGAAAGCATTATCAGGTGTGTGGATCATCACAGGAGAGTCAAAGAACTCTTCAATCTTATGGCCTGTCGATATCATCTTCTTGGCCATTTCTCTATCCTGTGTGTACTCGTATACTAAGCCATTCTCAGCAGTATAAGATGCATTGTCCAGAGATGAACGCTCACCAAAGATTCCTTTAAACTTAACACCTTCCTGCTTAACAGCTGTTGGTATAGGATAGTCTTGATAGTAAGAAGCATCGTTAGCCCCTCGCATCATACCCGCAAAACCTTTGATAAACTCTACAGCTTCAGTAGCAGACTTCTCAAACTCCATATCAACTTTCATGGAGTTGATGATGTTAGACTTAATGCCTAATTTACCAGCAAGGTTTACCAGGAAGTCACGGATAGCCTGTGCAACTTTCTGCATGGTAGACTTTTCCAGTATGCCAGGCATCTCAGATAGTCTAGCTCCGAACTCTGCCAAGAATTCTTCAGACTGAACTTCCGGATCATACTGTTCAATGAACCGTCTCATACTTTCAGCCTCCTTCTTGTTCGTAGACTTTAGTACTCCGTATACCTTTTTAGCTAGTTCTTTAGCAATTACAGGGTCTTGATTGAATCTGTGGTCAAAGTATGCGTGGAATACCTCGTGAGCAATTGTATGTAGGTTGCTATTTTGAAGGTTGATGTAGATTTGTCTACGACCATTCTTTCTGTTGTAGATCATTCTAGCTTGCTCACGGCCCTCTCTAGATGAACGTCCTTTACTAGACACCTCATCCATTTTAGCATCAAAAGCTTCCTGATTTTCAGCGAACAGGATGTCTGTGCCAGGGGCAATAAGCTGTATAATGTCTTTTGCGGCTTCGGCTCTTGCAGCAAGCTCTTCAAAGCTCACACCTTTTTCGTTAACCTCACCTTCTGCTTCAGCAAGGGCATCTAATATTGATTTATTTTCAGCTTCCTGTCGTCTTTTAGCAATAGCCTCTTCAGTAACATACTCTTTCCAGTATTCTGAGAATCCCTCTTCAGATATATTTTCTACACCTTCTACAAATATGATAGACTTGATAGCGTCCTGATATTGATCTCTGGTTGCAAATACTGTTCTTTTGTTTCCAGACTTGAGTATACCGTATCCAAGATGCTTTTGCCCAGGAATATTGGTAACTCTGTATTCCAGTACCACTCCCTGTTTTGTCTTGAGTGTTACAGAACGGTTCTTAACTAGCCTAGCTCGTCTACCAATCTTCTCGGTAGAGGCTCCTGCAGCCCGCATAGCATTAATCTCCTCTGTAGACAACGCCTGCATATCCTCTATAGCAGTATCTATAATACTTGCAGGACGGTCCTTACGTGTAGACTCTGCCTTCATTCGGCTTTCTGTACGTAGTTTAAAGTCCACATCCTCACGTACATTTTCTTTAGCAGCGATTCTGTTAATCTGCTTTCTAAAGGATGTAAAGTCCTTGTATGTTCTTACTCGAGCTTCCTTACCTGGTACACGCTTAGCGATAGAGAATGTTACCTCTCCTGCACGTGGGTTGCGGAATACCTCGGCATCGTATATGATTTCTTTACCGTCCTCAGTCGTTTCAACGAGCTTGACGGTGTGTGTGTTCTGTCTAGAGTCTACAGTAGCTTTAATAGACTTTACTTGCTTGACGCTAGGGAATTGCTCTGGAGATGGTTCTGTAGTCTCAGCCTCTTCAGCAGATGGCATCTCAACCTTTTGCTTTGTCTCTTTCTTAGGCTTGACTGGTGCGGGCTTTTTCGTTTTTGGTGCTGATGGTGTTGCGGCTTCTACAGGTGTAGGCTGTTCAAGCAATGGCATTCCCTCGCCATAATCCCAACTATCAGGATTCTTTGCCATGAATTGTGCCTCTACCTTAGTCTTAGCAGCTGCTATGGATCCAGTCTTGATATTTTTAACATACCATTTACCGTATCCTTCCTCATTGATTTCAAGACCCTCTTGTTCTTTTCTATTGTCAAGAATTTGAAAGTCTTGTTTTATATCCTTAGCAGACTTTGGTAACGTATAAGTTACTTCTTGGACTTCTTCAGCCTCTTGAACATCTCTATCTGCTGAAGGCGCTTCTTCGCTTGGCTCAGCGACAGGTTCGGCTTGGACAGGGGCTTGCCCTTCCTCGACAGGACTTGGTACTTGTTCTTCTTCTTTACGATCATCTTTTACCTCTTCAACTGGTTTCTC
>Ga0181565_10003477_pt1 | contig 12068 bp, 7 predicted proteins | sample 101ome_16_FD_129661 | JGI IMG/M metagenome (GOLD analysis project Ga0181565, IMG submission 129661) | Coastal salt marsh microbial communities from the Groves Creek Marsh, Skidaway Island, Georgia - 101401AT metaG (megahit assembly) | ecosystem: Environmental > Aquatic > Marine > Intertidal zone...
CATGGGTCGACGGCACTGCCCCCGACGACGCTGGCACCTGCGGCGACGAAGGAAGCGTTGTCACGGGGGAAGAGGCGTGGCCCCGACGGTTTGGGCGATGAGCGGCCGCCTCCCAGGCCGGGAGACCGTCCTCCCGCCTCCCCGCCCGGGGGGCGCACTGGTCTCAACCCGCCGCCCACAAACGCGTCATCGCCATCGCTGGTCGCCGGTGCCGTCAACCAGCCAACGTCAAGCTCGGCGTCTTCTCTGCCGCCCGGACCAACGAGACCTCCGCTCCCCCGCTCATCCAACCCCATCAGGAAGACGTTTTCGTCGTTCCCCTCGTCGCCCCACCCCCACACAAGATCATCATCATCATCATTGCCCCCTGCCCAGCCCGCTGCACCCGCCCCTGTGCCGGCGCCGTCGACGGCGACGTCGCAGTCGGTGACTCCATCCCTACCCTCGCGCCGCTGCAGTTCCCTGAACAACAACTCCCTCACACGCGCCCGGTGCGCGGATGAGGCGAGGTGAACCCTGCGGGGGAGGTGGGAGAGGGGGGGATGATGAGATGGTGGTTGGGGGGAGGGTAAGAGGGGACGAGTGAGAGAGGAACAGATACGACATTCTGATATACGGAAAGTGTACACGCCTCGTGTCGGACCGTCTAGCGAAGGAGACGTCGCACAAGGCGCATTCGTATTGGGTGTGGGTGGCCACTGTGCGCCCTCCAAGGCCGGACGACCGCACAGCCTTGGCACGGAGACGGGCGGCGAGGTGCTCCCGGGGGGAGGGGTCGAGACCGCGGGGTGACGGCGGCGACGTGGCCGCGGCACCCCGCGTGTCCGGGGGGGCGGCGGCGGCGGCGACGTCGGGTGATGGGGCAGCGGCATGGTTAGGGGGGGGGCACCCATCCATAACTGAGTCGGTCGCCCTCTCCGCATCGGTTCCCGTCTCCTCCTCCCGGCGATGACGCAGACGCGCTCGCCAGGCGCCGCGCCGCGCGAGCAGCTCGGCGCCTAGAGGCGACGTCCGCAGCAGGCTCCGCAGGAACGGGTGCACAAGCCACCTTCGCTGGTTGGGCGCCGCCCTGCCCCCAGCCCCTGATGGGCCGACGTCGCCGTCGCCGCTGTCCCCCCCCTCTCCCTCCCGCCACGACGGTCGTCCCCGCGCCGTCTCCTCCAGCAGCTCCGTCAGCGGCACCCACATCAGATCCCGCGTGGCCCGTCCCTCGGCGCTGGCCCGCCCCGCCGCCGACACCTCCGCAAAGCGCGCCGGCAACATCCCCGCCCGCGCCCCCGACAGGCGCAGGAAAAATAATGCGTATAGCCCCGTGGGGAACCACACGGCCGTACTCTCAAACCGAGGCGCCGATCTCCGGGCGCTGACTAGGCCCAAGGTCTCCTCCTCAAGCTCCCTTGCCGCCGTGGCCTCCGGCCCGGTGTCCTCCTCCACCCTCTTCCCCCCCGGGACCAGCCACGCGCTGTGCGTGTGGGCAAACTTCTTCGACCCACGTCTGCCGCCGTAAAACTGACCGAGCAGTACCATCAGCTCTCCGCTAGGGGAGAGATCGTAGCAGAGGGCGCCCGCGGCCCGGAAGCTTGCCCGGTCGTCGGGGCGGAAGCCATCAGGGCCTGCCGCGACGTAGCCGGCGAGGCGGCGGCCGGGGCGGGGCAGGGCCGCCAGCTCCGCGGGGGTGGCCAGCAGACGGAGGCCGGGAGAGCCGGGAGATAGCAGCGGGGACTCGGGGTGGGGTTTGGCGAGAGGGGGGGGACGAGGCGCCCTCCGCGGGACCTTGGCACCTCTTTGATGGGGTCGGATTGGCCTCGTCGGACGTCGATGCGGGGAAGGTTCGCGGCTGTGGTTATCTGGTCGATTTTCCGCTTGGCACACGTGATTTTTTGACGAATAAGCGACGCGTTTAATCCGAATCGCGTGTCCCGGGGGACGCGGTGGTCGTCCAGAAGACGGCAGCAGACCCGCCGGCAGCCCGCCCCCGCAGGGGCGGGCGGGGGACGACGCCCACCCAGTCACCCCCACCAGGCCAGATGGGGCTCCCTGCCCCCACTTGAGAGTGTGTCGAGTGTGTCTCGCTCTAGGCGTCTTGTCTCGAAAGGCCGCCAAGGCGTGAGACAACAGATAGGGACAGCTCGCTCTTCGACGCCCTTAGAGACTCATCGGCATGGCGGGCGACATGATGATTGGGCAAGTTCATGGCTCGACAGACAGACGCGCCCGCGATCCCCCCTAGTCCAGAAAACGAGGCGTCAAAGCGATGGAGGACGACGCCGCCCACACAGCCCCCGCTGCCACCCGTTCGCCTCTCTAGCCGCTCGAGACGCGGTGCGACCCCCCGTGGCGCCATTCTATTGCTCTACCATCCTCTCGACTCGCAGACACGTCGACGGGGGGCGAACGTCGCTGAGCTGGGCTGGGGAGGCCGAGCTCAACGTGCGCTCGTCGGACCTGTCGAGCCTTCTCGACCGTGCCGCACCTGGCTGGTTACGCCCGGGTGGAAGGCCCGGGCCCGTCGGTCCGGTCCAGCCCCCTGCTCCCACCGCCACCGCCGAGGCGGTGGCCTCGCACAGTCATCTTCAGCGCAACTGGAGCCAGCCAACGCTGCACTCGTTCTCTTCCCCCCCCTCGCTCCGATCCGAGCCTGGATTGTCGGCGAGCGGCGGAGCTGGTGGCGACGGGGTCGCGATTCCCGATCTGGGCGACGCGCGGGCGTCCTGCGGCGGCCCGGGCTCCGCAACGGGTGCCCTGGGCCGGCTGCGGCGCCGGTCCCCGTCTCCAGCGCCGTCGGACCCGGGAGGACGTGTGGGCGCCCCGCCGACGCCGTCGCCCGGCTCAACGCCTGTCCCTGGCTACTCCCACCTCATCGACCGTGACGGACTCGTGCGCCCCCCCACGCCACCCCGGGGGGCAGGCGGCATCCACTTTGGCGTGGCTGGCTTCTCCGGTCGAGGGGCCGGGGCCGGGGCGTGGCCCGGTGCACAGCAGTTGCCGCTCGCTGCTGATGGTCATGGCGACGATTCCCTCGACCCCCCTGAGCCTCCCTCGCGCACACTATTTGTCCGCAACATCAAGAGCTCGGTTGAGAGAGGGCAGTTAAGTCAGCTTTTCTCCACCTACGGCACCCTCCGCGGCATTTACACCGCGTGCAAGCACCGCGGATTTGTCATGGTGACCTACTATGACATCCGCAGCGCCAAGGCCGCCCTACGTCGACTCCAGGGCCGCGTTGTGCGGCGGCGGCGTCTCGACATCCACTACTCCCGACCTAAGCCGAGCGCCATGCCCGGGGGAGGAGGCGGTGAAGGAGGCGGCGGTGGCGGGTTGGCGAGTGACCGCGGTGGCAGCGGCGCGGGGGTGGCGGGGGGCAGGGATGCCGCCGGGGGGTGGGAGAATGTTGGCGTGGTGGCCGTGTGGCCGTCCTCCATTGCTGACGCCATGTCCTGCAGCGACATCGAGGTCCATGCTTGGGCCTCGCGCTTCGGCGAGGTCATGGAGGTGCGGCAGCCCCGGGAGCGGTCCGTCGGGGGCTGCGGTGACAGCGGAGACGAGACGAGCGGGGCGGCGCCTGACCGGCCGAAGCGGCCTCCCGGTCTGCGCCTTGTCGAATTTTACGACACGCGCCACGCGGCTGCTGCCGTGGCCGGGGTCCCGCAGCCATCGCCCAGAGCGTGGGAGACGGCAGCCCCCTGGCAGTGGGAGACGACCACCCCCTGGCACGACCATCACGCTGAAGAAACGGCTGACGGAAGGGGGACGGGGGCGGTGGTCACCGCGGAGGGGCGCCCACCCCCTGTCCCTCTGTCCGAGGGCCGTGGCATTGACGATCGCATTAGCCGCGACCGCGAAAGGGGCCGCACCGTCCCTGCCGCCTCCTTCCGGTGCGCCTTTGCCTCTCCAGACGACTTGACGCTGGCCACCGAGTGCCGCACCCCAGGCCACCACACGCCCATCGGCGGGGCGTCCCAGGTAGACCCGTTGGATTTTCCCTCGTCGGGAGCCGCCGCTGGCGCCGCGACCGGGGGCCAGCCCCATGTCGCGGCCGTCTGGCCGTCGCCGTCAGCTCTTGATTGTCGACACCAAGGTCCTGTCGCGCCGTCACCGGCGGTGCCGGCCCCACCCGACCCTGCATCCGTCTTTGCGGCCCTGCTGCGTTCTGGCGTATCTCTGACCGAGGTCGAAGCGTCGCTCAACCAGCTAAAGGCCGCGATGCAGGCCGAGCAGCAGGCCGAGGGCAGGTCTGGCGGGCCCTCAGTGGTCCTGTCGATGACACATGGCTCCACGACAACGGGCGCGTTGTCGCCCTCAGCCAGCACTGGGGGGACCATTTTGGGCACACGGCACCCGGCCCCGACCCAGATGATGCGCCGAGAGTCGGCGCCCCTCGATCAACCGACGACGGGTGACGAGGCGTCGCGCCTGTCTCTCGAGGTGATGCTCGGGCCCCGTCCGCCGGCAGCGTTGTGGGGCGGGGGGTTACAGCGCCACACCTCGCCACCGCGGCCGCTGGCGTCCCGCGCTCCCGGAGTGGGCAGCAATGACACATTCCAGGCCGCCGACGAACTCACGCGCACCAACTCGGGCTACGAGATGCTTACGCAGGACGCGCAGGCGTTCGACCCCAGCCACCACCTAAACAGTGCCCGGGGCTTCGCTGCCGATGTCGGCGAGGGGGGGGCAGGGGCGCCTGGCGCCGCCCCAGGCACAAATAACGTGTCAGCCGACGCTGTGCGCGCCTCGTTCGAGTCCTTTGGCATTGCGGCCAACCTTCACGGCAACCGGGATCACTCCATTCAGCTGCAGCGCCGGGTCCCAGTCGCCAACAACAATGGCAAAAATGCGGGACAGCATCAGCAGCAGGACGGCGCCGGCAGCATTCGTCGGGGCTCGTCTTCCATTGACGGCCGCTTCTCCCTGGATCCGCGCAAGGTCGCTTCGGGTGTCGACCCCCGCACCACCGTCATGATCCGCAACATCCCCAACAAGTACAACCAGTCGCTGCTGTTATCTCTGTTGGACGACGTGGCAGGTGGCCTCTATGATTTCGTCTACCTCCCCATCGACTTCAGGTCCGGGTGCAACATGGGATACGCGTTCGTCAACATGCTGGAGTCCCGAGGGGTGCTCACGCTCCATGCGGCCCTGGACGGCAAGGGCTGGAACATCTTCAACTCTGACAAGGTGTGCAGTGTCACCTTCGCGCGCATCCAGGGCTCGCGCGCCCTGGTCGAGCACTTTCGGTCGAGCATGCTGCTGCTGCAGTCAGGGCCTGAGTGCCTTCCGGTGCTCATCAACGCCGTCACGGGCGAGCGCGAATCCTTTCCCACCCCACGCCGGCAGTTGAGTGCGCAGCGCGCGGGGCCGCGGGGTGGGGGCGGCCAGCGCAGGGGGAGCCTCGACTTTCAGGGTGCAGCCGAGGAGAGGGTGGCGCGCCGCATGGCATCGTTTGACTCTCAGTGGGACGCGCGCGTAGGCATGGTGCAGTCCGCCCGTGGTCCCATAAGCTGGACGTCCACCTGGGCCGAGGGGATCTCGCTGCCAGAGGAGCCCTTTCCGCCGCTGGCGCCCGTCCAGAACTCGTCCTTCTTTGAATCCGAGCCCCATCCACTTCAGCGGCGTGGCGCGACGGCGGGTCGGTGGCCGGAGCCGGGGGCGAGAGAGGAGGGGGGGACAGCAGGCGGGACGTAACCGAAGCGGGTTTTTTCGCGATTTGTGAGGTGTGTTCAAATGACAACCCGAAACCCGATGTCTGTTGCTTCCCTATCCACATCGGCTCCTCCTCCCGCCGCCAGCCTTAAGGGTGAGCCGGCACCGCGGGCCCAAGGGCCCCCGCACGGAGCGTCTCCCAGTTGTCCCGGAGGATGGTCATTGCAGGGCTGATCTTGTACTCAATTGCGCCATTCTGCGCCGCTGCCCACTCCTGGATCAGGGGCCGCAGCTTGTGGTAGTTATACCGGGGCATGGTGGGGAAGAGGTGGTGCTCAAGCTGCACGTCCATGCCACCCCAGAGCCACTTACCAAGGGGCCACGTCCCCACGTCAGCGTCGCGTGTTGACCGAAACTGGACGTCGACGAACTCGCCCTGCTCGTAGTCGAGGGGCTCCGACTGGTGGGTCGCCGTGACGATGCTGCCGACGAGGAGGCCGGCCCAGGTGATGGCGCCCACAGCCACGACAGGACCGAGGGATGCGAGCCACACCAAGTTGAGGGCCACGCCCAGGGCCTCGGCCCAGTCACGGCGGGCAAGGATGGACGACACTGAGTCCATGCGCCACAGCCAGAAGGTGATGGACATAAGTGGGTAGCCATACCAGTGCTGCCACTTGCGCACCGACGAGTCAACCGCGCCCGTCTCGCCCGGGGGCGCAACCCAAAGCACGGGCTCCATCGTGATGTCCTGGTCTTTGCCGTGCTCGTTGGTGAAGGAATGGTGCATCGAGTGCTTCTGCGTCCACCACTCGGCACTGTGCCCGTTAATCCACGTGGCGAATCCGCGGAGCGAGTCGCACAAGCGACCGCGCCCGTGGATGTAGTCGTGGCCCAGCCACCCCGCCTGCTGCATGCCGAAGCCGACGAGCAGGGCGGCGACAATTGTCGGCCCACCTGTCCACGCCACGACGGACCCGGGGAGTCACAGGCCCAACACGTTGGCCAGCGCGGCAGCCTCCTTGAGCGGATCACGGCGGAACCACCCGTCAGCCTCAAGCTTCGCCCTGAGCTCGCCAAAGGACCTACACGCCGCGGCAGTCTTAGGGTCAATGTCGTCAAGGGTCAGGGCTCCGGCGGGGGCATCACACCGGGGCAGGGCCTTCAAGCGACGCGTTGCGGTGTCGTCCCCGTTGGCCCCATTGGAGTGAAGTGCGTAAAAGACGTCGGTGGCATCGCGGCCGTGGAGGAGGCGGACAAAGTGGCCGCCCCCCGGGTGTGCGCGGGCCCAGCCGGCACAGTCGTACCACTCGCCGTCGATGCGGAGGGCGACGTTCGACTGGCGGCCCACGTGGGGAGGGCCAGTGGCCTCAGCAGCATACTCGCCCTCGCAATGATCCTCCTCGTTCTCGCTCCAGAAAGCGTCCGTGTTGTCGAGCGTCGACGCTAGGGCGGGGTTCGCCGCCGCGGCGGCGGCGGCATCGATCACGGACAACGACGAGGAGACGTCGGAACCGTCCCCGGCGACGACGGCACGTCGACGACGGGCGGCGTCTGCGACGACATGGCGGGGTGTGTCGGGGTGGCATGGATGGGGTTCGGGCCGAAAGGGCGCGCGGAAGAGCGCAATAAAAAGTTTGGAATTCGCAGTTCTATAGTCGTTTGATCCTGAAAGAGCGGATTTTGGCGGTGTCAGCGACGGAAATGCGCCCGGGACGGTGCCCCGAAGCCCGTCCGCGCAGCGCCAGCCGTTATGTGCCGGAACGACGCCCAAGAGGGGGCGCGGGAGCGTAATTCGGGCGTCTTCGCCAGATTAGGGCATGAAAAATGCTCGGAAACGGCAGAGACGCGTTCTTGATAACCACCACCCCGCCAGGAGGGGCACGGACGAGCCGTCGACGTCCACGCACCACCTCAATCCGCTGCGGCGCGTCTTCTGAGGGGTTTTTTTGTCCCACCGACCGCCTTTGCGTTTAAATGACTCGCATTTGGCGCTCCTAGCTAGCGTCGACCTCTCGGAGTGGAGCTGGGCGAGAGGAGGAGCTTCGACACAAGGAGAGGCGCCCTGGCCACGGGGCACACCAGCGCAAACGCCCGATGCGCCCTTCCTGAAGAGGGTTTGCGGAGCTGCCCTCATGGCTCACTCTCTGCTCAAACACCAGGAGAGGGGGACGGCTTTCTCGTCTCGAGTTTTCGGACCAGTGGGCCCCAGGCATTCGCCCTCCGTCGCCCGAGACCATGAGACAGGCAGCGGGACCTGGGGAAGGGCCGCTGGTGGCCCACCCAGCGCGACCGTGTGGGGATTGCTGACGCTTTTCCAGTTCACGAACCCCTTCTCCATCAACGCACGGCCTCCGCCAGAATCCCCCCCGTCGACCCCTCTCAGTAGTAACCCTTCCTGGCGGCCGTCTTGCTTCTGCCGGCCGACAGGGCCTCGTCCTTGCTCCGCATCATCGCGAGGAACTCCTCATAATCGATCTGCCCGTCTCCGTCCTTGTCCACCTCGGTGACGATGGACTTTATCTCGTCGTCAGACATGTTGAAGGAACTGAGGGCTTGGGTGATCTCCTCCATCGAGAGCACGCCATTGCCATCGGCGTCGAACTTTTGAAACGCCGTGTAAATGTGCTCCTCCTTCTCCAACTTGGACTTGTGCATGGTGGCGGCAAGGAACTCGTGGTAGTCGATCTCGCCGCTGCCATCAACGTCGGCCGACTCCATGAGGCGGGTGATGTCGCTCTCGGTGAGACGGTACTGGCCCTTCCCGATGGCCGCCCGGAGCTCCTCGATAGTGATGGTGCCGCTGTTGTCGGCGTCGATCGTCTCGAACATGACCTTCAGTCCCTCGACCTCGGCGGGGTCAAGCGAGGATGCGATGATCTGCAGGGCACGCTTCTTGAGCCCGTTCATGGCGGCGAAGTCCTTGAGGCGGGCAGCCACGACGTTGTCAATTGGCTTATCCGGGGCGTTGCCGCCCTTACGGAGCCAGGGGTCGGCCAGGAGTTCCTCAGCACTGGGGCGTTGCTTCGGATCGCGCGTGAGCATGCGGCGGATGCACGCCTTGGCGCCATCGCTGATGGACGGCCAAGGGTGGGACTCAAGGTCGAGCTCACCTCGGAGCACCTCCTTAAAGATGGCGTCCTGTGTCTCGCCCCAGAATGGAGGCACGCCCGACAGGAGAATGTAGAGGATGATGCCACACGACCAGTTGTCGCTCTTCTCGCCGTAGCTGGGATCGATCTTGACTTTCTTGCCGGTGGTGGGATCGCGCTCCTTGCGGCCTAGCACCTCGGGGGCGATGTAGTATGCCGATCCAACGGTGTCGTGGTAGGTCTGGCCGGGCTTAAAAAACACGGAAAGGCCGAAGTCTGTGAACTTGACGTTGGCATCGGGGTCGGGGGAGTCAAGCAAGAAGTTCTCCGGCTTCAAATCGCGGTGAATGACGCCCATTTGGTGCATGTGGCTGACGGCCTCGCAGATGGTCCGCGCAAGGTCGGCGGCCTTCTTCTCGGTGTATTTCTTCTCCTGCACAATGCGCTCAAACAGCTCTCCTCCTGTGCATAGCTCCATGATGATGTGGACGTCTTTCGAGTCCTCAAAGGTGTCGAAGATCTTGACGATGGAGGGGTGCCCGGCCAGATGCTGCATGATCTGTACCTCGCGGCGCAGGTCGCCCACGTCGTCAGGGTGCTGGAGCTTGCGCTTGCTGATCGTCTTGCATGCGTACTTCTTCCCAGTGGCCTTCGAGGTGACGGCGCGTGCCTTGCCGAACTGACCTTCGCCGAGGACCTCACCGATGGTGTATTTATCCGTGAGAGGGGGCGTGCGCTTGCCCAGGACGAAGGTGGGGTTCTTCAGGTCCATCAGTCCGTTTTCACCTACCTCTGGGTTGCCGCTGGCGACGATGCAAGGGGCTGAGTGTTTTGCAGCGTCTTCCTGCTTGGACCCGCAGAGGCCCATTGGCCGAAAGAGGGAGTCCCGAGTCGGTGCTCTCTCTGGGAGGGGGTGTTGGTCGGAGGTGGGGCGCAGCAAAGTCGGGCAGGGCAGGACACGAAACCGGTCGGGTCGGAGGGTTAGGGAGGGGGCGGGACGGCACGGGCGCGAGGTGTAAGGAAGCGAACGCGTCCCGGGCGCGTTGAACCGGCGAAAAGGCCGAGGGGCAGTCAGACCGGCCGCAGGAGCGGGGACCAGACATTACGACCCTACGCGCGCCGTCGCCGGCAGAGGGCAGGAATTCCCCCGCGATCCCCGCGGCAGATCTGGCGCGACGGAGCCGGAGCGCGCCCACAATAAGACGTGATCCGTAAAGGGATCAGAGAACCACACACGGATGCGCGCCAAGGGTTTCGGTCACGCGGACCGCTCGCGCGTCGCCGGGACGGCTCCGAACTCGCCGTGATGAGAGAAAAGAGACCGCACTCGGTGGGCCTTCTCGAGGGCTCGCGCACCCGCGTGCCGGAGGGCGGACAAAGTGTGTGGTGAGGAGAAGGCGCTCGAGTCTATTTTGCGCCCCTTCTTGCGCGTTTTCCAGCTGCAGACCCAATAACGCGTCCTTTCTGTCGTCGCGGTAGCTCGGGACGGAAGCAGCGTCAACGACACTCCCGGAGCGCCGACGACGACGGCGAAGACGGCCGCTAGGCAGCACGCGCTCTTCTTCCCTCTCCTCTCGATGATGGCGGCTCGCTCGGTCGCCGGCAGGATGGCATCTGTGGCAGCGAGGCCTGGTGAGTCTCGGAACGCATCTCGAGTCCGAGTTTAGGCGGCTCAACCTCGGCGCACGAGCGGGTGGCGCCGATGCGGCCGCGGCAGGGGCGGAGCCTCCCTGGCGCCGGGGCCGACTGAAGCCAACCTTCTCTAGCCCCCACCTTCCCCCGCCACTCCCTCCAGGCATCTCCCGCGCCTCCGCCTCCATCCGGACCAAGAAGGTCTGCACCTCGTCCGCTGCCACTGACTGCGTTGCGGCACAAATTCCCCGCTCCGACGTCATCACCGGCCGCGATGACTGCAACGTCACCGACGCCATCCATTCGCGCATGGGCCGCGGCCTCCACCGCCGTCCCGGACATCCCCTGAGCCTCATCCGCGCTGCCATCTATGAGCACTTCGACGCCCGCAGCGGCAGCGAGGGCTCCTCATTCGCCAAGTTTGACGACCTGTGGCCTGTCGTCTCCGCGAAGGCTAACTTCGACAGCGTCCTGGTCCCTGCGGACCACGTTTCCAGGGGTTACAACGATACCTACTACGTCGACGCCGATACCGTCCTGCGGTGCCACACGAGTGCCCATCAAGCCGAGCTCCTTACGGCTGGAGAGCGCCGTTTCTTGGTCACAGGTGACGTCTACCGCCGTGATTCAATCGACGCCACTCACTACCCCGCCTTCCACCAGATGGAGGGCGTGCGGGTGTTCGATCAGAGCGAATGGGGTGGCGAAGGCGCCGACGGCACGGCCTTTTGCCAGGAGGAACTCAGGAAGGAACTCGAGGGACTGGCCAAGCACCTTTTTGGCGACGTGGAGATGCGGTGGGTTGATGCTTACTTTCCCTTCACGGAACCCTCAATGGAGCTCGAGATCTTTTATCAGGACGAGTGGCTCGAGGTGCTCGGGTGCGGTGTGATGCAGCCAGCTATCCTCGAGGCGGCGGGCGTCGATCCCGCCACCAATAAGGCATGGGCCTTCGGCCTCGGCCTCGAGCGCCTCGCCATGGTACTGTTCGGCATCCCCGACATTCGCCTCTTCTGGAGCGACGACGAGCGCTTCACCAAGCAATTCTCCAAAGGCGCCGGGGACAAGGACGCGTGGCGGTCCCTCCGTTTCTCCTCCTTCTCGAAGTACCCTCCTGTCTTCAAGGACGTCGCGTTCTGGCTGCCTCCCAGTGCCGAGGACGGCGCCGAATCCACCTTCACCGAGAACAACCTGTGCGAGGTGGTGAGAGCCGAGGGTGGCGATCTCATTGAGGAGGTCAAGCTCATCGACGAGTTCGTGAACAAAAAGACGGGCAGGACGAGCAACTGCTTCCGGGTGACTTACAGGTCGATGGAGCGGTCATTAACGGACGACGAGATCAACGGAATTCAGACGCGCGTGCGGGAGCGCATGGAGGCCGAGCTGGGAGTGGAGCTCCGGTGAGAAAAGAGAGGTCGTGGGGGAATAGCGGGACATAAACCGCGGGAGGGCGCCATGTCCATCCATCTCCCGCCCATGTCACTTCGCTGACCCCACGTCGTCAGGCCCGAAATCCCTTGTCCGATTTGGGCCGCTTGGCTCTGCGCTTGCCCTTTGCCTCGCCATTGTCGTCCGCCGACTCCAGCTCCGGGACGACGACGACACCGACGGCGTGCGGGTCGGGCCTGGGGCCCCGGATGGTCCAGTTGAAGCCGCGCCCCGGAACAAGGGTAGACCACCGGTCCAGGTCTGCTGCCGTCGCCC
>Ga0181565_10003480_pt1 | contig 12067 bp, 8 predicted proteins | sample 101ome_16_FD_129661 | JGI IMG/M metagenome (GOLD analysis project Ga0181565, IMG submission 129661) | Coastal salt marsh microbial communities from the Groves Creek Marsh, Skidaway Island, Georgia - 101401AT metaG (megahit assembly) | ecosystem: Environmental > Aquatic > Marine > Intertidal zone...
AGTTGGCTTGATGCAGATAAAGGGTTTGAGTAAGAAAACATTAGATAAAATTTTTACGTCAAGGAATCAAAAACCTTTTATGTCACTTGAGGACTTTCTTTTTCGCGCTCAAATTTCTTTTGTCGATGCAAAGAAACTTTGTCGAGCACGTTGCTTGAATGCCCTTTGCCCAGAAGATGACCTTATTCACATTATGTGGAAGTTGTATATTTACTTTTCTGGTGGCCAATCGAAAGCGATAATCACCAGAGGTGACCAGAAGAACTCTCCCTTTGCGGTAGAAACAATGGGTAATCGCTACAGGCCCTATGATAAAAAGCAGTTGGTGAAATGGGAACAGGATAATATGGGAGGTTTTATTACTTTTCCTCAGTGGGCACTATTTAAAAATTTAAAAAAACATCATCACCTCCAACTAAGTTCTGATATCTCTCAGCATATTAACCGAGAAATCATCTTGTTCGGTAGTTATGTAACAATGAAAAAAACAAGAACGAAAAAGAAAGAGAGTATGTGTTTTTGTTCTTTTAGTGATCCAAAGGGAATTTATGAAACGGTTTTTTTTCCAAATGAATACTATTTGTATGCAGATCTTTTGTTTGAGCAAAAAAATTATTTAATTAGGGGAGTGGTTATGTCAGAGATGGGGGCATTGAGTATTCAGGTGAATGAATTAAAATTGATTGACTGGAATATGAACGACACAATCGTCGATTAAAAAACGCTGAGTAGATCTAGTAAATGAGAAAAAGTCACAATAAATAAAGAAACCTGGGATAGATAAAAAACGAATTTTGCATATAATAAAAGAATGAAGAGTATTTTTAACATTCTTGGCCAGTTGGGATTATTACTGAGTATTTTTATTTCCTGCAGTAGTCTGCAAGGCTTTGATCCCAAGTTATTGGATTATCACTATCAACCAAAAAGAACTTCATTATTTTTTTCGACGACTCCCTCAAAAAGCGAAGCCACAGTTAACTCGTGCTTGCAGGGTAAGGCAAGGGCATGTGTGGATGTTGCCGCAAAAATGATTCAAGAGGAGAATGAGAAAGGTGCCTTTAAATTTTTCGAACTGGCCTGCAACTTAGATTACGGAAAAGGTTGCTACGGAGCCGGAAATATTGAAGTCGGACGAAAGAAATTAGTTTCGGCTGAATCTTTTTACCAAAAGGGGTGTCGCTATAAATTTGGGCCATCTTGTTTTTCGATGGCCGAGCTAGATAAAAAAAACAATGGAGATGATGAATATAAATATGAAGTCTATGGCCATGCTTGTGATCTGAGGGGAGATTACGGGTGTGTTCGTTTAGGTGAACTATTTTATGAGGAAGGTAATATTGAACTCTCTAAACATTACTTTCATCGATCTTGCGCCCTAAAAAACGAATTGGGTTGCTATAATCTTGGGTTTGTTTATTACAAGCAAGGAGATTTAATAAAAACATTGGAGTCCTTACGTTTGAGTTGCAAATATGGCCAAGCTGAGGGGTGCTATCAAATGGCCAGGCATTATGGGCACCAACAAAATGACGAATATGTTTTTTTCTACTTAAACGAGGCTTTTAAATATAACTACACAAATTGGGAGCGCATAGAGTTTGATCGACATTTTGATTTTTTACGAAAACGACGCGCCTTTAGAAATCTCGTGGATAAATTTCTTCTTTCTACGAGGGAGAAAACATTAAACCCTAAAAGTTACCATCGAATAGAGGAGATTACGCCTCCCAAAGAAAATAAAGAAGACTTGGTGCTTGAGAATTAATGTTACTCTTCTATTATTGAAGAAATTTGCCGCTGTCTTCGGCAATGATTATTTAATCTAACTCTACCGGACTGAATTTTATTGATTCCATAAGACTGGCAAAAAGACGTGTTAATAAAATCTTTGAAAGCAAAGAGACCACCTTCAACAAACTGAGGAGCAAGAGCTTCAAGTTCTTTTATCGATAAAGTATTTGGATTTGTTTTGATCGACTCTAGTGCAAAAAATTGGGCAATCGGGTTTTTTGAGTTGATCAGGATAGTCATTTCATTTTTATTAAACTTTCTTTTTAAAAAAGGAGAGGTGATTTTTTTATATACTGCAGGTGAATAGCGAATAGAGCTTTCTCTCCATTTATCAAAGTATTGGATAAACATATTTGCAGTCATTTTTTGAGGATCAATCGTTTTAGAAATGGATTTAAGTCCACATTGATTTTTTGAGAGGATTATTTTCTCAAAAGAATCTTCGAACCTGAAAACATTATCAACAGCAATATGATATTTTTTTCTAAAATAAAAAAATATTTTTCTAATATCATCATCGCATAGCTTTGGGTCTGATAAATAAAGGGCCAACTTTCTGACTGGATTAGGCTGAAAATGTTTTTGATTCAAAAACTCCCACTCTTCAATTTTATCTATCGTTGTTAAGTCTTGTCGTTGCAATACATTTTTGGCGTGATTAATAAGTCCTAGCCAAGTATATAACCCGATAAAAATGCTTAATGAAAGGCAGTAAAAACGAACTGACTTGGAGAATGTTAATGCTTTTTCATAAGTGAAATACAAAATGCACAACATACAGGTAACAAAAAAACCAGCGATGAATGCCTTGGAGTAAAGAAATGGTAAAATAAAGAGAAAAAGGCATGAAAGAGCGAGGATAAAAAGATCATGGTAATTAAATTTCTTTACCCTATATTTTATATACTCAATTGAGTCTCTAAAAGTGATTAATTTATTTTTAAAAGGCCCGTAGGGAGCGACATTAAAAATAAAAGTAAAAAAGAAACTGACAGACAAAATCAGAATCATGAGTTTCATTGTGGAGAGAAATCCTCTCGTGAGCGCAGAAGCTTCTCGGTTTACTGCGTACTCTTTTAGAATGTTTAAATTATCATTAATTTGCCCTACATAAATATTATCTTGAAATAGCTGATATTCTGCCCAGAATGCAAAAACAATACAGCCAACAGTAGTGATTATTTTAATTAACTGGTAGGTCATATTAAAGATAATGAGGTCTCGCTTCTTTAACGGGAGGTTTACACTCCACTTAACAATATTTGTAAGAGGAAAGTGGTAGAAAAATACTCCGTACATAGCGATGTATAATGCCCAATTCATAAAAAGAATTTGTTCGGTGATATTTTCGGCCAGTGGATAAAATAAGACAACTCCAGCAATAATTGAAAGAACAAAGGTAATGAATAGTTTTTTTAAGTAGTCTCCAACATAGAGCCTAAGCAGCTTTAGCATATTGGCCCTTTTTATTTTTTACCCGGTACAAAAAAAGAAACAAATCTTCTGTCGTTGCAGGTGAGATCATGTTTTCCGGCACGGCCGAAATTTCACTAGAAGAAACGATATAAAAATCTGGAAGCTCAACATAGTCATCAAATTTCGCACCGTTAAACTTTTTGCTAACTCTCCAAATGACTTGACTTATATTTTCTTTTTTATCGTTAAAAACGAGTTGCCCATTTTTAAGAACAAAAACATGATCGAGATAGTGAGACACCTCAGTGATAATGTTAGTTGTTAAAAAGATGGTACCTTTTTTTTCTTGGGTATATTCTTTGAATAAATTTAAATAAAACTGTCTACCGTAAACATCAAGAACGCTTGTAATTTCATCGATTAATAAAATGTCAGGTGACTTACAAAGCTCAGCGATTAAAACCAGCTGCATTTTTTCACCTCTTGAGTACTTTTTAAATTGCTTACTTAAGTCAAGGCGTTGGTGCTTTATAATTTTTTTAAATAGCTGGTGATCCCATTTGGGGAAGAATTCGGAGTAAAATTGATAAAAGTCCATCATGTTTAACGGCCCATCTAATTCAATTTGCTCTGAAACAATTCCGATGCGGTGTTTATTACGAGCCGACACCTCTGTTAATTTTTCATCTAGTAATAATCCTTCTCCAGAGTTGGCATATTCGAGACCAACAATGATTTTAAACATTGTTGATTTTCCTGCACCATTTTCTCCAACAAGAGTATAGAACTGTCCTGATTGCAGCTCAAGAGATACATTTGACAGGACTTTTTTAAATAAAAAAGATTTGCAAATGTTTGAAATTTTTAACAGTGGGTTACTCATTATCCATCTGTTCGGGAGTGAATGAGAAATACTTGACTTAAAAGTTTAAGCAATTTGCAAAAAGAGTCGATAGGGTATTTATTGAGTTTAATAATCATTGGTGAAAAAGTGAGTGATGAGATTAAAGATAGTCCAGTTGATTTAGACGAGTCATTAGAATTAGATGATATAGAATCTATTGATAATGTAATGGATGATCTAGATAAAACACTTGTTGACTTTGATCAACAAATTGAACTTATTGAAACCAATGAGTCCTCTGAAAAAGACATTAGTGAAAGTGATGCTTCAACGAGTAATGTCGCTATGAGTGATGAAAGTCAATTAGCAGATCAACTTGAATCAGAGGTGATTGATGAAACAGGAGAAATAGATTCATCCATGCTGGATCAAACAGCTGAGATCGATGAGTCTTTGATACAATCCGTTGCAATGTCAGATGACTTAACTGGTGAGATTGAAGTTCCTGAAAGTCTGGAAATTGAAGATGAGAGACTTGAAAGTTCTGGCCCATCGTCAACAGAGCTTGAAGTAAGTAATGATAAAATTGAAAGTGGTCTAGATAATGATTTAGATAGCGAAAATTTAGACATTGATATAAAAGACATTGATGTTGACTTGGACATAAGTTTAGACGACTTTGACCCATTAGAGGTAAGCGCTGAAGACTCAAGTGAAATTCAGTTTAGTCTTCCCGATTTTAAAAACTGCGAAGATCTGTCGCTGGAGATTGACCGCCTGGAAGAATTCACACTGGAGCATTTACAGTTTTGCTTAGAAAAAATTAATCCAGAGCTATTTGATGAAAATGGTGATTATGTACGTGTTAAAAGAAAGATTACTTCAACTATCAAAAAATTAGAGGACGATAAAAAAGAGCAAGAACGACTAGAGGCAGAGCGACTGGCCAAAGAGCATGAGCAAGCAAACAACATCGTTTCCATTGACTCATTGATTCAAAGCGCGACATCAACGGACTTAAAATCACCTGAAGATAAAATAAAAAAAGAGACTAGGCCTCCTAACAAGCTATTTAAGGACTCTTTTGCTAAAATAAAAAAGTTGGCGAAATTTCCAAAGTTAAAAATTAAAAAAAGGAAAGATGAATCAACTGATCAAATAAATTCTGTCGCATCAGAAGAAACTGATTCAAATTTTGAGGCAACAAAAGAACTTTTGAATGGCCACTTTAAAAAAGTTTTAACATCTGGCCCATTTGCCGCAGGATTTTTAATCTTTTTTGAAATAATTAAGACAACTGTTCCTGCAGTCATTGTTGGATTATTTGTTCTCCAAGTTAATAAAAAGGCCGTCACACCAGACATACTTGAGTCTTTGGTATCTAATGATCCATCAAGAGTTCTAATTGGTTTAGAATTAGTTAAATCAAACATAAACAGCGAAAGTGATAAAAATAAATACTATCAGCTCGCCTTGAAAAAGCTAGAGAATCAAATTGATACTTCTTGGAACCCTTCTTCTGGAAGTGACATTATCAAACAGGCCATGTTCAGTTTAAATTTAAAAGAAATGAGTTTCAAAGATGGCGAATTTGACCTAGGTCAGCTTATTAAAGAAAAAATAATGGTGAACAAGAAATCTATTCGTTCTGCCTACGAGGCTTTTTATCAAACCGAACTAGGACAATTTCAGTCACAGACAAAGTTTATTGGACCTCTTCGAGAGGCAAATATATTTATGAGTAACAATAAATGTATTGAGGCTTTAGAGAAATTTATTGAAGCTAGCCGCTACAATGGTGATTCAAAATCAGTGACGTATGGAAAAACCCTCGCCGTTAACTGCCTTTCCACTGAGTCTGGTCGAGCAAGAGTGACGCAAAAAGTTTTTGAGCTTCAAGGAAGGCTTGATGCTAACCTCTATCTAAACCAACGACAAAAAAGAGCACCTGCAAGTCATTAAACTTTTCTTAACTGATTTAACCGTTCTATTTCCTTTTCCATTTTTTCACGACAGGTTTCTGTTAGGCTATTTATTGAACTTGTATCCATGCCTTGAGTGCTTATTGGGTCGAGAACGTTTATATGAAGAGTTCCGGCGTTCCACTTGTTGAGATTAATATTTTGATGCCAACTAGAGGCACATATAGGCACGATTGGAACTTGCGCGCCAATTGCTGTTCTAAAAGCACCTTTTTTAAATTTCCCAAGACTTCGCCCTTTCGATCTCGTTCCCTCAGGCATAATCAAGATGGATATATTTTTATCTCTAATGATTTTATTCACTTTTTCCATTGCTTTTAAAGCCTTCGACCTTTTCTCTCTTTTGATTAAAATATTTCCACTTAACCAATAAAAGAGGCCAAAAATGGGAAACCATAATATTTCTCTTTTTCCCAAACTAACAGTTCTCTTGATTCGGATGATGCCACCTAAAACGAGGTCATAATTAGTTTGGTGATTCATTACAAAAACGCAGGGACGACTTTCTTTCATAATATGTCGGTTTGTGAAAACGACACGAAAGCCAAGAATCCTATGAGCAACAGGCCCCCAGGTAGCGGCAAAGAAATATAAATTGTCTGGATTAAATGGTCTGAGTAGACAGAGTATTAAAGCTATCGGGGTAAAAAATAAAAAAGATAAACCCAAGAAGAATATCCGAACTACTGATAACATTAATTTGACCTTAAAGTTTGTATTTGCTCTTCAGCATAAGGTGAATTCATCTGGAAGTCCACTGTCAGCCTCATTTCCTCCGTTGGAGAGTTTCCACTTTGAAGCAGTTTTGAATCGATATAAGTTTGAGTTACTTTCGCATCGTTATGATTTAAATAATCTCTAACATAGAGCAAGTCTTTTGTTTGAAAATATAAGTAAGTTGCACAAGCCTTCCTAAAGCTATGGGGTGTAACGTCTTGAGAAACACCACTTTTGTGGCATATTCTTAAAACCCAATTGTAGACACTTTTAATGTCATATTTTTTCCCTTTAGAGTTTTGAAATAATGGGCCTTTGGAGATCCGCTTTTTGGACAAATAAAGATCAAGCAACTCAAATATTTTTGGAGAGTTTTGAGGATAAAGCGTGTGGATATATCCACCTTTTCTGGCGAAGGTAATTGTCTTTGTTTCAAAGTCAAAATTTTTTAACTCCAAGTTTCTGACCTCACTAAGCCGTAAACCTCCCCAGTAAAGTAATCCTGTCAAAAGCTTATCTTCAACCCGATAAATAGTATCTTGAATTTTCGTCCAGTCTTTTTGCCCCAAAATTTTCGTGTGGTTGATATCGATATCTTTTAATTTAACTCCATGTATTTTAGGTTTTACTGGGTTTGATTTAAAGTGCTTACCTTGGTCTTCATAGCGCTGTTTCAGAAATTCAAAAAAGTTTTTTAGACAACTTATATGCCTTTTTCTGCTCGCGATCCCTAAGGGCCTAGAGCGAATAATCCTTTTTGACGCCACTACTAGGTCATGTTCATTGCTTTTTTTTCTAAATATTTTGCTTAAAAAGTTTTTAAGCTTTGTGATGGGCCGCTGTGAAACGACAAACTCTCCGCCATTTGTTAGAAAATCGATGTAATTCCCAATAACTTGAGCGCTAGTTTGATGCAATTTTTTTTGATGGCCAAACTCAAGCCATTCTAAAAATTGTAAAAGATCGTTTTGATAACTCTTAATTGTATGTGCGGATTTATTTAACCGTTCTAAATTTTCCAGGTATTCATTGAGGTGTGCCCGATGCTGTCTCTTTAGTTGATTAATTCGCTTGTAAGTGGTTTTTTCATTAATTAATTGCATATAATTTATATTATACGCATTTTTAAGTTTGTAAAGTGTTGAAAATACGAAAAACGCCGAAATTTGATTTAGGGGTACCTTAGGTATGGGGAAAAAAGTAAATTTTAGCCGCCAGTCCTAAGATAACCAAAGATTACCAATCAAAACCGATATCTATTTATCGGATGAGAAGATTTGAGTATTAGCTAATGAATTTTTTAACTCAACTTGATTTAAGTTTTCGTTTTTTATCCTGAATTGACCGATGCCGGAGTTCACGGATGATACGGTTTTCTCATTCGATTTAGTTGACTATTGCACTTCGTCAGTTGTCATTTCTAAATCTGCATCAATTTCACTTTGCTCATCCATGTTAGGGGACACCTCATTTTCTCGCTGGATGTTGATGGTGTTTGAAATGTGATGGGCCTTTATTTGATCACTGGGAAATGATCCAATACTGACGTCAGGGTAGTACACCAATCTTATTTGCTTTGTTTTATCTAGATCAATACTTCTAACTTTTAAGGAAATACCTCTTGTTTTTGTATCTCTCCTTAAACTAAATACAGCGCCGCTACTTTTCCAATCATTACTGCCTTTTTCTTTTACTTGTACTTGAATTTTAAAGGGGCCAGTAATATCCATTGCGGCCTTGATGATCTGACTTCCAGTCTCGGTAATTTCTAATTCATTTAAGTGTAGAAATTTTACCACTTCCAGGTATTCTTTTTGCTTTGGAAAATCGTCGATGGTTCTAGATGGGAATTCCCAACCGGCGTTTACCACATCTGAACGTTGTGCAAGATCAATTATTCCCATAATATCATCATCATGCAGCCCGATATCATTTATCCAGCCCCCGGCACCCATCATCGCATCTTCTTCAATAATGATATGGCCGTCCGGTGATAAAGTTGAGTGGTTTGGGTCACAATTTGTTCTTCCGCCCTCAAGTGGATATTGATCACATAAGCCCCATACATGGCCAAACTCATGAACAATTGTCTTCAGTGTTAAATATGTCTCATCTTGAGGTAAATAAACTCTTTTATCTCTCTTTAAGAGCAGTTCAAATACTTCAGCTGCCGTTCGTTTTTGATTTGTCGCTTGCTCCAGGGAGATGAACTTCTTATTTTCAGTGGATGGCCAACTTGTGATATTCAACACTCTGATGAATGAGCTTACTTCATGTTGCCCATCAGTACTTGGGTAGTATCGCAAGCTCTCTTTTGTATATCCAAGCCTTCTTCCTTTGGGATGATCTTCTCCAACATATAGGTCTACTTCTCCACAAATTGGTTCATAAACAGTTTGGTATTCCTTCGTTGACCAGTCAAGGCCAGGAAACGGGAGCTTTCTTACTCTTATCTCAAGAGGTACGTGTCGATCAATATAATGCGCCCAAATGTTCACTGCTGCCTCTACCTCGGATTGAACTCCTGGATATTTTTTTACTAAGTTTTCAGATAAGCAGATTCGATAGGTTTGATCTTTTTTGAGCGTGCTAAGAAATAATGGGCTCGTTTTATACTTACTAACCCCATTTAGGTGGCCGTAATTACTTAAAATTGTCTTGGTTTCGGTGGTTTCTGAATTAGTGAAGGGGCCTTGGTTTTGCACGCAACTAAATAATAAAAATGTAGTCACTGGAATGGTTAATAGTTTTTTAATCACAAGAACTCCTTTTTTTCACTGGACACAATATACCAACATGTATACTGCGGTGCGTTTCTTGTGTAATAATTATAGTGTTTTATCTTCGGTAGCTCCCTGTAAATAGGTAAAATCAAGGGTTTTTAGTGGACAAAATATCTAACTGGCCGTTACCAACGGGGGTAGAAGAATTGATGATTCCTGAGGATCATAAATCGGTATAATATGCCGATAACCAACCGAATCTGCCGAGGAGATTAGTTATGTCTGAGACGACTATTTCGAAAGAAAAAGCGAAGTTTAATATTCCAGAATTACAACACAGAAATTTTAGAGATGACCAGTTCTGGAAGGAAATCCCTGGTTGGGCGTCAGTCTCAAGAGAAGAATTTGGAAGCCATTTATGGCAGCTTAAAAATTCGATTACAAAAGTAGAGCAAGTTGAGAGAGTTCTTGGAAAATTGGCCACCAAGGAGCTCATGGCCGATATTCATCATGGACAAAAAATCACTCCAATGAACATCAGGATCACGCCTTATATTTTTGCTCTGATCGACTGGAAAAATTATGTAGACGATCCACTGAGAAAGCAGTTTCTTCCATTAGGCTCTCAATTTCTACCAGATCATCCGTATTATAGAGATGATTCGCTAAGTGAAGATACTGATTCACCTGTTGCACTTTTAACTCACAGATATAATGACAAGGTTCTTTTTTTACCAACAACACTTTGTCCGGTTTACTGTTCCTATTGCACGCGCTCAAGAATTGTTGGTGGTGGAACGGAGACAAAACCTAAAGATACTTATGGTGCTAGCCAAAAACGTTGGGAAGACGTTTTCACCTACATCAGAAAAAACTCAAATATTGAAGACGTGGTCATCTCTGGTGGAGATGCTTACATGCTCACGCCGGCGCAAATTAAATATATTGGTGAGAGTCTGCTTCAAATTCCTCATATTAGAAGAATTCGTTACGCGACGAAAGGAATTGCTATTTTTCCTATTAAGGTCATTTCAGATGATGCTTGGTTTAAGGCATTAATTGATGTTCAAAAAATGGGAAGAAGCTACGGCAAGCAAGTTGTTATTCACACTCACTTTAGTTGTGAAAATGAAATTACAAAATGGTCACAAATGGCAATGGATCGATTATGGTCCGAAGGTCTTCTTGTTAGAAATCAAGCTGTACTTCAAGATGGCGTAAATAACGATGTTGAAAAAATGGTTCTACTAACGAGAAAAGTCGCTTACATGAACATTCAACCTTACTATGTTTATCAACACGATATGGTTCCAGGTTGCGAGCACTTTAGAACAACTCTTGCCGAGGCAGTTGAACTTGAAAAAGCAGTTCGAGGAACGACGGCCGGGTTTAATACACCAACATTTGTTTGTGACCTCCCTGGTGGTGGTGGAAAACGTCATGTTGCTAGTTATGAATATTATGACAAAGAAAATGGTATTTCTGTTTGGAAGGCACCAAACGTGAAGCCAGGGGAGACTTTCATGTACTTTGATCCGATTCATAAATTATCTCCGGAAGCTCAAGCTCGCTGGAATGATGTGGGCGCAAGAGAGGCAATGATCGCGGAAGCAAAAAAGAAAGTTAACCTGTAGAGTATTTTCAAAAAAATTAAATAAAAAAGGGCCTAGTTTTTAGGCCCTTTTTTTTTGTCTTTTATTTAAATTTCTATGATCCCGAAATGGAGAGTTGATCAAATCTGATTCTCGGAGAGAAGAAGCTTTTGTAAGTGTTATGGTGTTGAGTGTTGCCAACTTCTGCGATTTGATTTTTCATGATTTGATAAAAGTTTCCAGAAAGAGTGATTCCTTTAAAGGGAATTACTTCACCATCTTTGTGGTGAAATCCGCTAATGGCAAAGGAGAAATCTCCACTAATGGCATTAGCTCCACTATGAAGTCCTTGCATGGAAACAATTTCAAGATATGGGCGAGAAAGAATTTCTGCCTCACTTGTATTTCCCGCACTGATTACTTTCGTGGTTCCGCCAACTCCTAGTTGCCCTTTGGTAGAGCGAGAAGCGCGCGCGTTGTTGGCCATTTTTAATTCATTCGCTGTTGCTGAGTTATGATAAAAGTTTTTTAGAACACCATTTTCAATAAGTGATAAATCACTCATCATCATACCTTCATCATCAAACAGATGATAATAACTTGCATCTGCATACTGAGGACAATCGGTGACACTTAAAAGGCTACTAAATACTTCTTTATTCATTTTATCTTTAAAAGGATTTTTTCCCTCGGCCGTACTTTTGCCGGAGTAGACCACTGAAAAACAACCAAGAAAATCTTGTAAGCAATCAGTCGTGAACATGACGTCATATTTACCTGTGGGAATCGCCGCTGCTTCAAATAAGCCTTTTGCTACATTGTAAGATTCTTCGGCCACAAAACTAGCGTTCAATTCATCAAAGTTTCTCGCATTCATTCCCTTATAATGCATGCCATTTTTGTCGCCTTCTTCCATGAGGCATGAGGTGTAGCAAGAAAAACTTTTGGAGCGCTCATAGCTAAGAAGTCCCTCAGAGTTTAATAAATAACTCTCGCCAG
>Ga0181565_10003486_pt1 | contig 12057 bp, 12 predicted proteins | sample 101ome_16_FD_129661 | JGI IMG/M metagenome (GOLD analysis project Ga0181565, IMG submission 129661) | Coastal salt marsh microbial communities from the Groves Creek Marsh, Skidaway Island, Georgia - 101401AT metaG (megahit assembly) | ecosystem: Environmental > Aquatic > Marine > Intertidal...
AGAAACGACCGCTACTGAAAGCGTATAAGAATTGACACGTGTCATAGGCTTAAATATTAGCTTTAAATATACACGAATATATGCTATTTTTGGCCCTCCTTACACGGGATGTGGCGCAGTCTGGTAGCGTACACGCATGGGGTGCGTGTGGTCGCTGGTTCGAATCCAGTCATCCCGACAACAACCACCACACTTTCTAAAATCAAAGATTTTAGCACAAGAAAAAAAGACCGCTAGAGCTTGCTCTAAAGCGGTCTTTTTTTATTTGGGTTAAGCACCGAAGGTGCAGAAAGTGTGGTGGTGGTTGTCTAACTCCCCCAAGGATCTTTTACCGTGAGGTAAAAGAATCCAGCACCTACAATTGAATCGCTAAATCCAACAACTGCTCCCGTATATTCATTGCATAGAACCCTTGCTGGGTTCTACTGGGATATACACGATTAGTCAACAGTATAAACACCATCTTGTTATCTGGATCTATCCAGAATGCGGTCCCCGTAAACCCAGTATGCCCATACGCATTCTCACTAATCAATGCAGACGGATAAGGATCTTCAGGGTCATTCAGATCAGGTTTATCAAAGCCAAGTCCTCTGCGGTTTTCTATTCCTGGATACGCCTTTGAAGTAAAGCGCTCAATAGTTGAAGCGTTCAAGTAAGAAACCCCGTTTACGGTACCATTCTGCTGAAACAATTCAGCGACTTTATACACGGATCGTGCATTTCCGAATAGCCCCGCATTACCCGAGACTCCTCCCATTAGTGCCGCAGCTTCGTCGTGAACATAACCTTTGACGAGAGACTTTCGCATAAGCGTATCGATCTCAGTAGGAACGATTTTCTCTGTACTAAATTGTTTTGAAGGGGTAAATCCTAATCGATCTGCCTGAAGGGGGTTATAAAAGTGGACCTCTAAAAAGCGATCAAAAGGCATTTGGTAGTGCTTTTCAATAAGTGAAGGAAGCAAGAAAAACCAAAGACCAGAATAACGGTAGGTGCCTCTATTCCTTACAGGAGTGCGTCTAATTCGTCTTAGGATTTTCTGAGGATACTTCTTATGAATAAACAGCGAATCGTTCAGCTGTAATGGATAGTTGTTAGATAAGGAGGCACTTAAGGTTCTCGATCGGTATGTTCCGTTTTTCTTTACCACCTTGTATTGGTGGGCGATATAAGGAATCCATCCGGCCTGGTGCGCCAAAATTTCTCTATACGTGGTCTTTCCTTTTCTTCCTTTGAGTGTTCGAATATCTTGCTTTAAAGGACGATCTAGATCTATCCCTTGATCTTCATATAACTTCATAAAACTTAAGGTCGATGCCAAGACCTTTGTCATAGAGGCAAGATCATAAACATCTTCTAACGAAACCCTCTGCAAAGAATCGTAAGTGTGATATCCGTAGGCTTTATGGTATACAATCCGGCCAGATTTTGCAATCAGCAATTGTCCTCCCGGAAAGGCCTTCTGTTGAATGGCATCCTCAACTACGGCATCGATCTCCTCTACGATTTCAGTCTGCCCCTGCAATGATAAAAGGGCTCCAAACAAGAACAATACACTATAAAACGGACGTGTTTTAAACATTTAATCTAGATTTCATTTGAAATGTACTGGATTCACCAAGAAACACAAGTATCTTAATCCATAAAAATATAAGTATGAAAGCTTCATTTCACATCCGTGCGCTACTTTTTTCGGTAGTCTTTACCTGCTTTTCATTGATAAACGCACAACAGCACAAGCAAGAGAACGAGGCCCGAATCGACACCTTAGGGTTTAGTACCGATACGCGCTTGAAAGAGATCAGTGGATTACTTGTTTCAAGGAAAAACCCTGATACATTTTGGGTACACAACGATAGTGGAGATGCGCCTTTGCTCTATGCCTTAAGAAACGATATGACCATTAAAGCTCTATTTGAAATAGAAGGAGCCACTCATACCGATTGGGAAGATATCGCCCAAGCTACCATCGAAGGCAAGAATTACTTATTTATTGGAGATATCGGAGATAATCGAGCTGCTAGAAAAAGCATCACGGTCTACCAGGTCGAAGAACCAGCTCTCGATACAGTATCCTCAACAAAGCTTAAGGTATATCGAACTATCGAATTGGTTTATGAAGATGGTGCCCGTGATGCAGAGGCGCTCTTGTACGATTCGCGAACGAATGAATTGATTGTGGTGACAAAACGCGATGAAAGGGCACGAGTGTATGCCATTGAAATAAATCAGATAGCTCCTGAAACTATAGCTACATTGAAGTTTGAAGGTGCCCTTCAAGTCGAGGCGCTAAAGAGCGATTTACCTCCCATGCGCACCTATCTGCATTACATCACCGCTGCCGATCAGCATGAAGACGGGAGTGTACTCCTTAAAAATTACTTCAGGGTGTGGAGGTATACAAACTCAGAATTAAAACCACTGAAACAGTTACTAACGCAGGAGCGGCCAGAACAGCTTCTCTATCAATTAGAACAACAGGGTGAAGCTATCGCATTTGATCTTGATTCGAATAGGTATTATACCACATCAGAATGTGCCGACGACGGAACTTCTCATATTCCGCAACCCCTTTATCGGTATACGCTGAGTGCGTCTAGGCCTGAATAGGAAGGGCTACAAGGGTTTCACCCCAAGCAAAGAAGAGGGTATAACCCGATTCGGTACGCTCAAAATTTATAGAAAAGACCTCAACTTCATATTCGGTGGGTAAGACCTCAGCTGTGAATCTTCCAATGTCAAGATCTTCTTCGTAGGCGTAAGCGCCCCATGTGTTGAGTTTACTATTTAATACAACAGTCCAATTGCGGTTACCCGGAATAGTATACAGTGTATAAGTACCGGCCTCTATGCGCTTTCCTTCAATTAATACCGTTTTAAAAAAGGTGATCTCAACGGTTTCATTCGCCCCTGTGCGCCAAATTTTTCCTTTTGGAACAAGGTCTTTAACTTCTCTTCCTTTGAGTTGAGGGCGTGAATAAATAATTCGAATATCCGGATCGGCAGTGCGCTCAGGACGTGCATAACTAATGTCCAGAGGGCTGCGATCGAGATTTGTGAAGTTCTGCGCAGATAGGTATGTGTTAAAACCAATCGATAGCAGTAAGGCTAGAAGCAATCTCATAGTAGGTGTAGATTTTCAGTACTGAATATACAATTTAATAACTGTGTTCGTCTAGCTTTACTTTTCCAGCAAATGTTTTGTAGACGAAATATTTATAACCTTGTACAAGAGGTGTGCCAATTACAGCAATGGTCAGCATTATTTTTAAAGCACTCTTACAATCAACCAACTATGCAGGGTGTTTAGATGAAAGCTTTCTGTTTGCTGATGCACCTGTGCATAGCGGTAGCCACTTCGAAATAAGAGGTGTTCGTTGATTGGAAATTGCACACCAAAGAAGGTCCAGTTTTGGTCGGTGCCAGCTAAGTTAAAATTCTTTAAGTGAACAAAATGCTCGTTAAATCCAACCAACCGCAGATTGGGGAGCTTCAGCACGTTGATTGGTGCAGAGATATTTATTCTGTAACGTAATCTCTGACTGTATCCCATTTCTCTATGACGTTGTTCGATCCTCAGCCAATGCGAAAATTTTAGTCGCCCCAACTCATGAGTGTACCCCAATTGCTCCCAACTGTTAAATTCTTCGTTGGTATTTGAAGGACCGTTTTCATAGCTCGCGTTATAGAGATAAGATATACCGCCGTTTAAATCGATTTTATCGGTTAGGTTGTAGGTGATAGCGGGTCTCAAAATCAATTGGCGGGCTTGTTTGAAAAAGTCCCCACGAATCACGTGGGTCTCTGCGCGGTACGACCATTCTGAATTGAGATGACCCACGGCAAATAGTGAGTTTTGGCTGATAGCCTCTTGTCCACTTGCTAAGTGAAGGGTAAAAAATAAGCTAAACAGCAGCAGAACTGCTTTTTTCATGAATTACTTTCTCTGCAATCCCATGTAGCCGCCTTTTAAATCGTAAATCTTTTTAAATCCAATAGATTCTAGATACTTGGCAGCTTTTTGACTACGATTTCCAGATCTGCAGTAGAGGTATACAGGTTCTAGCGTGTCTTTTCTCCTGAAAAACGATTCGAACTTTTCAGGCTGTAAGAAATCAACTTGCTTCGCACCCTTTAAATGCCCTTGCTTAAACTCTGTTTTCGTACGCACATCGATAAGTAAGGCGTTCTTTTCTTTGGCTCCCTCAAGAAATGCAATAGAATCTAGGCGTGTCAAAGCTGATTCTTGGGCATTTACTTTTGAACACCACATGCCGAAAAGAGCACAACTGAGAATAAAGAAAGATCGTGTCATGGTAAGTCTTGCAATTAATTGATGCGAAATAAGCAATTGAATCTGATTCATTTTGTGCTCTAAGTTACATAGATTAGCCTTTTGGATTTATTAAATTCGCTTTCTGCATTTTTTCAACTATGGACAACACAATCGAACACATAAAAACCTTAATCATTGGATCAGGACCTGCAGGCTATACAGCTGCAATTTATGCGGCTAGGGCCGATATGAAACCTGTGGTATATACAGGTATGGAGCCTGGTGGACAATTAACGACTACCACGGAGGTAGACAACTTTCCGGGTTATCCAGAAGGCGTCGATGGCCCAAGTATGATGGTGCAATTGCAGCAACAAGCCGAGCGATTTGGCACAGAGGTGAGGATCGGAATGGCCACTGAAGTGCAATTTGCTACTGAGTCTGGGGGTATTCATAAGGTCGTCATCGACGGATCGAAACAGTTGACTGCGAACACAGTGATTATAGCCACAGGAGCTTCCGCAAAGTACCTAGGAATCCCAAGTGAGCAGCGCTTGCGAGGAGGAGGTGTTTCTGCTTGTGCTGTTTGTGATGGCTTCTTTTACAAAGGTCAAGAGGTGGCGATTGTTGGGGGTGGAGACACGGCAGCTGAAGAGGCTTCGTATCTGGCCAACATCTGTTCAAAAGTGACCATGTTAGTCCGTAAAGGTGAAATGCGGGCCTCGAAAGCGATGCAACACCGCGTAGAAAGCATTGAAAATATTGATATACGTTACAATACCGAAGTTGATGAGGTGTTGGGTGATCAGGTGGTCGAAGGACTGCGTATGGTGAACAATCAGACAGGTGAAAAAGAAGAGATTGCGATCACCGGTTTATTTATTGCCATCGGTCACAAGCCCAATACAGACATTTTTAAAGCACAACTTGAGATGGATGAGGTGGGATACATCCAAACAAAAGGAAAATCTACCAAAACCACTGTTCCTGGTGTTTTTGCTTGCGGAGACGCTCAGGACAAAGAATACCGTCAGGCCGTTACAGCGGCAGGAACGGGATGTATGGCCGCACTAGATGCAGAGCGCTACTTGGCAACACTTGAAGGATAATCAAAGTGTCTTTGACCCGCTTACACCTTTTTCTTTTTTTTAAGCTCCCTAGTGCTTTTTGGAGTGGAGTGCGGGTAAAAAAGTGTACTAACACCTATTCTCTAGTGACTGTTAAACACGGCTGGTTCAATTCTAATCCGTTCAAGTCTATGTTTTGGGCGGTACAAGGAATGGCTGCAGAACTGAGTACTGGTATCCTAATTATGCAAGAAATTAGGCGGTCAAAACAAAGCGTGAGTATGTTAGTGGTTCAGAACAAGGCCAACTTTTCAAAGAAGGCTACGGGTAGCATTCGTTTTCAATGCGAAGCTGAGGATAGCATTCAAAAAGCCATGGCCCAGGCTATAAAAACCAAACAGGGGGTTACTTTTTGGTTGAACAGTCAGGGTTTTGATGCATCGAATGATTGCGTTTCATCTTTCGACTTTCAATGGTCGATTAAAGTGAAGAACACCTAGAATTTTAACGATCTCTTAGCAGTCTTTTTTTGAAGTAGCATTTAATTTCATGATGCTAAAAATGTAGTTCATGAGATATAAAATGTTACGATACACCCAATCGATATTAGAAAAGGTAAGCTTTGATCGTGATTTATTCTTAAAAGAAGTACAGAAAGCCAAGCGTGTTTTACAAGCGCACGAATGGTCTGCCCTAGTGGAATGGCTCAGGGATTATGTCAATGATAAGCCCCTTTTGAAACATGCCTTAATGGCCACTCCTACACTGATCGCTGTTTAGGCGAAATTATTTTTACATCGTGAAAGCTAATAGCTCCTCTAATCACAGCGCTAATCACCTCTTTCAGTGCCGTGGTGATTTGAAGTTTCAGTTCACTTTTGTGATAAATCAAGCTGATTTCTCTAGCGGGTTCAGGCTTTTCGAAATGTTTAAGTCGTTGCTCTTGAACCTCCTTAAGTTGGAGCGTGTGTAAATAGGGGAGTAGGGTCATACCCATATTTTCGTCTGAGAGTTTGATAAGTGTCTCAAAACTCCCACTCTCGATTCTAAATTCGCTAGGGTCTAATTGTTTGGGAGCTCCACATAGATTGATGACACCATCTCTAAAGCAATGTCCGTCTTCTAGCAGTAAAACCTCATCTAGTCGTAAGTCTTCGCTCTTTAAGGTGGCTTTTTCATTGAGTCTGTGATCTTCAGGAATGTAGGCCACAAAGGGTTCGTAATAAAGCGGACGCTCTACAATGTCATCAAAACCCAATGGGGTTGCCGCAATAGCTCCGTCGAGTCTTCCTTCTCGGAGCTGAACCGCTATTTCTTCAGTGGTCATCTCTTTGATGATGAGTTTGACCTTTGGGTATTTTTTGATAAAAGTCGCTAGAAACATAGGAAGAAGGGTGGGCATTACGGTAGGGATAATACCGAGATTATAAGGCCCTCCTATAAACCCCTTCTCCACAGAAACGATATCCTTGATGCGCTCGGCTTCAATAACGACGCGTCTTGCCTGCTCTACAATTTTTTCACCCACTGCGGTTAGTTTTATCGGTTTGGTACCGCGATCAAACAAGCGCACGTTGAGCTCTTCTTCAAGTTTGGCGATCTGCATACTCAAGGTGGGCTGAGTGACAAAGGACTTTTCTGCAGCTACCGTGAAATTCTGATGTTCTGCGACAGCAATGAGATAATGAAGTTGGGTGATGGTCATTTAATACTACTTTTCTTCTTAATATCTTGAGCGACACGTTGCTCTTCTGCTGTGCCGTTTTCTAGATGACGGATCACCTTATGTAAATCTTCCGTGCGTTCTTGAGATAATTTTTGAGCGAAATAAAAATCGGTGGGGTGCAACTTGAATCCGAGTACTCCACGGTATTGAGAGAGTGTAGTCTGATTATAGTCCGCCATAGGTTTCGGATTCTTCTGGATCGATTCATGTCGGTCTATGAGCACCTCTAAATCGTGTAAGGTTTCTTCTGCATCTAACAGCTCAACTTTTGCATAAAGGTGTAGGGCAGAGTAATCGTAAGTCGAAACCTCTTCTTGAAGGTACCATGATCCTGAAATATAGGCTCCTGCACCCTTAAAAATACACATAACCTCATTGGGTCGTTCTCCGTCTATCCATTGCTTCGCTAAGGGATTTGACTTTGCCATGTGTGAGCTCAGGGAATGGTCGTCATTGACGATAAAGGGCAGATGTACTCCCCAGGTTCTGCCCGCTACATTGCTGACCAGCACACCAAACGAAAGCGTTTCAATAAAGGCTAGGGCCTCTACAAATTCAGAATTGTTATGCTGGTCACGAATGTACATGAGGAATTTACTCTATTGATGAAAGCACAGGGGCCTGTAGCGGCCCCATTTTCTCTAAAAATCCCTTCCATTTCGCATCAAAAAAGGCAGTGACTTCTTTGCTGTACGTATTAACTGCTTTTTCAGCAAATTCCATCAATTGTTCTTCGGTTGCTGTTATGCCTTTTTTACGACTTTGAACATAGCGCGACGCATTTCGAATACGTGTAAGAACTGTCATCTCAGGATTACGCGTAATTCCTTGACGTTTGTCTTCCTTTCCGAAAACCTTGTCTTGAAGCTGAGTGATCTCTGATTTAATCGTTTTAAGCGCTTCTTTGTCCTCATCACTAAGCTGCGTTTCATTGGCCTTTAATTGGGCCTCAAAGGTCTTAATCTGAGCATTGGCCTTCGCTAGACGGGTGGTTGAAGCCGTTACTTCAGCCGTTAAGCCCTCTAATGCTTTAGTCGCCTGATATACTGCTTTGGCATCCTCTAAAGAACTGTTCAATCTAGGGTCAAGACCTACTTCAATAGAAGCCTGAGATACGTGATCTCCGACTTGTGCGACCAGCGTGTAAGTACCCGGGAGTACATCTGCTCCTGAAGGCTCACGTGAGCTCTTGCGTAAATTTCTTGAAGGGTTGACTACACCTTTTTCGTCTAATCTCCAGCCTGTGCGGTGAAAACCTGGTTTTTCAGGACGTTTTATTTTGAGATGACGAATAGTGTCTGCTTCTTTTAGAACAAAAAGGTGAATACTGTCTTTCGTTTTCATTCCCTCAGCCCCATGTTTGACGTAATAACTAATACGACCTCCTGAAGGGCGATTTTCGCCATTAAATAAGGCATCTGCCCCAAAGCGAGACCCGGTTGGCTGCTGATATGCAGCGTGATATGCGGTTGGCGCATCAAATACCACAATTTCTTCATCAAGCAAGGTTGAGCGACTAGAGAGTTGTTGTAATGGTCTAATATCATCTAATACCCAAAGTGCTCTTCCGAACGTTCCGATAACAAGGTCCTTTTCACGAGGGTGAATGAGCAGGTCTTTAGTGGATACCGTTGGGAATCCATTGGTGTATTTGGTCCAATTTTTTCCTTTATCTAACGAAAGATAGAGGCCGTCATCTGTGCCTAGAAAGAGTAGATTCGGGTATTCTGGATCTTGAATGATAGAGAGGGTGTAACTGCTCACATCAGATTCGTCCACGATACGTTCCCAAGATTTTCCGTAGTTGGTCGTGTGATAAGCGTAAGGGGTATAGTTGAACCTTCTGTAATCATTGGCGATAAGAAAGGCTTCTCCTGGATTGGTTTCAGAAGCTTTAATCTGAGCAATCCATGAGCCTTTCGGAAGACCTTTGAGATTTGAAGTTACCTCAGTCCATTGGCTGCCTCCGTCTTTGGTATAGTGCACACGTCCGTCGTCTGTACCCACCCATAAGAAGTTCTTTTCGGCTTTAGAGGGCTCGATCACTAATATAGTACAGTGATTTTCTGCCCCAGTCGCGTCCATCGTTAATCCACCACTTTCACTTTGCTTTTGTTTCTCGGGGTCATTGGTGGTGAGGTCAGGTGAGATAACGCTCCAGGTCAAACCTTTATCGGTGCTCTTGTGAACAAACTGACTCCCGAAATAGACGGTTGAACTGTCAAAAGGGTCTTGTCCTATCCCTGAGTTCCAGTTGAATCTGAGCTCAGTGGTTTCGTCTGGTGGCGTAGGACGTACCCCGTAATTGTTTCCGGTTATATAATCGTAGCGCACTACGTTTCCTTGTTGACTCATTGAATAGCCATAGCGTGAATCGTCCGGATCCGGAACCACATCGAATCCGTCTCCAAATGAGATTTCTTGCCAGTAACTGTTGCGAATGCCTTGGGCCTTCCAAACATAGGCTGGTCCACGCCACGATCCGTTGTCTTGCATCCCGCCGTAAACGTTGTAAGGGAATTCATTATCGACGGCCACGTGATAGAACTGACCGACCGGAATATTATCGGCAAAGCGCCAAGATTTTCCACGATCCCTTGTGATGTTCAATCCACCGTCGTTTCCGTTGATCATGAAATCTGGATCTTTTGGATGAATATACCAAGCGTGATGGTCCGGGTGGACCCCATTGGAAACGTTATAGGCAGGCATGAGTTCTTTAAAACTTTTACCACCATCCTCTGAAACATTCACATAGGTAAACACGCTGTAAATGCGGTTTTCGTTAGAAGGATCGACCGCAATGTCTGAGTAGTAGAACGGACGGTTTCCGATCTCTTCTTTGTCGTTTACCTTTTCCCATTTTTCTCCTCCATCTGAGGAGCGATAAAGCGCATTTTTCTTTGCCTCTATTAGGGCATAAACTATGTTGGTCTTACTAGGTGCGATGGCTAATCCAATGCGGCCTAATTCGCCCTCTGGGAGTCCCTCCTTATCAGAGAGCTTCTTCCAGCTTTCTCCTCCGTCGTAGGTGAGGTATAAGCCGCTACCTTGGCCACCAGACTTAAAAAACCATGGATCTCTTTTGTGCTCCCACATTCCGACCAATAGTTTATTCGGATTCTTAGGATCCATGACCATGTCACCGACACCACTCAAGGTGTTGGTGAAGAGTACTTGCTTCCACGTTTTTCCGCCATCGGTGGTTTTGTATACACCACGTTCTTTATGAGCCCCCCATGGAGATCCGATAGCTCCGACATAAACAGTATCCGAATCGCTAGGGTCTATGAGGATGCGGTGAATATGTCTTGTTTTTTCTAAGCCCATAGAGGTCCATGTCTTACCTGCATCTAAGGAGCGAAATACCCCATAGCCGCCATTTAGACTATTTCGCGGGTTTCCTTCACCCGTACCCACCCATACCACTGAAGCATTCGAGGGGTCGATTGCCACGGCTCCGATTGAAGCCGTCGATTCGTTATCGAAAATAGGCGTCCATGTGGTTCCACCAGAGGTCGATTTCCACAACCCACCAGAGGCTGTACCCGCATAGATGATATCCGGATCTTCTGTCACCACATCGATAGCGGTAACACGGCCACTCATACCTGCGGGGCCAATATTTCTTGGCTTTAGATCTTGCGCTAAATCCATGTTAAACTCTTGAGCGAAAGTGAAAACGCTGCTGAGTAGTAAACCAAAGAGTAAACTATTTTTCATAAATCATTGGTGTGAATAGTTGAAATTTAATTATCGAATGATTTCATTCGGAAAGACCACAAGGCTTTCATGTCCGTCTTTACTTACCGCGGAGACTCCGAAGAAGAAATTGTCAATTACGACCCCTTTTAGGGTGTGCTCGGTAGCGTTGTGTATTGCTCTAGAGCTCTCCCATTGGGCTGCAGTTGTGGGGCGCCAATGCACCTTGTAATAAGACGCCTCTGCTACTTCCGACCAATTGAGTCGAGCGTTTGCTTCAACAATGCCGCCAATCCCTACTTTTTCAGGAGCTAGAGGTGCCCAGGCTAAAGAGGCCAAAGTGATGGCGTTTACCGCGGTTAGTTTTGCCGCGTACGGAAAGTTGACATGTTCAAAGGTGTCGCCATAATTGATTCCGTTTTCAGTGCGAATGTCTTGGTGTTGTTGGGTGTAATTCTCATGGGCTTCCATGATGCGTATACCTGCAAATCCGGCGTCGTTAAAAGGTCTGTGATGTCCTCCTCTTCCGAATCGATCTAAGCGGTAGATCATCATGGGGTTCATGTCAGGCATATAGGTAGTGGTAAGACGGTGTACGTAGCGCGCGAGTTGACGCGAGTGACCATCTACCTCACCTCCATAAAAACGGCGCGCTCTTCGTGCACGTTCAGATTCGGTAACAGGGACGGGTTCTGAAAAAATTCTAAAATCTTTATTACTGGTATATCCATCTACTCCTGTGATGTTACCAATCATGTCGTTGTTGAGAATTCCAATGATGATCCATCCTTTATCCTTGGCATAAGCCGCAAGCCCTTGCCCTCCGAAAAGCCCTTGTTCTTCGCCTGAAAGCCCTACAAAAATGATACTATTATCAAATTCGTATTGCGAAAGGACGCGAGCGGCTTCAATGGTTCCGGCCATTCCGCTGGCGTTGTCGTTTGCACCTGGGCTAGTGGAGGTGTAATCGGTCGGATCACTCACCCGCGAGTCGATGTCTCCACTCATAATAATAAAGTGATTCGGATTTTTAGTCCCCCGTTTAATTGCCACTACATTAACAATGTCAACGTCTTTTACGATACGTTCGTTGGTGCCTTTCGGAAAGAAATTATGCTGATAGAATACCTCGAGGCAGTCCCCGCATTCAGAAGAAATACTATCAAACTCTCCTTTGATATATCTGCGTGCAGCTCCAATACCCCTTGTAGTTGAGAGCGTATCGCTTAAGGTATGGCGGGTGCCAAAACCCACTAGATTCTTAACGCTATTTTCGATGCGAT
>Ga0181565_10003487_pt1 | contig 12055 bp, 11 predicted proteins | sample 101ome_16_FD_129661 | JGI IMG/M metagenome (GOLD analysis project Ga0181565, IMG submission 129661) | Coastal salt marsh microbial communities from the Groves Creek Marsh, Skidaway Island, Georgia - 101401AT metaG (megahit assembly) | ecosystem: Environmental > Aquatic > Marine > Intertidal...
AGTTGTAGCCGGCCACCGCACCGATCGCATAACCGGCAATAATCATGCCTTCAACCAGCGCATGAGGGTTATATCGCAGAATATCACGATCCTTGCATGTGCCCGGTTCACCCTCGTCTGAATTACAAACGATATACTTGTCGCCAGGCGCAGCACGGTTAATAAAGCTCCACTTCAAACCGGTAGGAAAGCCGGCACCACCGCGTCCACGAAGACCGGAAAGTTTCACTTCTTCGATGATTTGTTCCGGCGGTGTTTTTTCCTTAAGGATTTTGGTTAAAGCCTGATAACCGCCCTCTTTCTGATAAGTCTCCAGCAACCAGGAACGATCGAGATGTAAGCTGCGAAAACAAACTTCATTTGCCATGATACTTACTCCAGACTATCCAGAATCGAATCCACCAGCTCAGGGGTAAGATTCTCATAGTACTTATGACCGATCTGCATCATCGGTGCACCGACACAAGCGCCTAAACACTCGACTTCCTTAAGTGTAAATTTGCCATCACGTGTGGTTTGCCCCAGTTTGATATCAAGCTTGTTTTCCAGATGCTGAACAATTTTATCCGAGCCATTCAGCATGCAGGATATGTTGGTACACATGCAGATTTTGTGTTTACCAACCGGTTTGTGTTCAAACATGGAATAAAAAGTGGCAACTTCATACACTGCGATAGGAGCCATATCCAGATAGGCCGCAACCTTATCCATCAACTCCTCGGTCAGCCAGCCACCGTTTTCATCCTGTACGACCCGCAAAGCTTCCATGACGGCAGACTGCTGCCAGCCCGCGGGAAACTTGGCGATCCATTTATCGATATGCGCCCGCACTTCCGCGGAGAAAAGCGATTCTTTATCGACCATCGGTTTGATGGTAGTCATTGGTTGATCTTTGTAACCCATCAGCGATCGATCTCCCCGAATACAACATCCATGGTTCCGATGATTGCAACAACATCTGCCAGCATATGTCCTTTGGACATTTCATCCATGGCAGAAAGATGCGCAAACCCGGGAGCCCGGATTTTCAAACGGTAGGGTTTGTTGGCGCCATCGGAAACGATATAACTGCCAAATTCGCCTTTAGGCGCTTCCACAGCCGTATAAACTTCACCTTCAGGCGTACAATAACCTTCTGTAAAAAGCTTGAAATGATGAATCAATGCTTCCATGTCATCTTTCATGGCTTGACGTTTAGGCGGTGCAATTTTGTGATCTTCAATCATCACAGGGCCTTTGTTTTTACGTAACCATTCGATGCATTGTTTGATGATTCGATTAGACTGGCGCATCTCTTCAACACGCACCAGATAGCGATCGTAACTATCACCATTGCGTCCGACAGGAATATCAAAATCGAGTTTGTCATAAACCGCATAAGGTTGTTTCTTACGCAAATCCCAGGCAACGCCTGAACCACGCAACATCGGACCGGTAAAGCCCAATTGTTTGGCACGCATCGCAGAGACGCGGCCGATACCGACAGTACGTTGCTTCCAGATGCGATTTTCTGTCAGCAGTGTTTCGTATTCATCAATGTATGTCGGAAAACGGTTGGTAAAATCTTCAATAAAGTCCAGCAGTGAACCTTGTCGATTGACATTACGGCGGGCAGCTTCTTTTTCGGATACCCAACTGGTCGCTTCGTATTGAGGCATCTGATCAGGTAGATCACGATATAAACCGCCTACCCGGTAGTAGGTAGCATGCATACGCGCACCGGAAACGGCTTCATAGCAGTCCATCAGGTCTTCCCTTTCGCGAAAGGCATACAAGAAAACCGTCATTGCACCAACGTCAAGCGCATGTGTGCCCAACCACATCAGGTGATTAAGTATGCGGGTAATTTCGTCAAACATGACTCGAATGTACTGAGCACGCTCAGGAGGCTCTATACCGAGCAGTTTTTCTATAGCACTGACATAGCCATGCTCATTACACATCATCGACACATAATCAAGCCTGTCCATGTAGCCGATGCTTTGGTTGTAGGGCTTGGTTTCGGCTAATTTTTCGGTAGCACGATGCAAAAGCCCGATATGCGGGTCAGCGCGTTCTATCACCTCGCCATCCATTTCCAGTACCAGACGCAGCACACCATGTGCAGCAGGATGCTGAGGACCGAAGTTAAGCGTGTAGTTACGAATTTCAGGCATGATCAATTACCGGCTTCTTCACTCTCGCCTGACACATAGCGATTATCATCACGTATGACACGAGGCACCAGAGTTCGAGGATCGATTTTCACCGGTTCGTAGACAACACGCTGTTTTTCAGAGTCGTAGCGCATTTCAACATGCCCGGATAATGGAAAGTCTTTTCTGAAGGGATGACCGACAAAGCCATAATCAGTCAAAATTCGACGCAGGTCAGGATGATTACGGAACATGATGCCATAGAGATCAAAAGCTTCTCGTTCAAACCAGTTCACACCATTCCAGATATCAATGACCGAATCGACGATAGGTTTGCTTTCATCCAGAAAAACCCTTAACCGCAAGCGCTGATTCAGGCTGACAGATAGAAGATGATAAACGGCAGCAAACCTAGAAGCCGGATCAAAACCCTGAGAGGCATCACGAGTCACTCCACGACCAAATCCGTTATTCGGGGCTGACGTCGTTTCCCATTCAGTTTTGCCGTACTCGGAATAGTCCACACCACAGACGTCTAAACATTGTTCAAACTGCAGAGCCTTGTGATCCCGCAACAGTTTTGCGACTTTTATGAGGTCGTCACTCTCGACAGTCAAAGTCAGCTCTTCACGGAAACGATTGAGAGAGACAAATTCCATCTCATTGTCTTCGAAGGCCTCTTCGAGACTGTCGTAAAGATCATCTAAGCGTTCGTTTGCAGACATGCCCTGGGAATTCCTAAGTCAACAGCTGCTATCTAGCGATAGTACTGGTGCGTTTAATTTTATTTTGCAGTTGGATAATGCCGTATAACAGGGCTTCAGCCGTTGGCGGGCAGCCCGGCACATAGATATCAACCGGAACAATCCGATCACAACCTCTGACGACAGAATAAGAATAATGATAGTAGCCACCACCGTTTGCACAGGAACCCATTGAAATGACCCAACGCGGTTCAGCCATCTGGTCATAAACCTTACGCAGTGCCGGCGCCATTTTATTGACCAGTGTTCCCGCTACAATCATGACATCGGATTGACGGGGACTAGGACGAAAGACAATACCAAAACGGTCCATGTCATAACGTGAAGCGGCGGCATGCATCATTTCAACTGCACAACAGGCCAGACCAAAAGTCATTGGCCATAGAGAACCGGTTCTCGCCCAATTGATTAATTTATCGGCAGAAGTGGTGACAAAACCCTTCTCGAATACACCTTCTACTCCCATTCGAGAGCTCCTTTTTTCCATTCGTAAATGAAGCCCACGACGAGTATCCCTAAAAAGACCACCATAGCCGAATAACCGACAATACCGATTTGATCCAGCACTACAGCCCAGGGGAAAAGAAAGGCAATTTCAAGATCGAAAATAATAAACAGAATGGCTACCAGATAGTAGCGAACATCGAATTTCATACGAGCATCTTCAAAGGCTTCGAAACCACACTCGTAAGGAGAGAGCTTTTCTGCATCCGGCTTATGCGGCCCCAAAACAAAACCAATGCCGACAGCAGCAATGCCAATGAAGGAACCGACACCAAGAAACACAAGGATCGGCAGATAGTTTTCCAGCATTAGTCTATGACCTCCCGTACACGGACTTTATTTTCAAGAGTTTGTCCGTTCAAAGTTGCTAAAGTCTATTGCAGAAAAGCCTCACATGTCAAGTTAGCAAGACTTCAATTTCCACTTAAAAATCAATATGTTAAATAATTTATAAAGACATAAAAAAAGCCACGTCAATGACATGGCTTTAGAATTGGTGCCGAAGGCGGGACTTGAACCCGCATGAGCTAAGCTCACTACCCCCTCAAGATAGCGTGTATACCAATTTCACCACTTCGGCTAAGTTTCTGAATTACTGCTGATCAGGTGCTGCAGGCACTGTCTCTTCCACAGCAGGAACTGACTCTTCTGCCGGTGCTGAAATTTCCGCAGCAGGCACAAAAGGCAGATCAGATTCGGATGGAGCGGATGATACAGATTCCGGCACGACAGGCAAATCATTTGATGCATTTTGCAGAGAATCAGGCATCACCGGAGCCTGCTCAACAGTAGGAACATTAATCATCAGGCTCTGGTCTTCATTTGACTGCATCGCAAAATAAGCCATCCACAGACTAGTGGCAAAAAACAGCGCCGCAAAGATTGCAGTGGTACGACTCAAAAAGTTAGCCGAACCCTGTGAACCAAAAACGGTTGCTGAAGCACCACTGCCAAAAGCCGCACCTGCATCCGCACCCTTGCCATGCTGAATCAGAACCAGCCCCACAAGCCCGATCGCCAGGAATAAATGAACAACTGTTAAAATGGTTTCCATCTTAAATCTCTAAAAGTTTTAACCGGCTGCTTTACCGATAGCCAGAAAATCGTCAGCTTTGAGCGAAGCACCACCAATCAACCCACCATCAATATCTTCGCAGGCAAGCAGATCCGAAGCATTAGCAGCATTCATGCTGCCGCCGTAAAGAATCTGAATTTTCGCCGCAACATCGGCACTTTTCTCTGCAATCATGCGACGAATAAAAGCATGAGTTTCCTGAGCCTGCTCAGGTGTTGCGGTAACACCAGTACCGATAGCCCAGACCGGTTCGTAAGCAATAACACCTTCGCCGAGTTTATCGACGCCCAGACGATCGATAACCGCGTTAATCTGACGACTAACAACTTCTTCGGTAATGCCGGACTCACGCTCCTGCAAAGTTTCACCGATACAGAATAACGGTATCAAACCTGCGTTAAGAGACACTTCAAACTTTTCGGCAACCAATTCATCCGTTTCGTGATGATAAGTGCGACGCTCGGAATGGCCGATAATGACATATTTACAATGAAAATCATTCCACATCGAACCAGCTATCTCGCCGGTGTATGCACCTGATGCATGCACTGAAATATCCTGACCACCATAAGCAATGTTGCTGCCATTGAGCTGATCCGCTACATCAGCAATGTAAACAGCCGGACAACACACAGCCATTTCTGCAGAAGTGACGTCACCAGCACCTGCTTTAACTCCATCCAGCAAGGCCTTGATACTTTCGCGGGAACCATTCATTTTCCAGTTTCCGGCTACCAGTGTCTGACGCATTTTTTTCTCCTGCAAACTTTTGATTATTTGATTTATTCAGGCGCGCAACTATAACGATGTCAGCTGTCCAAATCAATCATAGTAAAATTGGGTGGCAACCATATCAGCCGCATCCCGGCACATGAACTCACTGCTGCGGCTGCTCCCTTCCGGGCCTGACCGGGTTCACAGCTAATCATTGCGAGAGGACCAACATGGTCGCCATAACGGCGCGCATTATGCAGTATATTGCAGCGAGTTTGAATCTTTCAGTGAAAAAACTTTTATGACTGTGTTAACTCAATACCTGTGACACAGGCCAGAGTTGGCGAAAGCATAACCCAGTTGACGTTATAACCGGCCAACAAAACGCCGTAATTGCCCTGCGCTTGATCTCTTTTGTATGCAGGGCGCGGATCCAGACTGATCACATCAACAATTAACCGCTTCAACTTATCATCAATCTCATCCAGTCCATGCTTGTCAGCAAATTCAACAGTGATAACAGGTCCCGGTTTGTCGACGGCAAAACCACTTACGGCGTCAACCAGACTATCGGCATAGGCAATATAGGGTTTGATATCCAGCACAGGTGTACCATCAACCAGATCCAGGCCACTCACCTGCAGACTGACAACATTGTTCTGGATTTCAATCGAGTCTAGCCTGCAAACAGACAATCCCAGATGGTTTGGCCGAAAAGGAGATCTTGTTGCAAACACTCCCCGCCGCTCATTTCCACCTAGTCGGGGAGGACGAACCTGAGGCTTCCAACCCTGCTGCAGGGACTGGTGAAACACAAAACTCACCCAGATATGACTAAACTCATGCATACCATCGAAGCAGCGGGGATGCGAATAATCTGGATAAAAACAAAGCCGGGCTGCTGCTTCAATAATGCCGGATTGACGGGGAACACCAAATTTTTCCTTAAAAGGACTTTCCACCCAACCGACAGGAAGCATGCGAAAGCTTTCAGGCATTACTAGCGCTTGCCATTTTTGCGGATTGCCGTCTTGCCTCTTTGTGCCTTCGCCCCTGCCCGTTTGCCAGGATGTCCCGAGTGACGCGACGCGTTTTTATTCGAGCCCGCCAGTGTATATTTTTCGGCGGGAACCAGTTGCCCATTAGCACTGCCAATCAGATCTTCGCGTCCCATGCGACGCAAAGCTTCACGTAATAACGGCCAGTTTTTCCTGTCATGGTAACGCAGAAAGGCTTTCTGCAAACGACGACGTTTATCGCCTTTGACGGTGACAACTTTTTCGGCCGATTTTGCCGTGATTTTTTTCAGCGGATTGAACCCGGAATGATACATTGCCGAAGCGATCGCCATCGGGGTAGGCAAAAATGCCTGAACCTGATCGGGACGAAAACCATTGGTTTTCAGCCATAACGCCAGATTGAGCATATCCTCATCGGAGGTACCGGGGTGCGCTGAAATAAAATAGGGAATCAGGTACTGCTCTTTACCCGCCTCCTTACTGTAACGGTCAAAAAGCTTCTTGAAACTGTCATAGGTACCTATGCCCGGCTTCATCATTTTTGATAAAGCCCCTTCTTCGGTATGTTCCGGTGCAATCTTCAAATAACCACCGACATGATGGGTGACCAGCTCCTTGATGTATTCAGGATCTTTAACCGCCAGGTCATATCGCAAACCCGAAGCAATAAAGACCCGTTTTATACCCGGCAACGCCCTTGCCCGTCGATACAGACGAGTCAGATGAGAATGATCAGTATTGAGATTACTGCAAATGCCCGGATAGACACAGGATAAACGCCGGCAGGACGATTCAATTTTCGGATCCTTACAGTGCAGCCTGTACATATTGGCAGTAGGTCCACCCAGATCTGAAATATTACCAGTAAAACCCGGCACCTCATCGCGAATGATCTCCATCTCACGCACAATCGAATCTTCGGAACGATTTTGAATGATGCGTCCTTCATGCTCCGTGATTGAACAGAAAGTGCAGCCGCCAAAACAGCCACGCATGATATTTACCGAAAAGCGAATCATTTCCCAGGCCGGGTTACGTGCGTCACCATAAGCCGGATGAGGTTTACGCGTATACGGCAGTTCATAGACGCGATCAAATTCTTCCGTGGTCAAAGGGATGGGTGGCGGATTTAACCAGACATCACGTTTTCCATGTTGCTGTACCAGCGCCCGGGCATTACCCGGATTGGTTTCCAGATGAAAAACCCTGGAGGAATGTGCATAAAGTAACTTGTTTTCCAGAACCTGATCAAAAGATGGCAGACGCACCACGGTTTTATCCCGCTGCATACCTTTGGGACGATGCAGAAAATGCACCACCTGGGGTTGTTCAACCGGCTGTTGGGGCTGTTCGGCTTTCTCGTCACATTGTGCTGATACACTCTGGTAAGGATCAGGGTCTGCCGTTTCTAAAGAACCGGGTTCATCCAGGGTCGAAGAATCAATCACCAGCCAGTCGGCTGGAATTTGCTGCGTCATAAAACCGGTACCACGAATATCCCGGATGTCTTCGATTTTCTCACCGAAGGATAAACGATGAGCCAGCTCGACAATGGCCCTTTCGGCATTGCCAAACAGTAACATATCAGCTTTGGAATCCGGCAGTATCGACCGACGGACTTTTTCCGACCAGTAATCGTAGTGGGCAATGCGACGTAAACTCGATTCAATGCCACCGATCACAACCGGCACACCTTTAAAAGCCTCACGCACTCTTTGAGCGTAAACAATGACAGCACGATCCGGTCGTTTACCACCCTCGCCGTCTGGTGTGTAGGCATCATCGGAACGACGTTTACGATCCGAGGTATATCGATTAACCATCGAATCCATATTTCCGGAGGTCACACCCCAGAATAGATTAGGTTTGCCGAGCACCTTGAAAGCGTCAACATCATGCCAGTCAGGCTGCGCAATAATACCGACGCGAAAACCCTGTGATTCTAACAAACGACCAATAATCGCCATACCGAAACTCGGATGATCCACATAGGCATCACCGGTAACAATGATCACATCACAACTGTCCCAGCCGAGAATATCCATTTCTTCGCGCGACATCGGTAACACCGGAGCTGCGCCAAAACGCTGTGCCCAGAAAGGTTTGTATGAAAAAATATTTTTAGCGGTTTGCATAAGATTGGCAATCAGAGCGGATTTACAAAAGATACTACAACTTTACCGCGGCAAATAGACGTGTCAGCAATAATGTTTTGCCGTGAGCAGGTCATTCCTCCCGGGAAGAATGTCTGAGATAAACGTGATGATCAACGTTCAAATCGCCATCCACTTCAACCACTGCAGTATTTTCTCCGGTTGGAGAACGCATTAACGCAACGACATTACCAGGCGTAGAGCGACGCACAAACTGTAATTTCCAGCCGAAATTTTCCATTTTTTTGATCGTGGCAACCTGCTCTTTACTGAGATAGGACGACAAATTCGGAGGCACAGCCTCTGCGGATTCAGCATTGGCCTTTTTGCTTGCCGCCAGTTTTGAGATCAGTGTTTTTTCAAAAGCCTCTAAATCCTTATCAGCCGCTGCTTTTTTAGCCAGCAAACTATCAACTACATCGATCAGAATCTCTCTGGTCAGCGGTTTTTGTAAAGTCGCATCAACACCAACCATCTTGAGTAACTGCAAATAATCCTGCGCGCCCAGGGTCGTCGCCTGAGCACTTTCAGCACCGGAAACACCCAAGATGGGAATATTTGGATATTTGCGCTTAATGACCCTGGCTGCATCGATACCATTGCCACTGGGAATGGATACATCCATCACCATCATATCCGGCATGTCACTGAAGGCATGCTTGTGCGAGGCCTTCTCGGTTTGAACTCTGGAGCCGCCCATCGGCATGATAACGTCCATGATGATGAGATCGGGTTGCCTTTCCCAGGTCTGTCTAACCGCATCAAAGCCGTTTTCTGATTCCAGAATTCTGAAGTTATGGTTCGCCAAAATACCTTTGACGAGCTTTCGGGCAAAAGGATCGTCATCGACAATAAGCAATTTAGGTCTTTTTTTAAGGTTATCCATCTTACCGGGTCTATTGTTATAGTGGCTAATCAATACTAAGCTGAAATTTTGTTTATTGCCAACCTTGTATTGACAATGGTGACACTATGCGTTTGCACATCCTGACATTCATGCTTTTGATACTCTCTGCCACAATTCAGGCGGAGAATTTGCGTATAGAAGTCGAACAATTAGCTGACCTGCAGAGTGACAGCAATATCGTTATCATCGACGTTCGCAGTAGCGAAGAGTATCTTCTCGAACATATACCGGGCGCAATCAATCTGCCTGACAGTCTAAGTTATCATGATAGAACAGTCTCCGGTCTGATCATCAAACCTACTCAGGCGCAAAAACTCTTTCGCAGTCTCGGCTTGCATACGGACCAGAATCTTGTGATTTATGACGACGGTAGTCTGGTAAAAAGCGCCCGGGTACTTTGGATGTTGGAAGTGTATGGCTTCTCGAAGGTGAAAATTCTTAACGGTGGCATTCAGGCCTGGCGAAATATGAATCTGCCACTCACCGACAAGGTCGGACCGATAACACCCAGTGATTATGTTGTACAAATCAACCCCAACCGCATTGCCAGTAAATTCGCTACACAGTTAGCGATGCTCAATCCAAGACAAACCATTGTTGATGCCAGACCGATGGCTGCATTCGATGGTAAAACTTCCAGTGCAGTAAGATTCGGTCATATTCCGGGCGCGATAAACTTTCCGGTACAAAATAATTTCATCACCAAACAAGATGAAACCGATATGAGAAAATTACTGGAAAGCAGTCAGTTATCTGAAATTTACCGTCATCTTCCCAAAGATAACAAAATCATCATTTACTGCGAAGAAGGCACCGGATCATCAACCAACTATCTCGTTTTGCGTGAACTTGGTTACAATGTCGCTAATTATGATGCCTCATGGCGTGAGTGGGGTAATGATCTTAGTCTGCCCATCGAAAAATAATAGTTATGTGGAACAAAATCAGTATACGCTGGCAACTTATTGCCTTGCTAAGTCTTGTCGTTCTTGTCATCGAAGCCAGTACGCTTTTCATCGACTACTATAACGATATCAAGCAACGTCAGAATCTGGCCATAGAAGAGGCTAAAACCGTCAGTCGATCGTTAAAATTCGATCTGTTAAAAGCTATTGTTTCTCCAAGTGCGGATACTTTTGCCGATATTGAATTTCGTATCAGTAACTATCCATCTATCGGTAGCTTGCGTGTATTCAGCAGCGATAGCGATGAAATATTCCGCCATGTCATCCCTGCTATGCAAAACATGGATTTTAGCGATTTTGCGGCAGAGGAACCGGTTTTTTCAGAAAATTATCTACACATCTCCCAGCCCATTGAATTAGACCAACATAATTTCGGTAAAGTCGATTTTGTTTTTGATTTGAGTAAATACAATACCGGCATCAGAGAGCTGACCATCAATAAAATCATCATATTTGCCGCACAGCTTGTTATCGCTTTAGGTCTCGCCTGGATAATCAGTAAAAACTACACCAGACCTTTCACCCGCCTGGTTAATTCCATGCAACAGGCTGATATACCCAAAGCCAAGTTCTTAAAGCTTGAAACCCGCGCCAGTAATGAAATTGGCAAACTCTATAATGGTTACAATCAGATGATTGAAAAGATCATGATTGTCACTCAGGAACTGACGCACCAGAGTAACCATGACAGTCTGACCGGATTATTTAATCGAAGAGCGATTGATAGTCTTTTAATAGAAGCACTGAGCAGCGAAGGTTGTAAAAACAATGTCGCGATGCTGCTCGATATTGATCAGTTCAAACTGGTGAATGATGCGTCCGGGCACCTTGCCGGAGATGAATTACTTAAACAACTGGGACAAGTTATCACATCCAATCTCGATAGAGACCATCATCTGGCCAGAATCGGTGGCGATGATTTTATCATTCTGCTTCGTGACTGCGATCAGCAAACTGGCATTGAACAGGCTAACAAGGTCTTGCAGGCGGTCAGTGAATTTCACTTTAACTGGAAAAAATCTTTTCACAATGTTTCCTGCTCTATCGGTCTGGTTAATTTTGTTTTTGGACAATACACCCTTAAAACGCTGAATATTGCACTGGAGACTGCGTTCTACTCTGCCAAAAGCATGGGCCAAAACAAACTGAGCGTGTATACCGAAGATGACGTTAACATTCGTCGTTACCATGATGAATTGCAAACCATTGCCATCGTTAACGAAGCCTTAAAAAAGGGTCCGGCATTTTTTGAACTTTATGCCCAGTCGATCACATCGGTACAACAACCCAGTGAAGGTATCAGCTACGAGATTCTGTTACGCTTGCAGGATGGTAAGGGCAATCTGGTTTATCCGGATCTGTTTTTACCTGCTGCCAACCGTTTTCAGTTAATGATAAAAATCGATATCCTGGTGCTTAATCGTTATCTGGAAACCGTTTGCCAACGACCTGATCACTTGCAAAAGCTCGATTTTGTCAATATTAACCTGGGCGGTTCCACGCTCAACAATCCTGACTTTCAACGCAACCTGCGTGATGCGATGGAAAGATTTGATTTCCCCTGGAATAAGCTGGTACTGGAAGTAACCGAAACTTCTGCTGTCGGCAACCTGCCTCAAGCGAGAGATTTTATTAACGACTGCCGCGAAAAAGGCATTCGGGTAGCCCTTGATGACTTTGGTACCGGTATGGCTTCTTTTGAATATCTGAAACATCTGCCGCTGGACATCGTCAAAATTGATGGCAGTTTTGTCCGGGACATGCTCGAAGACCCCATCGATCATGCCATGGTCAGTTATGCCAGTGAAATCAGTAAACT
>Ga0181565_10003488_pt1 | contig 12054 bp, 11 predicted proteins | sample 101ome_16_FD_129661 | JGI IMG/M metagenome (GOLD analysis project Ga0181565, IMG submission 129661) | Coastal salt marsh microbial communities from the Groves Creek Marsh, Skidaway Island, Georgia - 101401AT metaG (megahit assembly) | ecosystem: Environmental > Aquatic > Marine > Intertidal...
CGGGTCCGGCAGGTTGATCTGCAGGCGGCTGGATAACGGGATAGCTTCACCGAGAATCAGGGCTTCACCACGGCTCAGTGCTGACAGCGTATCGGTCAGTTTTTCATTGCCTTCAGGAACCAGGCGGCGCACATAGAGCTGATCGTCCGGATTGGTCAGACGCATGCAGATATAACTTGAACACTGGGATAATACGGTTTCTGAAAGTTCATGCGGACGCTGTGTAACGACGGTCAGGCCAACACCATATTTACGTCCTTCTTTGGCGATTCGTTCTATGGCTTGACGGGTACCGCGAAAACGCGGGTCATTGCTGCGTGGAATATAGGCATGCGCTTCTTCACAAATCAGCTGGATTGGAAAACGACTGCGTTTGGGATTCCAGTAATTGAATTCAAATGCCAGTCGAGCCAGCTGTGAGGCGACAATCGGGTGAATGTCAGAAGGAATAGGGCTCAGGTCAATAACAGTGATCTGACGTTTCGGGTCCGTCAAACCGGAAAAATCTCTAAGCAGGTCTTCGAGTGACTCGGAACTGCGACGGCGTTTAGGGCGAAACAAAAAGTCATAGCGGGCATCGTTCAGTTTACTTTGCAGCTTGACCAGAAATTCGTCAAACTGGCCGTAAAGCGGGCCCTTGGTTTTACCAAAATCACTTTGTGCTTCATTCGCCTTTTTAAAGTGCAGCAGCATATCTTTGAGTGAAAAATAAACCGGTGAATCAACCGACAGGCGATCGATCTTGAGATGCTTGTTAGCATCCTGTCGCAATATTTTCAGAACCTCTCGTAAATAGGCAATCTGAGTTGGCGCGCCCGGGTCATTGCGATCGATGAGCAGGTCGATCAGCTCGGAATAGGTCAGCAACCAATAGGGGATTTCCAGACTGCGGACATCGACATAGCGCATCTGTTTGCTGTCAAATGCGGCTTTGAGTTTGCCATTTTGGTCTTTCCAGCAATACTCGCCGTGTAAATCCAGCAGGATAATATGCGCGTTTGGCATGCTCTTGAGTGTGTTCTGGATCAGGCTGGTCACTGTCCAGGATTTTCCCGATCCTGATTGGCCTAGTATGGCCAGATGTCGTCCAAACAATAAACTGGGATTCAGATAAATCGGGATATCCTTGTGTTTTCGCAGGTGTCCCAGTGAAAAATCAAATTCGGCATTTTGCAGAAAGATCTTTTTTAATTCTTCGCTGGTGGTTGTATAAACTTCAGCACCGGTCATCGGGTAGTTGCTCAGGCCGGCACTGAATCTGTCAGTGCTGGAAATTTCTCCCAGTGGCATGCAGTTGATCATGCTGATTTCCCGGCCGTTTTCCTGTTTTAACCAGCTGCGGTGTATGGTCACCAATATGCGGCTGTCTCCCTGATGTACGGTCAAATAGGTATCAACCTGTCCGATATTTCCCGATATGCCTGTTGCGTTGTCATACAAAGCGGCTGTCAGGTGATTACCGTCGACTTCGATGATTTTTCCTACGGGCTGATTTTCCATATTTTTGTCTTTTTGCCGTTTTTTTAATCGGATGAGTATTCAATATTTTGAAGGCTCTGTCCAAAATTTAGTCTTGAGTCCTATGATTCTTGCCAAGTCTGAATGTTTTGAATCAAGCTAAGTCGTGTCGAGGGTTGTTGTAGCTAATCATTTATAGTTCTAAATGCTTCGCCGGAATTCACTGAATCGAAGCTTAGTCGTCGTCGAGGGTTGAAGCGGCTAAATATTTCTATTTATTCGGGACGTTCGAGCCATCCATGGGCACTCGGTCAAGGGCCATCCCTGGCCCTTGAACGCCCTCATAAACAGACAATATTTATCCACTTTTGTTGGTGTGATGAAAAAGGAGCAAAACTCCTAACTACCAACCTCTATCGGACAACTCAAGACTTCAAAGATGGTTTTTGACTCGATCGATTATAAGCACGAGTTTGACGCCCCCTGATTTATGCAGCATTTTTCAGGAAAAAGTCTGCGACTGTCTGAGCGCAGCGAGTTTCGCAGACCCTGAAAAATCAAAATAAATCAGGATCAGGACGGAGATTGAGTGCGTTAACGAGAGAGTCAAAAGGCATAAGCACCAAACGTAACGTTATATATCAATCGACTCTGCCCGCATCGATTACATTAACGAGACAGGCAAAAGACATCAGCACGAAAGGCTTATTGCTGACAAATGACTCAAGACTCAAGACTCAAGACTCAAGACTCAAGACTCAAGACTCAAAACTTAACCATCCTGGTGACTTGAATGTCAGAGATAAAGACCACACCGGAATGCTCATTAAAAAAAGGCGCAAAACCTTCAAGAATCGGATTAACCAACTCTTCAGGAACCGCAGCAACAATCATGATCAAAACATCATCTTCATTGAACATCAGATGCCCCTCATGAAAACCATGACTACCCTTGCCTGACAAGTTATTGAAAATGGTGTAACCCTTGACACCAGCCTTATCAAGCATATCCGTAGCAAAAGCCTGATGTTCACCACCAAGAATAATTTCCATTTTTTTTAACGGACTAAAATTAAGATTTTTCATAAGCAGGAAGACTCCGCGGCAACATACCGGGACAAGCTATCAAAATCAGCCGATAACCATTGCCCGTTTTCATAGCGATAAAGAGAACGAGAGACAGGATCGAGAATCAACATCCTGATCCATTCATTGCGCACCAGACGCTTGACCGAAGAGACATTATCAATAGCCGCCAAAGCCATCTCAAAAGGCGCCTCAATCAGCGTAATTAAACGCATCGGTTGATGATAGGGTTTACCATCTTTGAGAACAGTTTGCGCCGGCAACCCCGTACGCAGATCACTATAGTTACCGGTCATCACACCAAAACGACCGGCAACATTGTGATACACCTTGCTACCACTGCCAAAACGCTGGTTATCCACCGTGGAAAAATAATGTTCCATGTTAATCCACTGACCAACAACCAAAGGCCCGGTTAAAATATTTTCCAGTAAACGCCGTTTAGGATCATTGCGGTAATCATAGGAATGCAAAAAAGCCCGCCCGGCGAGAGAATGCTGTTGAGTCAGACAACGCCTGCCGATAATGAAAAAGGCATTACCTGAAAGACCCCACTCCGGCCTTACCTGAGACCAGTCGAGCGAATTACGCCGCGCAAGCTGCAATGCCAGTGCAGCATCATCACCTTTAAAATCATCCTGCAAAGTCGGCAGACGTTCCTGCGCGCATAACAGAGATGCCGCATTCAAGCCTTCTCTTAAACGATCCAGATAAATCAGATGAGATGGCGGCAGCAAAGCCAGATCATGCAGGGTAATCTCATCGGTGGTGGTATTATGCAAAGCCGGTACAAACCAGCAGTCGTCCGGGATATCAATACCTTTCAGTCTTAAACTCGCACGGACTTCCGTTTTATTGGCCATCTGAGTAATCACGCGCGCACTGACCAGTCCATGACTGCCGCCACAGGCACCACAGTCCAGCGCCGATTCATAAGGGTTGTTTTCCGAACTGCTACCATGACCAACCATCAGAATAAAACGTGAAAAGTCATTATTCAGACCGATCGACTGTAAAGCGACACTGACGAAACGCACCTGTTCTTCCAGACTGAAACCGATACGTCCAAGTCGCTCAAGTTGCAAACGGGCAAACTTTCTGTTGATACGATATTCCGAGCGCAAACGTTCCAACAGATGACTTATTTGTGCTTTGTCGAGTTTAAGTTCTTTTTCACACAGACGACAGTCGGTGGAATTGAGCAACGCCAGTTCACGAATTTCACGCACCACATCATCAGAGACACGTTCAGTTTCAATTTTCAATTCCAACGCGATGGCTTTTACAATCACCGCGCGTTGTACCGCACGCACGATAGAGTCAGCCTGATCACGATCGAGCTTATCAAGCATCAGGTGGGTTGCCGGTTTATTGTCTTTAAGCTTTTGGCGCCAGGCATTATAGGCAGACGGCATTAAGGTTTTACCGATCATATCAAAGCCGAATAAAAGCCCGATCGCCTCAACCGTGACAAAAGGTGTGATCACCGATTCTTTGAGTTCATGTAAAGCATGTTGCAGCGAACTGAATGCAGCAATCTCCTGCTGTTGCTCGGGTGTCATTTCCATGACCAGATTTTTCGGTTTCAACAACACCGGACAGAGATGATTTTCACTACCCTTGCCAAGTTCCATGAAACTGACCGGTACCCCGAAAAAACCGGCAATGCCATAAGTCTGGTAGTCACCGACGGTTTCCAGATGACGGCGAAAACGTTCTGAACGCGTATCAATACAAAACAAGGCCTTGGCAAAAGGTCTTTTGTCCCGCTTTTGATCAGCCTGCAAATCAATCTGAGCGGTTAATTGCCCAATGGCAGCCGCTTCCATGGCCTGCAGCCAGATCATGCCTTCATTGTCAGCGAATAACTGTAACTGTTGATAAACCGTCTGAAAATCTTCTTCCGACAAGGCGGACAAGATATCGCTCTGAGCTTGTTGCCCGGCAAGCTCCCGCAGTCGGCTCGCTTGTTGACTGGCAAGCTGCCAGCGTTTGGCCAGTTGATAATGCTGGTAAACCTGTTCGATTTTTTTACGGTTGTTGGCGGCTAAAGCCTGCTCAATGTCCTGAGCATGACTGATCAACAACTCCGACGAATGTAACTGCAAACGCAAATAAACCTGATGAGGATGCTGATCAATCAATGCCTGTAATTGTTCGCAATCCTGCGGAATGTGTTTTTGCCGGTATTGATCAAGCAAAACCGCATGCAGCAATAAACGAATCGCCAGATAATCCACCAGATCGGCAGGATAACGCTGTTGCCAGTAATAACCGGCATTGCTGGCACGCCAGCGAATAAACCCGGTCCAGCCATGCAAGCGGGTAAATTCATTGGTCATCGTCTCGACCCAGTGCTGCTGGTCAATTTTTAACGACGTTAAGACTGCGATAACCACTTGCTCGGCATTTAGCTGATGCAGATTACCGTTACGGCTATCTGTCGGTGCAATTAACTGCTGTAACTTTTTTTCGATATGGCTACCGGCAACATCAAGCCAGGCATGGAAAAAACCTTTTTCACGATTTGGCATCGGCCATACTGACTGGCCTTCATCAAAAAAATCCAGACAGGCTTTGATCACCGCCTGATCATGTTCGATGCCGATTTGCGTGGCATAAAGGTTATCAATCACTTCAAAAAACAGGCGTTTATTAAGTAGTTGCTGCTGCAGTTGCTGACTCATATCATTGCCTGAGAGGGTCTCTGCGGACAATGACTCACCTTTTAATACGCGGTATACATCGGTTGCTGCGACTTTGCCTATACCAGCAGAATGATCCGCAGACTGCTGCGTCATCTGCTGCATAAGCCAGCTTCGGTAATCTATGTGCTGATCCTGCAGATGCTGATTAACAAAGCTATCAATTGCCTGCTGCAGATGTGTTGCCTGAAACCTGCCTTGCTGCAGATAAGCCTGATACTCTGCCCGCGCTAAATAACCCTGCGCATGGAATAACTGCTCGCCGCGGTCGACTGCCTGCGCAAAGGGTAAATGTTCGAGGCCATGTAACGGATTGTGATGAATAAATGCGCGCATCGGCCAGAAAAACGGCACCTGCGCTGCCGCCACGTAAACCATGGCACGAATACTTAATTCATTACCCGAAAGATGACTCATAACAGACTCCCGGAAAACCAGATGCCCAGCAGACACCATAACCCCAGAGAACTGACCGCTGTCAGCAGTAACGGCTGACTAAGATCGTCCTGCGATCGATGCTCACCCTGCCCGACAACAAACAACTGCAACAGCCGTAGACCGGACCAGCTCCATAATAACCAGATCAGCAATAAGCCCAGCGATAACCATGGCAGCACATCAAGCCACTGGTTAAGCATACCCAGCATCACAAAAAATCCCGGAAACAAAGGTGTAGCGATTGCAGCCAGCAAAGCGGCAACCAGTAATAATGTCATTCTGGGCATTTGTTTTAACAGTCCACTGACTGCACCGGCATAACTGCCGCCAAAGGATTTATTCAGATAAGCCGTCAGCAGAGGCATCAGACTGACAGGTAGTAACAACATCACTGCCGGCAACAGGACCTGCCTGACATCATCAGTGCTTAATAACAGCAGCCAGATTAACGCTGCCGTCGATGTCCAGATATAGGCAACCCAGATACCCAGATCTTTGATAACCAATGAGCGAAAGGCATAAAGCAATGCAGTGCTGATTGCCCATATACCCAGCCATTGAGGTGGTTCACCGCCAATATTGACAAACAGTAAAACACCTGTGAGCGGCCAGACCAGCATTAACAGCATACGTTGCCGGTTGCTTTTTATAGCGGCGTTAAGACCGTTAAATAGCATGCTTAATGGAAATAACGGCAGGAATATGCCAATCAGTAAATAGGCCATATCAATACCATTTGAGCATCACATTCAGCCGGTTAGCTGACTGTAATAACAGATTGGATAGTCGCCGATAAAACGCAGCGATAAAAAACTCGGCCGCCAGTAAACTATAGAAACGCTGACGCAGCGAGGCGATATGATGTTGCATAAACTGACTGCGACTATCAGCGTAGTATGCCGCCAGCCAACCGATCACCACCACCAGCGTGACCATCAGTACCAGCATATCAAACCAGAAAATATCGATACCGGCAGCGGCATGTATGCCTTCGCGGATAACCGCATCGGGATAAAGAAAGATATCAAACGCATGACTGATAAAGGCATAACCGACAATGACAATGGTAAAGGACATGAGCATCAGTCCCATCAAGCGCCAGATGTTCTGGCTACGCATCCGATAGGTGGCAAAAATCAGTTGTGCGCCTGTCACCCAGCCAAAGAACAGTAAAACCACGGCACCCTGTTGATGGAAATAATCAGCGGCTACCAGCCAATGGGCAACCGTCAGGATGATAATCGGCACAATCAAAGTTAACAGCGCCATCACCAGCCAGGGCTTGCGCAGTTGTGCCGGACGTTTTTCAACCACAAAGGTATACAAATCATCTTTGGGTACACCGTCATTATCGCGTGCCTGATTGATGACACTGCCCGCGCTGAGAAACAATGTGCCTTTGAACAAACCATGGGCAATCAAATGATAAATAGCCAGCGAAAATGCGCCTACGCCACATTCCATGATCATGAAACCCATTTGACCCATGGTGGAATAACCCAGCGCTTTTTTAATGTCATTTTGCGCCAGCATTAACACAGAACCGATAATCGCGGTCGTCAGGCCGACAATAAAGACCCAGTGCAAGACCATGTCAGTATGCAAAAATAACGGCGCAAAGCGGTTGATCAGAAATCCGCCGGCATTGACGATACCGGCATGCATCAGTGCCGAAACCGGTGTCGGTCCGCTCATGGAATAAGGCAGCCAGGTATGTAAGAAAAACTGAGCCGAGCGGGCAAATGCCGATAATGCAATCAGTGCGGCAACCGTCTCTGCCAATGGCAGACCAAAGAGGGTTGTCAGTTCGGGATTGTCTTGCAGACGCTTGAAGATGTCCTGCATGGACCAAGTGTCAAATGCCTGAAAAAGCAATAGAAACGCAATCAGCAGCGGTAAATCACCGAATCGATAGGTCAGTAAAGTCCAGCCGGCAAAACGATGCGCTTCCGGGTTGCTACTATCATGACTGAGCAGGAAATATAAAAGAATGCCAATCAGATGCCAGGCGATTAACAGACTGATCAGATCACCGGCAGTGACCATTAATAACAGGCTGCTGGTCATTAACCCCAATAAAGAAAAAAAGCGGCCATAACCACTTTCTTCTAGCATGTAACGTCGGGAATAAATATGCACCAGCATACTGATACCGGCAATCACAAAAGCCATCAGACTGCTCAGCGGATCAAAGAGCAATGATCCCCAGGCCAAGCCGGCATCCACAACCCTCTGCGGCGCATCCAGCAACGCCATCAACAACAAGGCCGCCGATAAAACAAAGGTTAAAACAGAAGATGCAATACTGAATGCTATGTTATGAAGGTTTTCTCTGCTGGCTAGGATTCTGGTCATGACAGCACCAGCCAGCGGCGTAAAAACCATTAACGGCAATAATGTTTCTACAAGCATGGAAGACTCCAGCTTTATCTGAATTTAATCAGGCCATACCCTTCTGCCGGATTGAAACAGGCCAACCAGCGATTTTTTATTGGAGGTATCTTCAGGGGTCGTTTTGGGTGCCGCTGTGACTTTCTTTTTCGTCACGGTTTTCTTTTTTACGACTGCCGGCGCGGCTTTGGTTGTCCGGGTTTTACGGATGGATGCAACCAGTTTGTCTTCCGCAGAATCATTCGTACTCATAAGTATTGCTCCATTTCTTTAATTAAATCGGCTAATTCATCTTTTGCAGCCTGAGCGGTTTTGCCCATATCCGCAGCTGTTCGTCCATCCAGAAAACTGTTTCTGTAAATGGCTCGACGACGAACCGTCGTATCAGCTGTCGGCACCGATAATTCAGCCATCGCCCGGTGCATGATTTGTGATAATTTGGTTCTTGGTTCGAGTTGGTTGATTACCATTAAGGCCTGTAGACCGGGATTGACCTGTCTGGCATTGTCCACCGCTTCCTCGATATGTACGGTTGCCCAGATATCCAGTGGTGAGGGCTGTACCGGTATCAACACCAGATCCGCCAAAACCAATGCCTCCGGCAACTGCGGTGCATGCACCGAAGGTGGACAATCGATAAACACAAACTCATGCGAATCCCGATAAGCTTTTGCCAGGCTGCTCAGATCCGCTGACGCATCGCTGACCGCAAGGTTGACTTGGCTGTCAGCAATCTCCCGCCATTGCATCGATGACTGTTGCGGGTCAGCATCGAGAATCATAACCGTCTGCCTGCTGCTTAACATGGCAGCGAGATTAACCGTTAACGTGGTTTTACCAGCACCACCTTTGTTACCTGCAACTGCGATGACCGGCATAGATTCACCTTTGAGTTAAAAGCCTTTTTGCAGACGATTTATCCACTCGGACAACTCTTGCGCATGCTGTTGTTCTTCCTGCAAGAGTTGCTGAAAAAACATCAGATCATTCGCATCATCAGACTGCCTGCAGTCATTGACTGCCTGCTGATAAAGTGTCACCAGCTCTGTTTCAAATTCGCGGTTAATCTGCAATAAAGACAATAAGTCCCTGCCTAGTTTGACCGGTCTGAGTTGAGAAGCATTCGGCGCGACACCTTTGGCCAGCATTCTGGCAATGATGCGGTCAACATGCTGCATCTCCTCAAGGGCTTCGTGTTGAAGATGTTTGGCAGCCTCATCAAAACCCCAGCCGGCGACTAACCGGGCTTGCGTGCTATAGAGTTGAACAGCAGAAAGTTCGAGGCTGAGGGCTCGCCCCAGATAGCCAAGAACTTTCTGACCAATACTATCTATAAGCACAGTATTCCCCGCTCAATGCTAAAGCGATTAATTGGCTTCAGGCAGAACCGGTTCAACTTCACGATGTGGACGGGCAATGATGTGCGCAGCTACCAGGCCATCACCAACACGTTCACAGGCATCAGCACCGGCACGAACCGCTGCGTTAACGGCACCGGTTTCACCGCGAACCAGAACAGTCACGTAACCACCACCAACGAATTCACGACCAATCAGACGGACTTCAGCGGCTTTGGTCATCGCATCAGCCGCTTCGATAGCCGGTACCAGACCACGAGTTTCGATCATGCCCAAAGCAATACCATAATTTTCAGTTGCCATTTTCATATCTCCTGTAGAGTTATCATTTAATTAAATCAAGTTACTGATCACCGTCATCCCAGTGATCGATAATTCCGCATATCGTCAGATCAGTCAGAATGCGGGGGTCGCCGGCACCATACCTGGCAGCAGAGCCGCTGGTTGTGAATACCCAGTTACCGGATCTTGTACCAATCGTATCAATAGCAACCTGTGGTTTACCGGAACGGTCCAGTAACACTCTCAGGCTGACATCGCGCAATCCTTCAACGCGACGGGTACAAACCAGTGAAGTTGCAACCTGCATGATTTCCATCATGCCGCTCCAATAGGCGCGTCAGGATCCCAGTGATCAATAATGCCGATGATGGTCAAGTCACTGGGATATTCTTTACTACCGGCTGCTTCACGGGCAGCCGAGCTGCCGACACAAATCACCCAGTCACCGGGGATACAGCCAACCGCATCAACAGCCACCAGACGTGCACTACCGTCTTTCACAACCTGTAGATGTTTATGCTCCATGGTGGCAATGCGGTTGGTCGATACCAACGGCTTTTCAACCTGACAGATTTTCATCAGTGCATACCTCCCTCTGTTGCATTCACCGTACAATGCAGAACCTCAAGTCCGGCATCAGCACGACAATCACGAATCACCTGCATAATGTGCAGCAGACCTTTCTCATTTAAAGCCGCATAACGTTGTGTTAAGGCATCACTGATACGCTGACAACGTTCTACGGCACGCTCACGGGCGCCGGGCACCTGACCGTGGTAATCAAAGCGCACGACCACGGGTACCGGTAAACCGTGAGAAACATTCAGTCCGGTAAAAATTTTGATACCGACATCCAGATCAGCGGTTGCTTCTTCGACGGTATTCAGATAAGCAAAATACATCAGGTTGCGCAGCTGGATTTCTTCAAAGCCTACTCCGGCGCCAATGAAACGCTCGGCATGACCGGTGTCGGGATAAGCATTGCCAAAGAAACGTCTGACATATTCAATCTGCGACAGATTGTTTTCGATCAACTGACTGCACAGCTTTAACATGCCGGACATCACCTCGGGAGAGGATGAACGCACCTGGTTGGCAATAAATTCGCGGCCTTCGCTGGCACTGCCATATTGCGTCACCTTATAAACATCCAGCGTATCGACAAAACGCTGCAGATGAATAACGCCATCCTGATCAGGCACATGAATGCGCATCGAATCGGTGTCGGTATCAATACCAATCAGCAGCAAATCAATGGAAGCGCCGCAGCAATAGGTATTTTCGACGGCTTCACGAAAGGCATTGAGTTTATCCAGACCGGCGGCTGCCGCTTTAGCCGTATCGGAACCATGCGCGGCACAACCTTCATGATGAGGATCGACAGAACTGTAGTGATAAGCGACGACTTTCAGATAACGGGTCGCATCATCCGCCCGGTTGGGTTTGCCTTCACGGAAACGCAGCATTTCCACTTCGGCCCATTTTTGCAGGTTATCGTCGATATCAAACATCGCACCGGCAAAGGATTTACGTCTGACATCTCTTTGCGGCAAGCGTAAAACATAGCGAATCACATGCGCCAGACGTCCATCCGCACAGGGCGTAATGTCCATGCTGTGAAAACCGCAGCTTTGTAAAAACGTATTAAAGTCCTGCGATTGCTGACCGGCTAACGGGTCACTACTGAAAAAGTCTTCGTTAAATACCCGGTAAGTCTGAAACACACACCAGGCAAACAAACGACGCATATCCAGTTGTTCTACCCAGGCATCCTGCAGAATATCTTCAGGCAATTCAAAACCCAGTTCCTGACTGGCCAGACGCTGTGCCTGTCCAACAAAATCGGTCTCATGCTGCAACGCTGAAATTTTCTTCAGTACCGGCACGATCTGGTCAAAAGCACTTTTGACCTGATGCTCATAACGATAAAGACGCTGGTTTTCACGATCATTAATCAGAGGATGCCCCTGGCCGATAGCGACAGACGCAACGGCCTTTGCAGATGTCACATCAACAGCACCCGGACGACGCATCGGTGCTGCCGGCATTTGCGATTGCTTATGCTGGCGCTGATACTTTTTACGTTGCTGAGCTGTGTTCATGATAAATCCAGAGCATCTCTCGTTAATGATTAACCGTTAACCTTTCATCCTTAGCCGCGTGCGCCACCGGAATAAGTGACTAATGAACCTTTATCGGTATTACCGCTGCCACCTGTGACACGGCTAACCGGCACCGGTGTCTCTTCATCACGACCGGTTTTGACAACCGGCATCGCGGCTGACATGGGTCCACGGCGGGTTGGATTACGACGTGAGGCCGATAAGCCTTCAGTA